>FXBF010000751.1_pt1 | contig 11235 bp, 8 predicted proteins | sample 5335321 | NCBI WGS metagenome assembly FXBF01 (sample SAMEA103928391, study PRJEB20085) | sediment metagenome | isolation source: sediment | reverse complement strand
CTTTTTGAACTTCACCGCTTTGGCGCGCAGCATGAGGTGCGGAAAATCCACGTTCCAGGAATGCGGCGGCACGTACGGACACTTGGTCATGTAGCACATGTCGCAAAGATAGCAGTGGTCCACCACCTCCCAATATTCCTTCTTATCCACGCTGGCCAACTCCATGGTCTCGGACCCGTCGATGGCATCAAACAAGGTGGGAAACGCATTGCATAGACTGAAACAGCGACGACAACCATGGCAGATATCAAAGACGCGCTCCAGCTCTTTGAACAGCGACGCCTCGTCGTAAAAAGTCGGGTTTCGCCAGTCAATCACATGGCGCGTGGGCGCCTCTAGGCTCCCTTCACGCTGTCCCTCCGTGTTTGCGGGTTCCATCATGAAGAATTATGTAGTTACTTGTGAATTAGAAGAAAACCGGGGCCGGCAAGACTCTTGCCGGCCCCGGCCGGATTGCCTCAAAATATTATTTGCCGAGTGCATCCAGAGCTTTCTGGAAACGATTGGCGTGAGAACGTTCGGCCTTGGCCAACGTTTCGAACCAGTCGGCAATTTCGTCAAAGCCTTCCTCGCGAGCGGCCTTGGCCATTCCCGGGTACATATCTGTGTACTCATGGGTCTCGCCAGCAATCGCCGCCTTGAGATTCTCCCCGGTACCACCGATAGGCAGACCGGTCGCCGGATCGCCAACCTCCTCGAGATACTCCAGATGGCCATGGGCATGGCCGGTCTCGCCCTCGGCGGTGGAGCGGAAAACGGCGGAGACGTCGTTGTACCCCTCGACATCCGCTTTGGCCGCAAAATACAGATAGCGGCGGTTGGCCTGTGACTCACCGGCAAAGGCGTCTTTGAGGTTATCCTCGGTTTTGCTTCCTTTAAGTTTCATATAATTACCCCTCATTACTTATGGAATTTAGATATCCTGTTGAAATATATGGAAGAAATCGATTTCATAGCTTCGATTTAGAATCATTCTAAATATTTTAAGCCAGATGTCAATAACATTATTCTTATCTAATTATTCCCTCATTGATGGAGATCAAGTGAGATCAGGCTATCCTTCACTATTACAGTGCAGTGGCGCCAGGTCCGCCTTCTGAAAGTTGTTCACAAACATCACCTTGTGAATACTGCTAACCGGACGATTCAAAGCGATAGACGCGCATTCTTTTGCGGAGACACGGAGTAAGCTGAGGACGGGAGGAGGTCATGTATTTATGAGGTATTTTATAGATTTTTTATATAATTTAGCGTGAAAAAACAGTTGGCTTAGACTGATATCTACACTAATATTTTAAGATAGCTTAAAGAATCAACTGAACCTACATATTTCAGAATTATTCCTCGAATTTAATCAACAAATCCAGATAACCATATGGCAACCGCAAGTACGGCAACCAACCTGAGTGGACTGGCATTAAGGCTGGTGCGTGACAATCTGTTGAGCGCAGGCGATGCCGGACGCATACAATCCGAGGCGCATAGCAAAAGAATTTCATTCGTAACCCACCTGGTTGAAAGTAAAAAACTCAACGGGGCTACTGTAGCCAGGGTCGCCTCGGAGGAATTCGGGGTTCCCCTGTTTGACATCAGCTCACTCGATCTGGAAGCGGCGCCGGTCAAACTGATCGGTGAAAAGATCCTGCGCCGGCATCGTGTTCTACCTCTCCATAAACGCGGTACCCGGCTCTACGTTGCCATCGGCGATCCCACGAATTTACAGGCCCTGGATGAGATCAAGTTCAACACAGGATTGGGTACCGATCCCATCTTGGTCGAGGAAGACAAGCTCGCAGTGGCTATCGAAAAATGTCTGGAGGCCAACGATATCAGCCTCATGGACATCGCCTCGGACGAAAGCCTGGAAAATCTGGAACTCATTGCCGGCGAAGAAGAGGCAGACCAAGGTTCCATTAGCGAGGAAGGCATTAACGACACACCGATTGTCAAGTTCGTCAATAAAGTGTTGATGGATGCTATCCACCGGGGTGCTTCCGATATTCATATCGAGCCCTATGAAAGAACGTACCGTGTGCGTTACCGGCAGGATGGGATCTTGCATGAGGCGGCCAATCCGCCGCTGGCATTGTCGGCGCGAATCGGCGCACGCATAAAGATTCTTTCCAGGCTTGATATTGCCGAGCGTCGCGTGCCTCAGGACGGGCGCATGAAAATGCGTATTTCAAAGAATCGCGCGATTGATTTTCGTGTCAGTACCCTTCCCACCTTGTGGGGCGAAAAAATCGTGATGCGTATTCTCGATCCGGCATCCGCCACCCTGGGGGTTGAAAAACTGGGGTTTGAGCAAAATCAAAAGGACATATTCCTGGAAACGATCCACCGTCCCTATGGCATGGTGCTGGTCACCGGTCCCACCGGCAGCGGTAAGACGGTTACCCTGTATACGGCGTTAAACATTCTGAACACTCCCGATACGAACATTTCAACGGCCGAAGACCCCGTCGAAATCAATGTCACCGGCATCAACCAGGTCAACATCAATGAGAAAGCGGGGCTTAACTTCTCCAACTCCCTGCGCGCCTTCATGCGCCAGGACCCGGATGTCATCATGGTCGGTGAGGTGCGCGATCTGGAAACCGCCGAAATCGCCATCAAGGCCGCCCAGACCGGTCATATGGTGCTTTCCACCCTGCATACAAATGATGCGCCGGCCACTTTGACCCGTTTGGTAAATATGGGCGTGCCGCCGTTTAACATCGCATCGGCGGTAAACCTGATTATCGCGCAACGACTGGCGCGCCGATTGTGTACACAGTGCAGGCAACCGGCTGATCTTCCCAAGGAGGCCCTGATCAAGGCCGGTTTCAAGAAAAACGAGCTCGACATGCTCACGGTCTATGGGCCGGTCGGCTGTGACATGTGTAATGAGGGCTACAAAGGGCGTGTGGGCATCTATCAGGTCATGCCGGTCAGCGCCGAAATCGGCAGGATCATCATGAGCGGCGGCAATCAGCTTGACATCGAAAACCAAGCGATTAAAGAAGGGGTATCGGATATGCGCCAATCCGGACTGAATAAAGTGCGCGAGGGCATCACCAGTTTGGCAGAGATCGAACGGGTTACTAACCAATAAATATGGCCACGGCAACCGCAAGAAAGCCAAAACTCGATGCCTTCGCCTGGGAAGGGGTCGATAAACAGGGCAAGAAAGTCAAAGGTGAGATGGAGGCCGCGAGTGTCGCCTTCGTGAAGGCCACGCTGCGCCGGCAGGGTATTAACCCACTTAAGGTATCCAAGCGCGCGAAGGCCCTGTTCCAGATGAAGAAAAAGATCAGGCCCAAGGACATCGCCATCTTTACCCGCCAGCTCGCCACCATGCTGATTGCCGGTATTCCCATCGCCCAGGCCTTCGATATCGTCGGCAAAGGCCACGAAAATCCGAGCATGCAAGAACTTATTCTGAGTATCAAGCAAGATGTGGAGTCCGGTACGAATTTAACGCAGGCATTGGGAAAATATCCGTTATATTTTGACGCGCTCTACTGCAACCTCGTCGCCGCCGGGGAACAAGCCGGTATCCTCGATGGTATTCTGGAAAAACTCGCCACCTACAAGGAAAAAATCGAGGCTATAAAAAGCAAGATCAAATCGGCGTTATTTTATCCCACCGCCGTCATTGTCGTGGCCTTTGCCATCACGGCGATCCTTCTGGTATTTGTGATTCCGCAATTTGAGAGTCTGTTCCAGGGTTTCGGGGCAGATCTCCCGGCGCTCACCAAGATGGTAATCGGTCTCTCGCGCGCTTTTCAGGAATGGTGGTGGGCGATTATCGGTGGAATTATCGGCGCCGTTGTTTTTATCGGCTATAGCTACAAGCGTTCGCTAAAAATGCAGCATGCCCTCGACCGAATCCTATTACGGATACCCGTCATCGGCGAGATCGTCAGAAAGGCCACGATCGCCCGGTTCTCACGCACGCTTTCGACCATGTTTGCCGCCGGTGTCCCCTTGGTAGAGGCGCTGGATTCCGTGGCCGGTGCAAGCGGCAATCGCGTCTACTATGAAGGGACGCTCGCCGTCAAGGCCGACGTCAGCACCGGTATGCAATTGCAGGCAGCCATGAACGACACCGGTCTGTTTCCCAACATGGTCGTGCAAATGGTCGCCATCGGCGAGGAGTCCGGCGAACTCGACGCCATGCTCGGCAAGGTCGCAGATTTTTATGAACAAGAGGTCGATGATGCGGTAGCCGGGATGAGCAGCTTGCTGGAACCCATTATCATGGTGTTTCTTGGCGTGGTTATCGGCGGCCTGGTTGTTGCGATGTACCTGCCGATCTTCAAAATCGCCGCCGTCGTCTAGCCTTCATAGTGATCCCTGGGGTGATGAGCTTATCCGGGCGTAAGGCAGCCCCGGGTCCATATGCTGCCGGGCCGTACCATAAGAAGTGGTGCAGGGGCGCACCGGTTACGGAGCTGAGGATGCAAATGACATCCCCGATACGGAATGTTGAGGGCAAACGATGAGCGTCACGCTTTTTTTTGGTGACTACCCTGCCATGTTTCCGCTTCTGGCAAGCGTACTGGGCCTGATTATCGGAAGCTTCCTGAATGTCGTCATCTACCGCCTCCCGATCATGCTGGATCGTAAATGGCGCGAACAATGCCAGGAACTGATTAAAGCCGGGCGTTCATCACAGGAAGCGCATCCATCTAAAGTGTCATCGGAAGAGGAAGCCTTCAATCTCATCCGGCCCCGCTCCCGCTGCCCCCACTGCGGCCACCCCATTTCCGCGCTGGAAAACATCCCCGTTTTGAGTTTTCTCTGGCTCAAAGGAAAATGCTCCGCCTGCGGCCAGCCCATTTCATGGCGCTACCCGGCGGTCGAATTACTCACCGCTATCCTGTCTTTAGCCGTCGCCTGGCGGTTCGGGTTCGGTGCTGCCGCCCTGGGCGGATTGATTCTGACATGGTCCCTGATTGCGCTCGCCTTCATCGATTACGATCGGCAATTGCTGCCGGATGACATTACCTTGCCATTATTATGGCTGGGCCTGCTGTTGAATAGTTTTGCCGTTTTTACCTCTCTGCAGTCCGCCGTCATCGGCGCCGTTGCCGGTTACGCATCATTGTGGGGTGTGTACCAGCTTTTCAAACTCATTACCGGCAAAGAAGGAATGGGATACGGGGATTTCAAGCTGTTCGCCGCGCTCGGCGCCTGGCTAGGATGGCAGAATCTGCCGCTTGTTATTTTACTCTCCTCGCTGCTCGGCGCATTAGTCGGCCTCGCCTTCATTCTCTTTTTTGGGCGTGACCGCCGCTTACCGATCCCCTTTGGACCGTTTTTGTGTTTCGCCGGCTGGATCGCCCTGCTCTGGGGCGACCACATCACCCGGTTTTATCTTCAGATTGCGCGATTTTCCTGAGCTTTTCAGTATAATCCCCTGTTATGCTAGCTATCGGGCTCACAGGGGGTATCGGCAGCGGCAAATCCACGGCGGCGTCACTCTTCGCCAAACAGGGCATACCTATTATTGATACGGATGCGATCGCACGCCAACTGGTTGCCCCCCAGCAACCAGCCTATATAGAAATAGTCAACGCTTTCGGGGGAGCAATCCTCGATAAAGAACAGCAACTTGACAGAAAGCGCCTTAGGGACCGCGTATTTGACAGCACTACAGAACGCAAGCGTCTCGAGGCCATTTTGCATCCCAAAATACGTGAAGAAGTCCAGAGACAGTTAAGCACCCTTGATGCGCCGTATTGTATTGTCATTATTCCGCTGCTGATCGAGGCAAAGTTTACCGACCTCGTCGATCGTATCCTCGTCATCGACGCGGACGAAGAACTTCAAATCACACGCGCCTGTAAGCGGAGCGGAATGTCAGAAATGGAAATCCGGAAGATTATGGCGGCACAAATCAGTCGCGCTGAAAAATTAAAAGAAGCGGATGATATTATTCAGAACAACTCATTCATGAATCACTTTGAGAATGAGATCGCCCGCCTGCATACCCAATATCTCACCCTGTCCCAACGAAAAAAAGATTAGTCCTTCATAAGCGCCGCCACCGCCTCCTCGATAGCGTCTTCCTGCCAGATGCCGCTAATCATGGCGATACCTTGAGCGCCGACATCGCGTGCCCGCGGCAAATCCTGCGGCCGCATCCCACCCAGGGCATAAACCGGCATGGCCGCTTCCGTGCACAACACACGAAATGTTTCCCATCCGAGCGGCTCAGCCTCGGGGTGACTGGCGGTCTTGGCCACCGGCGACAGGACCGCAAAATCCGCAGCAAGATGCGCGGCCTGCTCGAGTTCGCCTGCGTCATGGCACGAGGCGGCCACCAAAAGATCCGGCCCCAGAGGGCGTTGACGACAACTCATAAGACGTTGGCGGTTGAGGTGCACGCCATCGGCGCCGCAGACGCCGACCAAACCTGGGTCGGCATTCAGCAGGAGTTTCGCGCCGTATCGATGACACAATGCCGCCGTTTCTTTAGCGCAAACCTGGTAATCCGTCTCGGATAGATGTGGTTCGCGTAATTGAATGAGTTTTGCCCCGGCTCTGAGCGCGCGCTCAAGACGTACTAAAAAATCCGCCCACCTGATGTACAGGGACGTACGAATCCAGGGCCGCGCGGGATGCGCGATTGGCCCGCGGGCGAATCGCCTTGAATCGGTGATCAGATATAAAGGGGGCAGCTGCAGTTTGCGCAAAATAGGGCGGTTGGCCTCGGGAAAATCCGATGCTCTCAGTTCGTCCGGTGCGACCCAGCGTGCGCGCTGGCCTTCACTTCCGCGCGGTGATCCACTGTAGGCAGTCACCCGCCAGACATCAAGGAGCACGGTTTGGTCGACATAGGCATGGCGGGTTTTAATAAACGGCTCCGCAGTGCGCACTTCGATCCCGAGTTCCTCGCGCAATTCACGGACAAGGGCCTCGAAAACCGTCTCTTCAGGCTTGACCTTGCCGCCGGGAAATTCCCATTTGCCGCCCTGATGTGTGTCCTCGGGGCGCCAGCTGATGAACACCTTTCCACCGCCAGCAATAATCCCGATCGCGATGTGCAAACTTGCTCCGCGAGAATTCGTCTGCGGAGTTTGATCAGGTTCGATACTCGGCATTGATGCGGACATACTCCTGCGACAGATCGCTGGTCCAGATGCGCGCTTTGTGGGTACCCGCGCCCAGCGAGACACGCACATGAATTTCCTGCCCGTTCATCACCGCTTGACCCTTGGCCTCCGAATAGTCCTCGGCTAAGGCGCCGTTTCTCACCACGCAGACGTCGTTTAAATAAATGGAAACCGCATCCACCTTGAACTCGACGGCATTGGCGCGTCCGACCGCGGCAATGAGGCGCCCCCAGTTGGGATCACTGGCAAAAAAAGCGGTTTTGACCAGCGGTGAATGTGCAATAGTATAGGCCACTTCCAGACAATCGGTTTCAGTCGTCCCATCTGTCACATCAATAGTGATGAATTTCGTCGCGCCCTCGGCGTCGCGGATAATCGCCTGGGCCAGCTCCGTAAACACCTCCGAAACCGCGCGCGTAAATTCACCAAAAGCCGCTTCGCTGGAAACCGCAATCTCCGGATTCTGCGCTTTTCCAGTCGCAAGCAACACACAGGCATCGTTCGTCGACGTGTCCCCGTCCACCGTGATGCGGTTAAAGGTTTCACTGACCGCCGCGGTGATGCATTTCTGGAGCGCTTGCGAAATAAGCTTGGCGTCGGTCGCTACAAAGGCCAGCATCGTCGCCATATCGGGGCGGATCATACCGGCCCCTTTCACAATGCCCGTTATCGTGACGGTGTGGGAGTCGATCGTTATCCGGCGCGAGCACCCCTTGGGCACGGTATCCGTAGTCATGATGCCAGCGGCGGCCTCCGCCCACCCCGCTTCCTGCAAATTGGCAACACACGTCGGAAGACCGGCCAGTATCTTATTCACGGGCATTCGTTCACCGATTACACCGGTTGAAAATGGCACTATTTCAGCAGACGTACAGTGAAGTGCTCTCCCTAGGACCTGACAGCAGGAAAGAGCATCCTCCAGGCCCGGCGCGCCGGTCCCGGCATTGGCATAGCCGGTGTTGATTAAAAGCGCGCGCGGCGCGGCCTGCGAGAGATGCTTGCGGGCGAGTACGACCGGCGCGGCGCAGAAACGATTACGGGTAAACACGGCGGCGGCGGCCGTTCCCGGCGCACACTCGATCACAACCAGATCGCGTTGCCCCGGTTCCCGTAGCCCGGCAGCTGTGGTTCCGAGACGGATGCCTGGAATCGGGTGCAAGACGGGCAAACCAACTAGGCCTACGGACATTCGTAACGCTCTGGAAAGGGAGGGGTGAGGGGTAAGGGGTAAGGAGAAAAAGCTTGATTCACCTCACTCCTCACACCTTTCTCCTCACTGTAGTCTTCCATGGCAATGTTTATACTTTTTTCCGGAACCGCAGGGGCATGGTTGATTGCGTCCGATCTTCGGCTGTTGGCGCACAATAGGCTTGCGCGCCACGGCCACACCACCTTCCTCCCCTTCCGCTTGATTCTCTTCCGCCAGGGAGGGATGCAGATAGTGCATTTCCTGCGGCTGGCGACCCTGCGTCTCCAGGACCTCCACATTTTCTTCTGCTTGTACCTGCAGGCGTGCCAACAAGGTTATCACTTCTTGCTTGATGCTGGCTAACATGTCGGAAAACATCTCAAACGCCTCGCGCTTGTATTCCTCCTTAGGATTTTTCTGGGCGTAACCGCGCAGATGTATCCCCTGGCGCAGGTAATCCATGGCGGCGAGATGATCCTTCCACTGGGTATCCAACACCTGCAGCATGACGGCCTTCTCCAGATGACGCATGACCTCTGTCCCGACGGCCTCGGCCTTTTCGGCATGCCTGGTTTCAAACTCTTTGAGAATCCGGGCGCGTAGCTTTTCCTCATCCAGGTCCGCCTCCTGCGCAAGCCACTGGGCGACCGGCAGCTTAAACCCGAATTCACGGTCCAGGCTCTCCTCCAGACCTGCAATGTCCCATTGTTCTTCCAAACTCTCCGGTGGAATATATTGGGAAATAAGATAGTTCACGACATCGTGGCGGATGCTCTTGATGCTGTCCGAGATGTCATCCACCTCCATCAGGCGATTGCGTTGCTCATAGATAACCTTACGCTGTTCATTGGCGACGTCATCGTATTCAAGCAATTGCTTGCGGATATCGAAGTTCCGGCCTTCGACCTTGCGTTGCGCGTTCTCAATCGCGCGTGACACCCACGGGTGCTCGATTGCCTGACCTTCCTCCAGCCCCAGCCGCTGCATCAGCCCGGAAACCCGTTCGGATCCGAAGATACGAAGTAGATCGTCTTCGAGCGACAAGTAGAAACGCGAAGAGCCCGGATCACCTTGACGCCCGGAACGCCCGCGCAACTGGTTATCAATGCGACGGGACTCGTGACGCTCGGTACCGATCATATGCAAGCCGCCAGCTTCAATGACCCGGTTATGACGTTTCTCCCAATCCTCATGGATTTTCTTACGCTTGGTCTCCCCATCCCCGGCGGCCGCCAGTTCCATGGCCAGGTTGCCGCCAAGCACGATGTCGGTTCCGCGGCCGGCCATGTTTGTGGCGATGGTGACGGCGCCCGGGCGACCGGCCTCCGCCACGATCTGCGCCTCCCGCTCGTGGTGCTTTGCATTGAGTACTTGATGCGGAATTTTCTCCTTCTCCAACAGTCGCGACAGGTGCTCCGAGGACTCAATCGAGATGGTACCCACCAAAGTGGGTTGCCTGCGCTGATGGCAATCCTTGATGTCGGTAATAATCGCGACGTGTTTCTCTTCTGCGGTGCGATAGATCTGATCACCCATGTCCGCGCGGATCATCTGCTTATGGGTCGGAATGACCATCACCTCCAGACCATAAATCTGCTGGAATTCAAATGCCTCGGTATCGGCGGTGCCGGTCATGCCGGAAAGCTTGCTATAAAGACGAAAGTAATTCTGAAAGGTAATGGTAGCCAGGGTCTGATTTTCGTTCTGGATCCGTACCCCTTCCTTGGCTTCGACCGCCTGGTGCAGCCCTTCCGACCAGCGCCGGCCCTGCATCATGCGTCCGGTGAATTCGTCGATGATGATAACCTCATTATCACGAACAATATAATCCACCTCACGCTTATACAGCGCGTGTGCGCGCAGGGCGGCATTGAGGTGGTGCATCAGCGCCAGATTTGAAACGTCATAAAGGCTGCTCCCGGATTCCAGCAAACCGGCTTGTACCAGCAGTTTTTCCACCTTGTCATGCCCCGCCTCAGTAAGAAATGCCTGACGGGTTTTTTCGTCCACAGTGTAATCGCCGGGGCCACCTTCCGTTTCCTGTTTCTGAAGCTTGGGAATAATGGCATTGATCTTGGAATAAAGGTCCGTGCTCTCCTCAGCCGGCCCCGAAATAATCAGCGGTGTGCGCGCCTCGTCGATCAGGATTGAATCCACCTCATCCACGATCGCGAAGTTCACCCCGCGCTGCACACGGTCCTCGGCGCGAAACGCCATATTGTCGCGCAGATAATCGAAACCATATTCGTTGTTGGTTCCGTAAATGATATCCGCGCCATAGGCCTCACGTTTTTCCTTGGTATTCTGTCCCGAAACCACCACACCCACGCTCATGCCCAGAAATTTGTAAATCTTTCCCATCCAGTCGGCATCACGCCGGGCCAGATAGTCATTGACGGTCACCACGTGTACCCCATGGCCGGAAAGCGCGTTTAAATAGGCCGCAAGCGTCGCTACCAGGGTTTTGCCTTCACCGGTGCGCATCTCCGCGATCTTGCCCTGATGCAACACCAAGCCGCCGATTAACTGCACATCGAAGTGGCGCTCTCCCAGGGTGCGTTTCGCCGCCTCCCTGACCACGGCGAATACCTCGGGCAGGAACGCATCCAGACTTTCCCCCTGGGACACACGGCCTTTGAATTCATCGGTTTTCGCACGAAGGTCCTCGTCCGACACGGCGGCAATCTTCGGTTCGAAGGCATTTATGCGCGCCACGGTGCGCTGCATGCGTTTAAGCAGGCGGCTATTGCGGCTGCCGAAGACTTTGGTGAGCGTTTTTGTGATCATAAACGGCGTGCAACATCACGCAGGTAATGCTTGAAAGGCGGAGATTATGGAGGAAAAGCTGTGCGACTTGAAGCGTAGAACCGTCGCAAATACGACTTACTGCCGCAAATACCCACCCGGATCCACCGCCCGCCCGTCTCGCACCACCTCGAAGTG
>FXBF010000750.1_pt1 | contig 11236 bp, 12 predicted proteins | sample 5335321 | NCBI WGS metagenome assembly FXBF01 (sample SAMEA103928391, study PRJEB20085) | sediment metagenome | isolation source: sediment | reverse complement strand
CTGTGGATTCTGGACGAGCCCTTTAGCGTCCTGGATGCGCGATCGACGGCGATGATGACGGACTTGCTCGCTGAACATCTTGCTTCCGGCGGCATGATCGTAATCACTTCACATCAGGAACTCACCATCCAGGTGACATCCGTGCTTCGGATCAGCCTCGACTCTTAGAATATGTCCAGTCTTCTAAAAGCCTCTATGAGCATCTTCCGGCGTGACCTGACCGTGGCATTGCGACGCAGTACGGACATCCTGACGCCGCTTATCTTTTTCGTGATCGTTGTCAGCCTGTTCCCACTCGGCGTAGGCCCGGAACCAAACATACTCCGGTCCATGGCACCAGGCGTACTGTGGGTGGCGGCACTGCTCGCCACCATGCTGTCGCTCAACCAGCTGTTCGCCAACGACTACGCCGACGGCACATTGGAACAACTGGCGCTCGCGCCACATCCCCTGGCGGTGCTCGTGTTGGCCAAGACCATCGGCCATTGGGTATTAACGGGCGTGCCCCTGGTCCTGATAAGCCCATTGCTTGCCCTGCAATTACATATGTCGGTAGATGCCATGGGCGTACTGGTGTTGTCGCTGCTGTTGGGCACACCGGTGCTGAGCCTCCTGGGCAGTGTCGGCGCGGCGCTGACGCTCGGTCTGCGCGGCGGCGGGGTGCTGGTTTCGCTGCTGGTACTCCCGTTGTATACTCCCGTCCTCATTTTTGGCGCGGGCAGCGTGGCGCAGGCCGCTGCCGGCATGGATACGGAAGCTTACCTCTCTCTGCTGGGGGCCTTTTTAGCGTTGGCACTGAGTCTCGCGCCCTGGGCGACCGCCGCGGCATTACGCGTTTCCCTGGATTAACACACCCGCATGTATAAGTACGCCTCACCCAGAAATTTCTATCCCCTCGCCGGACGACTGATCCCATGGTCCGTCGGACTGACCGCCGTACTGATGCTGGCGGGACTTTACCTTGGTTTGTTTGTCGCACCACCAGATTATCAACAGGGTGAATCCGTGCGCATCATGTTCATCCACGTCCCTTCCGCCTGGATGTCCATGTTTATCTACGTGTTGATGGCCGGTGCCGGGGCCGTCGGCCTAGTATGGAACATCAAGCTTGCGGAAATCTTCGCGAGCGTCTGCGCCCCCATCGGCGCGTCATTCACGCTGATCGCCTTGGCCACCGGATCGCTCTGGGGGAAACCAATGTGGGGCGCCTGGTGGGTGTGGGACGCGCGCCTGACCTCGGAACTGATCCTGTTATTTCTGTACATCGGCTTCATGGCCTTGGAGGCAAGCATCGACGATCCCAAACGGGCGGCGCGGGCCTGCGCGATCCTGGCGCTGGTAGGGGTGGTGAACATACCCATCATTCACTTTTCCGTGGAGTGGTGGAACACCCTGCACCAACCCGCCTCAGTGGGAAAAATCGGCGCACCGTCAATCCACACCAGCATGCTGATTCCGCTGCTGGTCATGGCGGGTGCGTTCAAATTGTTTTTCCTTACCGTGACTCTGATGCGCATGCGCTACGAAATCCTGATGCGCGAGAAACATACCACTTGGGTGGCCGATGTGGTGGAGGCAGGGCGGTGAACTGGTCTAAATTTTTTACCATGGGCGGATATGCCTTCTACGTCTGGGGCTCGTATGCCTTTGCCGCGATCGTGCTGTTCGTGAATGTGATTATTCCCGTTTATCGAGGAAAATCCGTGATGAGAATGCTGCGTGAATTCTATCGACTCAAAGGAAAGAAGCCATGAAGGCAAGACACAAAAGACTTGTATTGATCATCATTGGCGTCGTGGGACTCACGGTCGCCGCACTGTTCGTATTGAACGCCTTCCGCAGCAATCTGGTGTACTTCTATTCGCCGACCGAAGTGTTTGAGGGCAAGGCACCGGTTGATAAGACCTTCCGTATCGGCGGCCTGGTGCAAAAAGGCAGCGTGCAACGCTCGCAGGACGGTCTCAAGGTGAATTTTGTTGTGACTGATCTAAACAAGACGCTGCCGGTCTACTATGAAGGTATTCTCCCGGACCTGTTCCGCGAGGGTCAGAGCGTGGTGGCCCAGGGCAGGCTGAATGCCGACAAACAATTCATCGCCAAGGAAGTCCTGGCCAAGCACGACGAAAACTACATGCCCCCTGAAGTGGCCAAGGCCCTTGAGGAAGCGCAATATAAAAAGCCGTGAAAAAATTTCTGATCCCCATCGGCATCTTCGCGCTGCTCGGCCTACTATTGGCCTACGGGCTGAAACTCGATCCAAAGCGCATCCCCTCGCCACTCATCGGCAAGCCCGTGCCGGCGTTCTCATTGCCAACGGTAAAGGATCCCGCACGCGTAGTCAGTAGCGACGAACTGCTTGGGCGGGTCTACCTCCTCAATGTCTGGGCCTCCTGGTGTGTGGCCTGCCGGCAGGAACACCCGATCCTGATGGGGCTCTCGCGGCGCAAGATCGTGCCCCTTATCGGCCTTAATTACAAGGATAAGCGTAAGGATGCACTCAAGTGGCTGGCCGACCTGGGTGATCCCTACGAAATGAACCTGTCGGACCTCGATGGACGCGTGGGCATCGAGCTTGGCGTCTACGGCGTGCCGGAAACCTTCCTCATAGACCAAAACGGCATCATCCGCTACAAACACATCGGCCCGATTTCAATGGAAGATCTGGACAAAACGCTGCTGGTTAAGATACGCGAATTATTGGCTGATCAACCCAAAAAAGTATCTCCAGCAAAAAGACAACAATAAGCCGGAAGTTATTTATTCAACGCCTGTGCGCGCGCCTCGGTGATGGCCTTGCGCAACTCCGGCTCCACCTCGCTGTCCGAGGGCAATACCTTGATCAGGGATTCCCAGAACCGAGTCGCTCCTTTGAAATCCCTATTGATAAAGGCATTCAGCCCCAGCACCCACAGCGCACCCGGATGCTTCGGATCGAGCTTGTAGAGCCGGGTGTAAAGCGTGACGGCCTCGGGCGAAGGGTCGCGTGGATTCTCTCTGATCAGTAACGCGCCATACGCGTTGAGGATCTCGGGATCAGCCGGCGCCTGACGGGCGGCCCGCGCGTAGGCCTCCCTGGCCTCGGCATGGCGCTGCAAGACCTCATAGGAGCGCCCCAGCCGCGCCCAGCCCGCGGCGTCATCGGGCTGTTCAGCCAGATGCCTTTCCAGCCGCGCCACCATCTGCAACACCCTGGGCGGAATACCCGCGTCATCCGCCTCGCTTCCCGCAAAAAGGCTCACGGGGTTAAATGGATGATTGATGGTATAAAGGCCCAGGGCCAGCACCGGCAAGGCGATGGCGAGTGCGGCCAGCGCCACGCCACGGAGCTTGCGTGTTTCAGGTGGATTGTCCACAACTCCTTTCTTATCGGACAACGTTTCCAGTTCATGCAGGACGTGGGCAAGTTCCGCCTCGAGACGGCGGCGTTCGTCGCTTACCACTGCGTCGTCCAGGTTGCGATCCCCTGCTTCGACGTCCAGTTCGTTTAGGTGCACGAGCATCCGCTCGCGCACCTGCATAAGCTGCTGATACACCTCGTTGCCCTCACGGTGCGACCTGCGGGAAAGCGGCCGAATCAGGTACCACACGGTGCCGGCCGTGACCAGCACGGCGATCGCGATCAGCCAGATCATGGCGCCTCCTGCCGGCGGGCCTCGCGCACACGCGCCGCGTCTTCCTCGGAGAGTTCGGGTGGCGGCGGTAATTGGGCACGCAAACGGCGCCGAATGAAAACAAAGGCGGGAATACCCAGGATCAGGACAAAGCCGAGCGGCAGGACCCAGATCACCAAGCCCGCACCCTGATAGCGTGGTTTGAGCAGAATGAAATCACCGTAGCGCTCTACGAAATACGCGATGATTTCCTCACGTGATTTCCCGGCCTCCAGCTGCTCGCGGATGATCCGGCGCACATCGCGGGCGAGGTCTGCGTTCGATTCCGACACCGGCTGATTCTGGCACACGGCGCAGCGCAGGTCCTTGGCGATGTCGAGCATCCGACGTTCGAGCGGGTCTTCGCTCACCGGTGCTGAAAAAACCGGCGTGGCAAGTAATATCGACACCAGAAGAAGCCCGTATCTCGACATGGCGCGGTTCTTATTTAGCCAGTACGGACGTCGTTGCCGCCAGCGCATTGTCTTCCCGCACCCGTTTCCGCCGGCCGCTGAGCGAAATGCCTAAACCCGAGAGAATAATCACGCCTCCAGACCAGATGAACTGTACCAGCGGATTGACATAGGCTTGGACTGCCCATTTTCCCCCTTCCGTCTCCGGGGGCATTCCAGCAGGAATGTTCTTGGTACCGCTAACGGGGGGTTCGATAAGTACCACGTACACATCGCGCAGCGGGGTGGAATCAATGCCAGTCTCTGTCACGGGGTCCTTCTGGCGGGGATAGCGGCGGCGTTCCGGTTTTACCACCCGCCCGCTGTTTAACAGTGTCATACGACCCTCGGTGGTCTCATAGTTGGCACGCCGGAAAGTACTGACGCCTTCAAACCGCAGGCGCTCGCCCCCAATCTCCACCACGTCGCCCGGCGCCATGGAGACGGATATTTCCGAACGGAACAGGCCCGAACCCACGAGCCCCACGGTGATCACGACAATCCCGAAGTGCACCACCATCCCGCCGTAGTGACGGCGGTTGCCCAGTACGGTCTTTAAGAGCGCACGTATGACACCTTCATTCAGCTGCGCCCGGCGCTGCCTGACGGCCCGCAACAGGTCCGTCACCAGCGTCCCCAAGGCAAAGGCGATCAGACCCACGGCCACCGGCCCTGTCCAGTGCACTTTCCCGAAAACAAGCGGCAACAGCACCGCCGCGATCAGGCCGACAATGGCCGGCAATAACAAGCGGCGCTTTAGACGTTCAGGATTGACTTTGCGCCAGGGAACCAGGGGGGCTATGCCCATCAGCAGAAGCAGCAGCAGAAAGATCGGCACCATCACGATATTGAAATACGGCGCCGCGACCGTGATCCGGGCGCCGGTCAGCGCGTCGAGTACCAACGGGTACAGCGTACCCAAAAGCACGCTGGCGCAGGCCACAGTAAAGAGCACGTTGTTCCAGACAAACAACGATTCGCGGGACAAAAAGGACGTGATGGCCTCCTGGGCCTGCTGATAGCGTCCTTTCGCCAGAAAGATGCCGAAGGAAACGCTCAAGACGATCGCCACGAATGCCAGGATGTAGATGCCACGGCCGGGATCGATGGCAAAGGCGTGCACCGATGACAGCACCCCCGACCGCACCAGGAAGGTTCCCAGAAGTGAAAGCGAGAAGGTGCTGATGACCAGAAAAATATTCCAGGTATGCAGCATGCGCCGCCTATCCTGGACGGCGATGGAATGAATCAAGGCGGTGCCGAGCAACCACGGCATGAACGAGGCGTTCTCCACCGGGTCCCAACCCCAGTAACCGCCCCAGCCGAGTTCGTAGTAGGCCCACCAGCCGCCGATTATGATCCCAGCGGTGGTAAACCCCCACGCAATCAGCGTCCAACGCCGAATCAGCCCGATCCAGAATTCGCTGCGCCAGCGTGTTAGGAGCGCCGTCATGGCAAAGGCGAACGGCACCGAGAAGCCGACATATCCCAGATACTGCAAGGGCGGATGAAGGACCATCCCGGGGTCCTGCAGCAAGGGATTGAGATCATTCCCATCCATGGGCACCGGGAACAGCCGCTCGAACGGATTCGACAAAAACAGGATCAGACCGAAGAAACCCACAATGAGCCACCCCTGCACGGCCAGGATCATCGGCAGGTGCTGCGGGTAACGACTTCGGCCATACCAGGCGACCGCCAAGGTATATAAGGTCAGAATCCAAACCCAGAGGTACAGCGATCCCTCGTGTCCACCCCACAGGGCCGTGACTTTATAAAACATGGGCAGTGTTAGGTTTGAATTCTGCGCGACATACAGCACCGAGAAATTGCTGGTGACAAATGCATGAATCAGCGTCAAACCGCCGAGGGTAGTCAGCGCGAACACGGCGACCGCTGCATTACCACTAAGGTTAATCAGCCACGGTGCACGCAACCAGCGCGCCGCAAGCGGCAGGAGGCCCAGTAACAAGGCCACCACAAGCGCCAAGTGGGCGGAGAAATGACCCAACTCAACGAAATTCAGCGAAAGATTGTCTGGTAGCACCGGAAATCCCAGGGAGCGATTCTAGAGAAAAACGAATTTGGAAGGCTGATCTGCCGTACCGGTCATGTTAAAGACGAACCTTTAGGGTAACGTAACGGGAAGCATCCGTATAGAGCATAATTCCATCACTTTCCGCGGGATATTCAAGAAGTGATGGCCGTTCAGGGGGGAACAAGAGGCAGGTTTCAAAAAAAATTTTAAGGGGAAACAACTCACAGAATCTGTGGATAAGTATGTGTGTAATTCACCACCGGTGCCGCCTTGGGGGCCCCAGAAAAGCCCCGTTTTTAGATTGAACATTTTTTAAACAAATCGACAAAATCTTTTAAAAACAAAATGTTGTCAATTTCCGACCATTCCCATAAATTTCTTAGTGCTTGTCAGAAAAGCCTTTTTTCGGCCTGTGTAAAAACTGCCTCTTGCGGCCGTCACCCCGGAAAGAAAGAAGTCGCGAATCAGCCGCTTCGCCGCAGCAAGTAAATGGCGAGGAATAAAAACAGCACAATGGGCAGGAAGGCGCTGATCACCGCCGGCAGGCCGTAAATCAACCCGACGTATCCGAAACTCCGGTTAAGCACTACAAAGACCAGACCCAACATGATACCAATAAAAACCTGCTGGCTTAGGCCCCCACTGCGGATCTGGCGGAACACAAAAGGCGTGGCCAGCAGTACCATGACCAGGGTGGCAAGCGGCATAAACAGTTTCTGCCACCATGCCAGCTCGTAACGGCCAGTATCCTGGTTATTTCTCCGCAAATGCGCAATGTAGCGGCTTAGGTGCAACATCGAAAGCGCCTGGGGCTTGATGGCAAACACGCCGATGACATCCGGCGTAAGCGTCGACTGCCAGCTTTCCGTTTTTATGTGTTGGGTGCGCACGCGGGACGCACTGATACGACTTCGACTGACGTCCTCCAGCCGCCACGCCTTCCCGCTGAACGTGGCACGACGGGCAAAAGTTTGAGTACGCAGGCGCGCCTTTTCATCAAAGTGGTAAATATTGACCCGCAGCATGCTCAAATCGGGCAGTATCTCTCCGATATTCACAAAGGTCTCACCATCACGCAGCCACAGCCCGGAATTTTTTTGCTGAAGCCCCATGGACAGCGCGCGTGCGCGTCCAAGCTGTGCCTCGGTTTCGGACACCGGCACCACCCACTCACCAAACATAACCACAGCAATGACCAACACCAGCCCGACCTTCATCGCCGACCCGATAATGCGCGCCACGGAAACCCCGGCCGCGCGCATGGCCACCAATTCGTAATTGAGCGCCAGCGAAGTCATACCCATAAGGGTCCCCACCAGCATAATGGTCGGAAACAGTTCGTATATCTTGCGCGGCTGACTAAGAATTACGTATTTAATCAGCTCATATAATCCAAATGTGCCTTTACCGTAATCACCAAGTGCATCAACCAGTACGATAAAAACGAGAAGCGTAAGCAGCACACCCGTCACGACCAGCACGCCCATAATCACGCTGCGCCCGATATGCCGATCAAGAGTGGTGACGATCATCATGGCTTAGCGGCACGGGGCAGCGGCAGCAAGGGTAGGTTGCGTGCGCGACGCATCAACAGGTAACCCGCGATGAATGCCAGTAAGATGTGCACCCACCACAAGCCGATTACCGAGGGAATTTGACCCTTCTTAATCAGCGTCTGACCGAACACCAGGAGGTTGGAGTAAATAAAGTAAACCAGGATCGCGGTAAACACATTGGACAGCCGTCCGCGGCGTACATCGGTGTAGGCGAGCACCAGCGCAAACACCGAAAGAACCAGGACAACGATCGGTTTCGCCATGCGCCAATGCCATTCGGCAACGTGGTCCTTGACGCGACTGCCAAAGAGCCGGTCCGAAGACATCCCCGATGTGGTGGCGGACGATGGTTCAACTTTTTTCGGTTCGAGGCGCACGTTGTAGGTCTCGAATTCGAGGATCCGGTAGTCGGCCTCCCCCGGGACCCCTTCATAGAGGGCGCCGTTCTTGAGCGCCAAAAATTTATCTCCCGTTTTCGGCTCAACATACGGCTTTCCGGACCTGGCGACGAGCACGCCTCGCTTGCCGTCCCGGAAGCTGCCGACGAAAACGTTTTTGAGGACGCCGTTTCGGGAATCGATCTTTTCAGTATAAAAAATCCGTTGCCCCTTGGACGATTCGATAAACGCCCCCGGCGCCATGCGACCGATATCCGGGCGGGCGGCGTTTTCATTTTTCACCCGCTCCATCTGGCTGTACGCCAGCGGGGTAAAATAAAAGGACAGCACCCCGACCGCCAGGGAGACGATGAGTGCCAGCACCATCACCGGACGCAGAAGCTCGAGCAGGCCCACGCCGCATGCCGCGAGCACCGTCATTTCGCTGTCGCGGTACCAACGGCTAAGGGTCAGGAGAATACCGAGGTAAAGCGCGAGCGGCAGCAGCAAATCCAAGCGCTTCAGCGTCTGCAGGCCAAGCAAGGTGAACAGGATAGTATCGGTGAAGCGCCCCCCGGCCACACGCCCAAGCAGCGCGGTCATTCCGAAAAAAACCAGCACCACCATGATGACACCGGTGATCGCCAGAGTCGCCTGGGTGGCTTCTCGGTAAAAGGCGCGATGGATGATCACGCGAAAATAGCGCCCCCGCGCTTTGACAAATGGCAATCAAACATTGGAAAATGCCGTCTAACAACAGGGTGGGTGGCAAAAATGCGCAAACAGTCCGATTTTCTATGCACTGTGGCTCCTAAGAGATTGATCGCACAATGGAACTGCTCCCGTGAGCAACAAAAATATACCATATCTTCCCATCGCGGAACGGCCCATTATCTTGCGGGACAGGCATGGAATTTACCGTAAAAAGTGGCACTCCGGAGAAACAGCGTAGCGGCTGCCTGGTGGCGGGGGTATTCGCGGCGCGCAAGCTTTCCTCCGTTGCCCATCAGATCGACCAGGTCTCGGGCGGCGCGATTTCCGCCATCCTTCGCCGGGGCGACCTCGAAGGCAAGGTCGGTCAATCCCTGCTGTTGCACAATGTCCCGAATATACCGAGCGAGCGGGTGCTGCTGGTCGGGTGTGGAAAAGAAAAGGCGTTCAACGAAGGCCGCTACCGCGATGTCACGGCCAAGGCCGTCGGCACGCTCAAGGGCACCGGCGTCACCGAGCTGACGAGCTATCTTACGGAGCTTGACGTCAGAGGACGCGACATTGCCTGGAAACTGCGCCAGGCGGTGGAAATCATGGAGGCCGCACTGTATCGCTTTGAACAGCTAAAAAGCAAACCGAACGATAACCGGCGGTCGCTCCGCAAGGCGGTGCTCGCGGTGCCCAAACGCAGTGACCTGCCGGCGGGGGACCTCGCCATCAAACAGGGAAAGGCCGTGGCCGCGGGGGTAAGGCTCGCCAAAGACCTCGGCAACCTGCCCGGCAACATCTGCACGCCGACCTATCTTGCCGAGCAGGCCGTCACCCTCGGGGAACACCACAACCTCAAAACCACCGTACTGGAAGAGGCGGACATGCGCGAACTCGGCATGGGCGCCCTGCTGTCGGTGGCGCGCGGCAGCCGCCAGCCGCCCAAGTTCATCATTATCGAATACCGCGGCGGCAAGGAAAACGAGGCACCGATTGTGCTCGTCGGCAAAGGGCTCACCTTCGACGCCGGTGGCATTTCCATCAAGCCCGCCGCCAGCATGGATGAAATGAAGTTCGACATGTGCGGGGGGGCGAGCGTGCTCGGCGTCTTCGAGGCGATGGCCGAACTGCAACTGCCGCTCAACGTCATCGGACTCATCCCGAGTTCCGAGAACCTTCCGGACGGGAACGCCAACAAGCCCGGTGATATCGTCACCAGCATGTCGGGGCAAACCGTCGAGGTGCTGAACACCGACGCCGAAGGACGGTTGATACTCAGCGACGCCCTCACCTATGCCGAACGCTACAAACCCGCCGCGGTCATCGATATCGCCACCCTCACCGGGGCCTGTGTCATCGCCCTGGGCGCTCAGGCGAGCGGTCTCCTGGGCAACAACGACCAATTGGCGCGCGAGCTGCTCAACGCCGGAAAGTATACATATGACCGCGCATGGCAACTGCCGCTGTGGGGAGAATACCAGAAACAGCTGGACAGCAATTTCGCGGACATGGCCAATATCGGCGGGCGCACGGCCGGGACGATCACCGGCGCCTGTTTTCTTTCGCGTTTCACCAAGAACTTCAAATGGGCGCACCTTGACATCGCCGGCACCGCCTGGCTGACCGGTAAGGAAAAGAGTGCCACCGGCCGTCCGGTGCCGTTGTTAACCCAGTTTCTGATCAACCGGAGCCGCTCAAATTACCCGAGAGCGGCGCCGGACAGCCACAGGTCGTCCGCAGGGGGACGGCCGGGGCAGGCCGCCCGCAAAGGCAGCGGCGCCTCTGCATGACACAGGTCGACTTCTACCTGATTGCAACCGCCTCTCTCGGCGGAAAAGTGGCACAAGGACGTGCCGAATATGGAGCTGAGGATACAAAAGACGTCACTGTCTGCAAACTGGCCAACAAGGCCTACCGCCTCGGCCACCGCATCTATATATTGACCGCAAATAAGAAGGAATCGCAGCGCCTGGACCGGCTGCTGTGGACGTTCAATGCCGGAAGTTTTGTGCCCCATGCGCTAAACTCAGGGGAAATGGACGCCGCACTACCCGTCCTCATCGGCCACCAGGAGCCGCCGACCGGCTTCGAGGATGTGCTGATCTCCCTGGTCACGCAGGTCCCGGACTGCGTCAGCCGGTTCCGGCGAGTCGCGGAGGTAGTGGATGACGGAAACGAGGACAAACAACGGGCGCGCGAACGTTTTCGTTTCTATCGCGATCGGGGCTACCCTTTGCAAACACACAACCTCTAGGCGCCTGCCGCGCTCAAAGTCCACTTATGGTCACAGTCAATCAGAAACCCAAGCACAAACCTTCCGAGAAACACACATTAGAGGAGGTCCTGAAATCCCTTCAGGATCTGATCCGCAATGACATTATTGACGGTGATGAATCATCGCCGTCCGCAGCCACCGGAGCGTCTCCCTCAACCGGGAAGGGTGTCCCGCCACCTCAACCCACTA
>FXBF010000749.1_pt1 | contig 11237 bp, 11 predicted proteins | sample 5335321 | NCBI WGS metagenome assembly FXBF01 (sample SAMEA103928391, study PRJEB20085) | sediment metagenome | isolation source: sediment | reverse complement strand
ATTGAAACCGATATAGGTTTGTCGTTGTATTGTGATAAGTGTTTAATAATATGATAAAAGACAATGAAAATGTAGCGATAATCATAGCGACACACAATAATGCTAAAACGATCAAGAAAGCCGTAGAATCTGTCACTGAAGGTATACGTGGTGCCGATCGTATTATCGTTGGGGACAATGATAGTAATGACGGAACATATGAAGTCCTATGTGATATGGTCGGAGCATCTCCTATACAGATTGAAGATAAAACAGGACTACCTCCCCAATATGATGGGGCATTGAATGGAACACAAATTACGATTTTTAAGAAAAAATTTAGCACAACAGGACATACTTTGAATGTAGCCATGCAGATGAAATGGCAAGGGGTGACAATATTTGGGTTCATGGAGCCAACAAGTTGGTACGCACCGGATAAGATTAAGCAAGCCATTAGGGTTTTCCATTCGAATCGTGCTATAGCATGTGTTGTTAGTGATTATGACAATGAGTATGAAGATGGTAGGATAGAGAGAATTTTTGAACATTCTTTCGACGGACAGAGACTACTATATAAGTCATCATATGATGGCAATTTACTTGTAAAATCACAAATATTTCCTATGCTAAAAAAAGGCTTTGATGAAACAATGGCAGCAAAAGAGCATTACGATCTACTGCTGAGAATATCTGAGATAGGACTTATTTACCATATACCAGCACCTCTTCATACAAATATCTCTAAAAAAATAGATACAGAACAACAACAATTATTATTGATTTCAGAAGCTACGGCTAAAGAACATGCGATAAAACGTAGAGGACTGGATGTCAAATAGAAAAACAAAAAATATCAAAAATGCACATGCTGTACGAAGGAAATTGCACGCATCACAACATATGGATAAAATAGGTATTAGTCTAGAAGATGAACTAGCTAGCATAGGTTTTATATTAACACACCTCTCCATATCTCAGTTAACATATTTATTATTAGAGTCGATCAATCATCTATGTAGAACGCATATTGGTGTAGATATCCATATATTCAGTCAGCACATAACCAATCCATGCGCACAAATACTTTGTCCAGTGTTTGGTATGCATGAGTTAATACGTTGGCATAAATATCCTATAGTGACAACAAACATAGCGACAACAATAGATGCGCTGTCTAGTAATGCTCAAAAAATTTATCACTACGCTTTTGACCCAGAATTCATAGACTTACAACATAGTGAATCTTCATATATCAAACAAGCATTTTGTGATCCAAGAGTAATGGTAATAACGCGACATGAATCTCATAAACAATTAATTGAGGAAGAGTTTAGTATTAAAGTGTGTGATACGATAATTGAAGATTGTGATACAGAGAAGCTAATTAAACTGATATTAATGGAGACAAAAAATGACCAATAACCAAAAGTCGTTAGCTAAAATGGGTAAAAAAGAACTAAAGACGACGCTATTATCTATTGGATACACAGAAGAGCAGTTGCGGGACGACAAAGGTAGGGTATTAAAAAAAGAGGATATGATAGAAAAACTGAAAGCTCACGATAAAGGTAAAGAGGGTCTGGATATGTTTGCGGACATAAACGATATCGATGATGTATGTATTACTGTTGAAGAGATACCAGTTCTCTCAGAAGATCAAGAGACAATACAGATTCCGACACCAAATGATCCAGAATGGACACAATATGTTATAGGTAAGTTCCTCGACGACGAGATTGATGGAAAAAATCCAAGGGTAGAGGGTTTGCGCAGAGTGGCTGGAGAACTCGTTGGAGAATTAATAGAAGAGGGATGTGATCTAGTTGCTGTCCCAAGTGAGGATAATCATTTTCGTGCTTGTGCCAAAGCATGGGGAGTATTTTTAACAAACACAGGAACTCATAAAAGATTTGAAGCTCTTGCAGATGCGCATAGCGAAAACTGTTTCGAAGATTATGCTACATATCTTGTTGCTATGGCAGACACTAGAGCTAAAGGAAGAATGTTTCGTAACGCACTATGTCTAAGACGTGTAGTATCAGCAGAAGAAGTTAGCAAGACAATGTCTATATCCTCTGATACACAACAAGGAGGAGCTATCCATGTTAGTCAAATCAGTATGATTCGTCTAATATCAGAACGTCATAATTTCAATATTCAAGAGGTACTAGACAGTATTGGTGTAAATTATGAATTAAATGACAAGACTGGAGATGTCAACCTACAGGTATTATCGTATGAAGACGCATTAGCGACAGCAAAGAGAATGAGAGAAATGAGAGAAGAAAAGGAACAACAGTAATGACGAAAGAATTCGGTAAAAGTTTTATCCTATATAAGGCTAAAAATAACAATAATGGTGCGGCATCACAGTGGAGTATTGCGTCACAAAAAGACTGTGTATTTCTTGAAATGTCTAATCAAATTGGCAGAAATGATGACAACAACGCAAAATTCGACTGGGAAAATAAGATTATCTTCAAACTTGGAGAATCAGATATAGGAGAAATATTGTCTGTACTCACAGGGTGCCAAGATGGTGTAGGGCCATTTGATCAATCAAAGAATAAACACAAGGGTTTATTTCATTCAAACAAAAATGGCAATGCTATAATGTATTTCGGTAATGATCAGAATAATATATTGCGTATTTATCTTAGCGTCAAAAAAGACAATAGCCAATCAGTTGTTCAACATACGATCAGTCAAGGGGAAGCACGTGTCCTCTATATACTTTTGTGTCGTGCTATTGAGATAATGTATCGGTGGGATTAGTCTACTTATTTTGCTCTATACGTTCGAGTAAGACCTTTAAAACATGAACATCTGTTCGCAAATCAGTGACAATATTAGTTAGTGTTGAAATGTCTTTTTGTAATTCACTGATCTTATCACTGACAGTACCAATGTTTCGGTCTATTTCTTTCTGAGATACTTTTGCCGATTTGACAACATCGATTTTTATAGTTTCTATTTCTGATGAATTATGTAGTATTGCATCTTTAAATCGCTGCTGTCCAGCACCCATCGAAAAAGCAGTGCCTGCGACTCCTCCTATAATTCCTAATACTATACCGAGAATTCCATAAATGGTGTGTTGTTTTTTCATAGTATTACACCCCTAATTCTATTTGTTCTAGCAAGTCTCTTTCCCAATTACTACGTGTTATGATTATGAATTTAAGGCCGTGCTTTTTATAGAATGCTTTTTTGACCTTAAGCTTATTGTCTTTACGAACTTCCATCAATCCATCATATTCAATCCATAGGTCAAAATCAGGCAGATAAAAATCTGAAATACTACTGCTTGGCTTGGGCAAATGTTTATGCGGCTCATATTCTATATCGTTATTGAATAACCAGTCAGCTATTGTGGTTTCAGATATAGAATCGTAAAGCTCACCATCGAGTCCTATTGCTTTTTGCCACATAGTTTATCTTTCAATAATACAACAAAGTAGTTTATATATTTATTTTCACAAAAAAAGAGAGCTATGACCATCGGGTTAATCAACACTCTCTCATAAGTCCTTATGTGATAAGGGGTTACAAATATTCGAGGGAGCAGTACAAACCGAACGCAGTTTTGGGACCAATACTGATTGGACTAGCAGACATCGCTGTGTACCAGTCATGCCTAGCATCGACCGTACTGCCACCCGATGGACTAAGACCACCACTACCAGCACTACTCAATAGAGCCATTGTTACACCAGAACCAGAAGGAGCTATCCATCCGGGATGACTAGCAGGAGCTAGAGATGTTCCACTCGTGCTTACTCCAGAACCTCCATTTGATATTTGTAGTACCTGAGTCGTGACTCCAGTAGCGCCATTATTAATAGCAACGCGATCATATATGCGCAATTCAGCATTTTGGGTTTTGACAGCACTAGTATGTGTGAATCTGATATTCATTGTTCCAGAATTAATAGGTACGGCTGATGGCTGTATTGCCGATGCACCATCAATAATGGTTCCTGAACCATCACTTGTGTCATATTTACAATTCGTACCCTGTGGTCCTTGTGCGCTTCCTGCTCCGTTTGTTATATAGGTACTATCTTGATACTGCCCGACTTGCACTGAATTTCCAAAAGATGCACCATAAAACCCTAGACCAGAAGCATTTAGATCGACAAATGTTCCACCACCTTGACCTGCAAGAAAACTAATTAATGCCATGTTTTTCACCTCCTTTAATTAATAAAAATTTATAGTTTATCCAATAGATTATACACCATTGGTAATTAATTTGTGGACACAAACGCCACCTGAGAGATATTTACTCATATTGCAATTATAGCAGAGTATCTGTAAATCTTTAGGAAAGTTTTATCAAATAAATTCCAAGTCAATTCTCAGACTGAATGTTTTTGCCGAAGGGGTTGTTGGCGATACGGATATTGGTATGTACCAATCATGTCTTATATCCGAAGTGGCTGGACCTAAAGGAGATAATCCTGATGTTCCTGGCGAATCTATCATGTTGAGTTGCTGGCCTGAACCCGCTATTTTAGTCCAGACACTATCTCCAGTACCCGTAGTACTTTGGAATCTACTGGTATGAATAATATCAGCCGCATAGATATTAATACCTACTGGATCATTTAATTCGCTAACACCATCAAATGCTATTAATTTGACATTCTGGACAAGGACGGATTGCGGATGTGTAAATCGCACGTTGACAGTTGTCAAATAATTCGGAAGATTTATAAGATTAATACCATTACCAGTTTGGCCTACAATTACACCAGAAGATGAAATTCTCTTACAGTTATCACATTCTTCATAACTGACAGTACCACTTGAATTAGTTATAAAAGTACGCCCATTGAACTCATTGAGAGATAATGGATCGCCAAAGCCGTTGAGTCCAAAAAAGCCTAGAGCTTCTCCAGCATCTATTTTGACATCGTTTTCAGCTATATACATATCTATTTGAGACATTTTATATCCTTTCGTTTAATTATACACATTTTAGTTAATACTCTATTTATGGCCACATAGATCGTTGCACGCCAACTCCGAAGTCATTATTGAAAAAATGACCATCTAAACTAAGGTTTATATTCACGTCGGATAACAAATCTTCTGTATCCCAATCAGCGAAGGAACCATTAATTAGTCTAAGCTGGTTAATAAAAACAATTAGTATTTCTCTCACAGATATAGTGTTCGCTGCTATGAAAACAGTGCCTATACCTTGAAGTTCAAAAATATTGGTAATAGCATCATTCATCTCAGACGTATTTGACCCGCTATGTGAAATAAATTGTGTATTTGTGACAATAGGTGAGGTGAAAATTGTTATCGTTTTATAAACAAAACCTATGTGCCCAGGCTGCACCACGCTGTTATTTATATTTCGTGGAGTCATTTTAACTGTTATCGAATAAGTTAAGATTTGAGAGCTATTGGTGAAATTGCTAATCATGACAGGTATTTTAATAGCACTAGATGTAAAAATAGGTACGGGTAGATCGAGATTAGTTGCTACTAAATTAGATGTTTGTGCAAATTTTTGGACACTATTACTCCACTCTACTCGTTCAAACATATCGAGAGATTGCGAAAAGCCATCAGTAGAACTAGCAAAACTATATGTTCCTACTGTTAATTCCTGCTGAATATCTAAAAATGGCTGACTTGATTCACTTAATTTAGTTCTCAAATTAGTGAATGTGGATGTAAGTTGTGGATATGTGTTTGCATTGTAGTTATTCGGACCTTTCCCTGACCATTCTATAATTGTTGGTATGCTTGCCTGATCAATAACAGCATACCCATCCTTTTGTGCAATTCGTAGATTGGTCTCTGAAAATCCTTCGTGATCTCCAAAAGGAAGACCAGAAACTCCAGTTCTAGATTGGACAAAGGGTGTCACATATATTGGCCCATTATCTCTATCAGACCATGAGTTAACAGAAGATACAATACTGTCGTAATATCCTCTAAATCTTTCTGCTTGGTTTATATATGTATTGATAACCGAATCTGGGTACTGGTCTATATTATCCTGCTTGAACGTTCCACTAGTAGTAAATCCAGTAATCTCTAAGTTCGACCCATCTTGTTTCTGTAAAAGAGTGGTAATTGGGATTAATCTGGTATTAGCTTCATCTACTTTAACTCCCTGAGATTTGGTTTCTGTTATTCCTGCATTTGCATTATTGTGATCATTAGCTCTAACCGAGACATCCTCCACGAGAAGTCTAAGATTCTCAAGAGTACTCGGATCATTAATGTCCTGATTGGGTCCGACTCTAGCCATATAATACCCTCCTAATTAAATCGGCTTAAAAATATTCAATTGCTGTTCCATAAAAGGAGTGAAAGAACCATTATTGTTTTCATTCCAACTGATCATTACTTGTGTCCCAGGAGGTAGGAATCCTTTAGAGTTAGCGGGTTCGCCCAGATTAGTGACACTATTCAAGGCTAATAATTCATTAGCTGTAAGATTTAATTGTTGTACGTTGCTAGCGATTGGAGTTACTTGATATATAGGTTGACTAGAGCTAACAGATGAATCTATAATAGCACTAAAGCTCCTAGATTTCGGAGCAGGAGTATCTATGTAATAAGATACCGTACCTCCATCAGTTACAGTAAATTCAAATACTCTCACATCTGTACCTACTTGTAGCCTACCGCCAGCTTCTGGACTCTCTGCCATATTAATGACATTTGAGTAATTGGCAAAAACCTCTGGATCACGACGTAACGTCAAAGAACCAAAAGCGTCACTCGTCCATGCCATTGGAATTATATCATATCTGGGCTCAGTATCACTACTCCTCGATTCTATTCTCCCAAGCAATGTTTTAGACTGACGACGATTGCCCTCGCTATCTATATCAACTGGAGGTTCTGGCAATTCCTTCTTAAGAGCGCGTAGCGCTCTGTCCATTTCCCAGTCATCTTTTGGTGGTTTCATAGTGTTGTTGAATTCAGAATTTTGCCGCTTTAATCTGTCGAGTAGGTCTTGTTGCTGCCTTAAATATCTAGATAGCTGTGTAGTATATTGTGAAGACTTGTATGTAGTACGGACGCCGTTGATACCAAAAACAATTTGCATGGAAGTTATTATGCCTGTTTTTTGTAATTGATCTCCTATATTTATAGCTGGAACACCAGCGACTTCTAACTCTGCTGTTTTGGCATCCATAGTCGTATCTGACACTGTTTTGATTTTAGCATGAGCTACGTCATCAAGTAAAGATAATCCAGTTTTATTTGTTATGCCCCTAAATCCAAAAATCCACGGAGTTAAAGAAGCATCTATAACAACCTCTGTTTTTCCTATAGCCCTGAGTCTATTCGACCATGGTCCATAAGTCTCTCTCTGGTCTAATAAGGCGAGAAATGCTTTGTTGATTTTCTCAACCCTCGTTTTAGTAATGGTCTCAATCACTTCATCTCTACCAGTTTCTGGGTTGGTAGTAACAGGTCTTTTGATTTGTTTGACCCTCAAAGGAGCAGACAATGTTAATACATAATATTGATCTTTGAAGTCTTTTCTTAATTTATTTTTCATATCATCTGTGTAAAAAAGCTCACCTTTGCCTATCGCTTCTATATCGTTAATATTATTCTTAATCATTCTAGTAAAATTAAAACTGACACTGAAAGCAACATCTTGTGGATGAATGATGAAAAAACTTGTTAAAGCCGAGCTAACCGTAGTAAAAACTTCTAGATTTAATATATGTATAATAAATTGATCAAGTAAAAACTCTATTTCTGTAAAACCATCAACTATTTCAAGTGATGCCTTGATAGATATATCTCTATTTTTATTAATGTACGTATTAGGATTAGTGAAAAGGTCATCATCCCACTGGTACGTCGTTCCCCCTATGCCGAAATCAGATCGAATCCCAGGTAAAGGTAGCGTTGCGTGAGTGACCCACCTACCATCGTCGGTCTGGAATTTAGCGCCAAGATTTCTATCAAAATCAACAGGAAGGAATTCTGGGTCGTTGGTCGGGGCAAATTCTGAATCGTTCCAAGCAGCACTAGTAGGCACTATCCAAGACCTGCCATCCGGGCCAATAACATCGACTGGTGTCATAAGGGCTATAAACTTCCTACCCCAGAATTCGTTGGCGTAAGAAAGAATTTTTTGAACATCTTCTTCTACATAATCTTGTTCGGTAAAATCATTGTTTATTACCTTTTCCATGACCTCTCTGGTAAATAACGGCTGTGATCTTTCCACCTCATTCTCGTTGTACCCCCAAAATTGTCTCCATAGAAATCCGGCTGTTTCTTTTAGGTGTGACTTAAAGCCACCAAGAAGAACGACCTTTTGAACAGTATCTCTGTTTTCTTTTCCTTCGTGCCTTTTGATAATACCGTCTGGATGTAATGCAGCTAATTGATCAACAGTCATATTGGTGATATTGGTTCTTCCAAACATGTTAATAGAAATAACATTTTTACTTGACGTAGTCACGTACCAATCTAATCCATGATCATTAGCTACTTGTGATATCAATTCCAACAAAGACATAGCTCTCGTTCTAATTGTATATTCAATTCTACTACCACGGGTCGGTAGAGTGAAATTGAAATCTACTGTGTATTTTTCGTTTCCATATCTAATGGTGGTATCCTCAACAGCATTTTTAATTGACTTGAATGGTATCCCATTTGATATTTGTAATGCATTTTCAGGTAAAACTGATATGACATTATCTCCATAATCCGCAGCTATTGTAAACGTAGTGTCAAATGAAGACCCTATAACTACTTGTGCGGCATCGAGGACTGGTTTGGTATCAGTTATTCTAACCTGATAAACACCAGTACCAGCAACGTCAGTTTTTGACTCACTCCACGATTGTACTATCCCTCTGAATTTAAACGCTCCTGTAGATATGTCTACCAAACGTCTATTTTTTAGAGTGATAGATTTATCATCTTCCACTATAGTCACAGTAATAACGGTAGGATTCTGATTGAGACCAAGAGTAGTGTTGATGCTCCGCACTCGACCTCCGAACAATTCATATGTATCAACTTGCTTGGCCATCTATGTTTCCTTTAAAAATCTTGTTGTCCTCTGTGCCGCTCCGCTCTTGGGATTCCAATCAAATGTATCACTGATAATAGTACCTCCATTGCCGTATGTCTCAGTACTTAGGGTCGGTTGTGTTGAATTTCTTCTCGACCTAATTGTAACTGTGGTGATTTCAGAACTTTTAGTGCCCATATCTTGGATAATAGGCCCAATAGCACGACCAGGAATAGGTATAATAGCGAGAGTTTGAGTCGCTTGTTGTGTTTGAATAGTGATGTCAGTATTATTAGAATCTCTGTCAGTCCACGTCCACGTAGCCTTTACTACTCCAGCGTGTTCATCGAAAGATTTGGCTATTGATGACAAGAAGTAAGACAGAGTTGTCCCTGCTAGTGCCTTAGCTTTGGTTAAGGCTACAGTATCACTGTAAACACCATTTTTGGCATTGGTTAGTTTTTCAGATGCCGAAGCACCCTTGCCTTCTACAGTTTGTGAAAACGTTAAAGTATTGAGTAGATTATCAAGAGAGAATGAATGTTGGCCCTGTTCTGTAATAAAAGTTAGGTTATCGTCAGATGTATTCCATTGATAAGTAAAATTAACAGTTCCATCTTGTTGATTGAGTCCGAAAGTAATTTTATCGGGAAAGTCTGGTATAATTTTCCCACCAATTAAAGATGTGACGTTAGAAACAACAGTCGTCCTTGCGTCAGATATAGATGGTATAGCAGCTTTTGCTACATTCATATTCGCAATATTACCATCTCTACTATTCGTTATTACTCCATAAATAGTACCATCATAAGTAACTACATATTCGTCTTGTTGCTGGTTATAATCTACAGTGAATTGTTTTTCTTCGTAAGTGGTGTTGTCTGATAACAACCAGTTTTCCGTTACACTATAGGTGCCTCCGTCCTGATCTATCCTGATTGTTGTATTGTAACTACCAGTAACTTTACCAGAAGCACCCAGGGCCGCGAACATTGCCTCATTAGAGACTAACCCACTAATTCTCGTATTCACAAAATCTTTTGCATGTTCCCATGCTTGTTTATTTTGATAAAACCCACCCAGACCGTCATATCCCAAAACACCATTCGCTTCAACATCATGGGACACATTGTATTGTTTACTGTCACGTCCTTCTATCTCTTCAAAAGACCACGTCTCACTAGAACTTGATATCAAATCGGTAGAAATAGTATCCTCTATGTCATTAGTCCCATTGATATGAATCCATGGAGCCTCTAGTTCTATCGTATAATCGCCTCTATTTGCCCATTGGCCTTCTACGAAATTAATAGATATGACTCTAGGAAAACATTTGACGGGCGGTTGACCATTAGCAGGTTGCCATTCTAATGATCCACCATCTTCACTAAATAGCCATCTCAAAGCTTCCTGTTTTCTGAGTATGGAATTGAAGTCAGAGTTATTCCCTGTATTGATTTCATCTGCTGGCTCTCCTGTGAGAGTGTGGAAAGCATTGCTCAATGATGGATATGATCCACTTGGGGAACCCCTAAAAGGCAATAGTGTACCTGTTAATGTAATACTGTAGCTTGTACCTTTTTTTATCCCGTTATCATTAACAGTATAGTTTTTATTAATAGCGATTAATGGCGCAGGAACAATCTTGCGTCCAATACTGTCAGCCCTGGTGTAAATTACGCTCACTGATTAATCCTCCCTCGTCGAACAGGTGTCGTCAAAGCTCTATTTATAGTCCATTTATACGTATTGATTCTTTCTGTCAATGTCATATACGGAATTCCTAATTCTTCAGACCATTGCATCATTGTTTGAGTTTTGTTAAAAGCAGTAATGTAATGATTATTTCTCTTATTATTACTGTTCTGTTTTGGGGTAGACCAACGACAATTTTTTTTGCAATATCCTTTGTCGTTATATATTCTGTCAATCTGAAGTCCCATTGCTACATCGCCCATGTCTCCGTGAAAATTTTCAAATTTCAACCATCGCTTACAAACCGTAATTCCACGACCACCATAGTCTTTGTATCGTTTATTGTTAGGATTGGTGCATCTTTGAATCATTTGATTCCATGATTGATATGTTTTATCGTTCTTGCTATGACCATGGGTTATATTCGCCATACTTGCTATCTCCTTTTGTAAACATCCACAACTTTTCGTATGACCACTCCTTAGATTGCATCCTAATACAACAATCTCATTGTTACATTCACATAAACATAACC
>FXBF010000748.1_pt1 | contig 11239 bp, 7 predicted proteins | sample 5335321 | NCBI WGS metagenome assembly FXBF01 (sample SAMEA103928391, study PRJEB20085) | sediment metagenome | isolation source: sediment | reverse complement strand
TAAATGCAGAGTATTTGCCTATTACAGTTATTAATAGTCAATCACATCAAGCCATGATTGCATCAGATTTTGTTATATTGGCATCTGGTACTGCAGCCCTGGAGTCCGCACTCTTGGAGAGAATGATGGTGGTTGTTTATAAACTATCGTCGATCAGCTATTTTCTGATAAGAAAGTTATCACATATTAATTTATATTCATTGCCAAATAATCTTGCTGGGAAGGAAGTCGTACCGGAGTTTATACAGAGCGATGCTACCGCGGAGAAAATTGGACAAGCCGTTCAAAACTATATGAATAATGAGGAAAGTTACAGTAAGACGCTAATGCTATTCAGGAAAATGGCAGAAAAATTAAGACGAAATACCAATAAAATCTCTGCAGAAACCATTGCAACATTATTGGAAACAGGATAGTAGAAAGATAACCATCTATGTCAGATAAGAGAAAAATCTCAGGTATGCTTATAGCTGGTGTAGATGAAGCAGGGCGGGGACCATTGGCAGGTCCAGTTGTTGCAGCTGCTGTTATCCTGGATTGGGAAAAACCCATTAATGGATTGGCTGATTCCAAAAAGTTGACAGAAAAAAAGCGGAATGAGCTAGTGGATGAAATTCGATTGAAAGCTCTTGCCTGGTCTTTAGGGTGGGCGGACGTTGATGAGATAGATGCAATTAATATATTGCAAGCCACTCTGCTAGCGATGAAGCGGGCAGTTGAAACATTAGCAATCAAACCGGACCATGTTGTAGTCGATGGCAATATCACCCCAGAGCTTTCCTGTCAGTCAGAGGCCATTATAAAAGGAGATGAGACAGTTGCTGAGATTTCAGCTGCTTCTATATTAGCCAAGGTTGCAAGAGACAGAGAAATGAAAGGACTGGATAAACTTTATCCACATTACGATTTTGCCAAAAACAAAGGATATCCCACCAAAAAGCATATAAATGCATTAACAGAACATGGAATTAGCCCAGTACATCGTAAGAGTTTTGGGCCTGTCAGGGCAATCCTGAATCCAGGGTATTGATAACCTAGGTTTAAATTACCCATATAACTACCTACTATTATTAGGAAAAACATACCGCATTATTTTATTCGACGCCTCTTTGAAAGATGTACTGTTTTTCCAACATGAGACACAGTTGGCGTTGCATTGATCCATGGGTTTAGGCCAGTGACCAAACAATTCGTACATCTCAGTACTCACACAGAGTTTTCACTGCAAGACAGCATCATCCGCATACCAGAACTGATAGATGCCGCTGTAAAAAATTTCATGCCTGCAATTGCAATTACAGATATGGTAAATCTATTTGCGCTAGTGAAATTCTATCGTTGCGCGCTCAATAGTGGAATCAAGCCAATTATTGGCGCAGATATGTGGATCGAAAATACCACTGACCACAATAAGCCATATAGGATTATTCTGCTTTGCCAAAATAAAACCGGTTATCAAAATCTATCTGAATTAATAAGTAAGGCATATATTGATGGCCAACATACTGATAAACCTTGTATTTCAAAAGATTGGTTATTTGAACATTCGCAAGGGTTGATTGCATTATCTGGAGCCCAGAAGGGCGATGTTGGTGCAGCGCTTATTTCTGGAAATCAAAAGCTTATAAGAAAATTGATTCAAGAGTATCTCAAATATTTCCCGGATGCATTCTATTTGGAAATACAGCGAACCGGCCACAGACTGCAAGAGGAATGTAATCATGCGAGTCTACATATCGCTGCTGAGCTAAATGTCCCGGTTGTTGCAACAAATAGTATTGTTTTTATAGAACCGGATGATTATGAGGCACATGAAGTCAGGGTGTGTATACAAGATGGCAGGGTACTCAATGATAGCCGTCGGCACCGCAAATATTCACAACAACAGTATTTTCGTAGCAGCGAAGAAATGTCAGAGTTATTTGCAGACATACCAGAGGCATTACAAAATACTGTAGAGATAGCAAAACGATGTAATTTTAAACTGGTATTTGGGAAATATTATTTACCAAACTATCCGGTACCCGATTCTAAGGATATCGATCAGGTCCTAATTGAGAATGCAGAAACAGGACTATCAAAACACCTATTGCAGGATCTTGATAAGATTGAACATGCAGGTTATCGGGAAAGATTGAAAGAAGAACTAAATGTAATCATAAAGATGGGATTTTCCGGTTATTTTTTAATTGTCGCAGACTTTATCAGATGGGCAAAAGAGAATGATGTACCGGTAGGACCAGGGCGTGGTTCTGGGGCGGGGTCTTTGGTAGCTTTTGCGCTCTCCATTACAGCACTGGATCCCATTAAATATGACTTATTGTTTGAAAGATTTCTCAATCCAGAACGTGTATCGCTTCCGGATTTTGATATTGATTTTTGTATCGAAGGCCGTGATCGGGTTATTGAGTATGTTACGCAGAAATACGGTAATGATAAAGTTTCACAGATTATTACCCATGGCACGATGGCAGCAAAAGCAGTTGTCAGGGATGTAGGCAGAGTGATGGACCACCCATATGGTTATGTAGATAAACTAGCCAAGCTGATACCTTTCGAGATCGGGATGACTCTGGACAAGGCCCTGGAACAGGAGCCGGCACTACGCGAAAAATATGAACAGGAGGAAGATGTCAGAGAACTCATAGACACAGCAAAAAGTCTGGAAGGCCTCGCAAGAAATGCTGGAAAGCATGCTGGCGGCGTGGTAATTGCCCCAACAGCCCTATCGGACTTCATGCCTTTATATTGCGAGCAAGGGGGTAAGCAGTTAGTAACCCAACTGGACAAGGACGATCTTGAGACTTTAGGTCTCGTTAAATTCGATTTTCTTGGACTACGTAATCTGACCATCATAAATAAGGCTGTAAAATTAATAAATGTGGATAGAAAAAAAAGAAATGATCCACTATTAGAAATAGACCAGATACAAATCGATGATGCAGATACTTTCACCTTGCTGAAAGCTTGCAAGACAACCGCGACATTCCAGCTCGAGTCACGTGGTATGAAGGATCTGATAAAACGACTCCAGCCAGATTCATTTGAAGAGATTATCGCACTGGTTGCACTGTTTCGACCTGGGCCGCTGCAATCGGGGATGGTCGACGATTTTATCGATCGAAAACATGGAAGAAAAAAAATCCAATACCCACATCCACTACTAGAGCCAATATTAAAACCCACGTACGGTGTAATCCTGTACCAGGAGCAGGTAATGCAAATTGCGCAGGTGCTGTCAGGTTATAGCCTCGGCGGTGCAGACTTGCTGCGACGTGCGATGGGCAAGAAGAAACCAGAAGAAATGGCACAGCAGCGTAACACATTTATCAATGGAGCGATTCAAAATAGTGTCAAGGAAAATCTGGCAACAAAAATATTTGATCAAATAGAGAAGTTTGCAGGCTATGGATTCAATCGATCTCACTCAGCAGCCTATGCACTAATAGCCTACCAGACTGCCTGGCTAAAAGCGCATTACCCGTCTGCATTTATGGCTGCAGTGCTTTCTTCGGATATGGATAATACTGATAAAGTCGTAACGATGCTGGCAGAATGTCATGATATGGATATAACAATACTACCGCCAGACATCAATCATTGCGATTATTTATTTAAACCATGTGACGACAAAACAATTTATTATGGATTGGGAGCAATCAAGGGGTTAGGACAGGCAGTTATTACTAGTATCTGCCAAGAACGGGAAAAGAATGGAGATTACCTGGATTTGTTCGATTTCTGCAGACGCGTTAATTCACATAAGATTAATCGTAGAGCAATAGAATCTTTGATTAGGTCTGGTTGCATGGACGCCTTATCGCCAAATCGCGCTACATTAATGACGTCGTTAACAAATGCAATACAAATGGCAGGACAGGAAGGCAGGGATCGTGAGACCGGACAGAACGATATGTTCTCCGCTCAAAAAGATGACTTACAAGTAACAGAATATATCGAAACACCGGAATGGAATGAAGAACAGAGATTGGAAGGTGAAAAAGAAACACTTGGGCTATACTTATCCGGACATCCAATCGAAAAATATGAAGGTGAACTAAATCAAATTATAGATTCTAAGATTGATTTATTACAGATTACAGATAGTCGTTCAATCATAGTAGCTGGACTGATTGTCGCGATAAGAACGATGCAGACAAAACGTGGTGACAGAATGGCCTTTGTGACACTTGATGATCGGACTGGGAGGATTGAATTGGCAGTATTTTCCGATGTCTATCATGCAAGCCGAAATCTATTGGTTAAGGATTCGCTGGTAGTCGTAGTAGGCCAAGTCAGCGTTGATGATTATACCGGTGGTTATAAAATGAGTGCTGAGAAAATATTTGATATTGATCAGGCAAGATCAACCTATGCACAAAGACTTGTAATAGATATTAATAACAGACAGGAAGATAATGGCTTCGTTGGCTCCTTGATGGATATATTATCAACGGTCAGCGATGGGGAATGCCCGGTATACTTGAACTACCAGTCACATGAGGCTACAGCAGAAATTGCGCTGGGGGATCACTGGAAAATAACGCCGACTAGCATTATCCTTGAGCGTTTATCTGCTCTCGCTGGCAAAGAGCATATTCATGTTATATACCATTAATATAGGGTGCCTGGAAGCTAAATCTATAATTGGCTAGCCAGGGACATTTTAAAAAGGATCAAAGTATTTAATGATTCAGAATTACCTAGACTTTGAACAATCAATTGCCGACCTTGATGCCAAGATTGAGGCCTTGCGGTATGCCAGCAAAGATAGTGACATCAATATTGTTGAAGAGATCAGCAGATTGCAAGCAAAGAGTAAGAAGCTTACCGAATCTATTTTTACTTCGTTGACATCATGGCAGATATCACAAGTAGCGAGACACCCCCAACGGCCATATACACTTGATTATATCGACTTAATCTTTACTGATTTTGAAGAACTGCATGGTGACAGAAGTTATGCTGATGATTCGTCAATCGTCGGTGGTTTAGGACGTCTGGACGGTGATTCAGTAATGATTATAGGGCACCAAAAGGGGCGTGATACTAGAGAAAAGATTAGACGGAATTTTGGCATGCCCAGACCAGAGGGTTATCGCAAGGCATTACGTTTTATGAACATAGCGGAGAGATTTGGGATACCAGTCATTACCTTGATTGATACGCCTGGCGCATATCCTGGCGTGGGCGCAGAAGAGCGCGGTCAGAGTGAGGCGATCGCCCGTAATTTATTTATAATGTCGAATATACAGACACCAATTATTAGTATTGTCATCGGCGAAGGCGGTTCAGGCGGCGCCCTTGCAATCGGTGTCTGTGATCATCTTATTATGTTGCAATATGCTACATACTCTGTTATTTCACCAGAAGGCTGCGCATCTATACTCTGGAAAAATGCCGATAAAGCATCAGTTGCAGCAGAGGCGATGGGCATTACAGCAGAGCAATTGTATGCACAAGGTTTAGTTGACGAAGTAATAGCTGAACCATTAGGGGGTGCGCATCGAGATAGTAAAACGATGGCAAAAAACCTGAAAAAATCGATAAAAACCAATCTCGATATACTATGCAAGATACCGACTGATAAATTGATCGCCAAGCGCTATGAGCGTTTGATGAAATATGGAAACTTCGAGGAAAGTTAAAATAGTCTTTTCTGTTTCGGAATTAAAGTCTTCCCTGATCCGTACATGTGGAGTCAAGAAAAATACAAACCTGGTGGTCGCTTTTAGTGGGGGACTTGATTCCCATGTCCTGTTGCATTCACTGAATAAGTTAATTCTGGATTTCAACTGGCAGTTAACTGCTGTACATATTAACCATGACTTGTCAGATCAGGCGCTAGACTGGGAGAAACACTGCCAACAAGTATGTGAGGATCTGCGTTTACCTATTGTGATCGAGAGGATTAACATAAAGAAAACGTCCGGGCATGCGGGAATCGAGGGTGAGGCCAGAAAATTACGCTATCAGGTATTAGCACGTCATATCAAAAAGAATGACTATCTGCTGACAGCACATCATGGCGATGACCAGGCAGAGACCATGCTGTTACATCTATTTCGGGGTACGGGGATTCAAGGTCTTGCCGCCATGTCTGCACGCCAGCATTTTTCTACCGGATACCATATCAGGCCATTGTTGCCATTTTCGCGATCTTCGCTGGAGGAATATGCAGAAATGGAAAAACTCAACTGGGTCGTAGATCACAGCAATCAGGACACGCGATTCAGTCGTAATTATCTCCGGCACACTGTTTTGCCGGCGATCAGATCGCGCTGGCCACAGGTTGATATGGCTTTGAACCGTACAGCCAGCCATACCCGCGAGTCTATTAATCTGCTTGAGCAAGTAGCGAGTGTTGATCTTAGGGGATGTCGATCGCTGGTTGATGGAACTCTGGATATCAGCGCCTTGCAGAAACTGCTGCCAGCGAGATTAAGCAATATGCTTCGTTACTGGATTCGTCAGCAGGATATCAGCACACCATCGACAAAAAAACTCAATGAAATTACTAAATGTATCTATGCTCTGACACGGACACGACAGGCCATTATCTCCTGGGGAGATGCCGAGATCCTGCGTTACCGGAATAAGTTGGCAATTCGATTACGAAGGATCGGGCCCGCACCTGATCTGAGATTGACCTGGGACCTCGAGCGACCAATTATTCTTCCTGGAACCAGGCAACTGCTACAGGCCGTGCCTGTCATCGGCAAAGGGCTGTCGAGAGAGAGGACAAAAAATGCCGGGGTAGTCGTTCGTTTTCGCCAGGGGGGTGAGCAGTGCCAGCTTGCTGGCCGTAACCATCACAGTCGGGTAAAAAAACTGCTGCAGGCGGCCGGTATCCCTCCCTGGGAACGGGCCATCATGCCGCTGGTTTACATTGACGAAAAAATTGCTGCCATTGGTACCCGTTGGGTATGTGAACCTTTTGCCGCCAAGGGCGATGAGCCTGGGCTTCAGCTGGAATTACTGAGATTCCCGGAGGTTAGGTAATTTACCGGCATTTTTCGATAGCGGTTGTGTAAAATCCCGGCATCTGGTAGCTTCTAATTCCGTCCGGGCATGTTTCGAATGCCCCCTTACTCACTGGTACAATGACCAAATATGTATTTATTACAGGTGGTGTAGTTTCTTCCCTTGGAAAGGGAATCGCTTCCGCCTCCCTCGCTGCAATTCTTGAATCCCGCGGGCTTAAGGTAACCCTGCTCAAGCTGGATCCCTATATCAATGTCGACCCCGGCACCATGAGCCCGTTTCAGCATGGCGAGGTCTTTGTGACCAATGATGGCGCTGAGACCGATCTCGATCTCGGCCATTATGAACGCTTTGTCCGTACGACCATGGGCAGGTTGAATAATTATACCACCGGGCGTATCTACGAGAATGTCATTCGCAAGGAGCGTCGGGGCGATTATCTGGGAGCCACAGTACAGGTAATCCCGCATATCACTGACGAGATTATCCATTGTATCAAAGCCGGCGCTGAGGATGCCGATGTCGCCATGGTCGAGATCGGCGGCACCGTCGGCGATATTGAGTCGCAGCCTTTTCTGGAGGCGATCCGACAGATGGGTTTCGAGCAGGGATCAGAGAATGTTGTCTACCTGCATTTAACCCTGTTGCCATATATTGCGGTGTCGGGCGAACTCAAGACCAAGCCGACTCAGCATTCAGTCAAGGAGCTGCGTTCTATCGGTATTCAACCGGATGTGCTTTTATGCCGGGCCGATCGGCCGATACCTGAAGATGAGCGGAAAAAGATTGCCTTGTTTACCAATGTTGAGACACGCGCTGTCATTACAGCGATTGATGTCGATAGCATCTACAAGATTCCCAAATTATTACATGAACAACGACTGGATGATATTGTCGTCGAGAAACTCAAGCTCGATACGCGCGATGCCGATTTGTCGGAATGGGATCGTGTTGTCCATGACATGGAACACCCGGAAGATGAGGTGCTGGTGGCGATGGTCGGGAAGTATATGAACCTGACCGATTCCTACAAATCACTCTCCGAGGCGCTCGTTCATGCCGGTATACATACCCGCACACGGGTCAATATCCGTTATGTGGATTCAGAAACACTGGAATCCGGCGACCTCTGCCAGCTCGCCGGTGTCGATGCTGTTTTGGTGCCGGGAGGGTTTGGTGAACGTGGGATTGAAGGTAAAATCAATGCCGTCCGGTATGCCCGCGAGCACAATATTCCCTATCTCGGCATCTGCCTGGGTATGCAAATCGCAGTGATCGAATATGCCCGCAACGTAGCCCAGCTCGATGGGGCACATAGCACCGAGTTTGATAAATCGAACCCCAATCCGGTTATCGCCTTGATCATAGAATGGGTTAATCAAGACGGCACAAGGGAACTGCGCGGGACCGATTCTGATATGGGTGGTACCATGCGTCTGGGTGGGCAGGCCTGCCAGCTCGTGGCTGGATCACGTGTCAGGGAACTCTACGGGAAAGATGAGGTTGTCGAACGACACCGCCATCGATATGAATTCAACAATACCTATCGTGATCAGTTAGTGGAGAAGGGCCTTAAGATCTCGGGTACATCAAAAGATGGACTGCTGGTTGAGATTATTGAAATCTCTGACCATCCCTGGTTCATCGGCGTCCAGTTTCACCCTGAATTCACATCGACACCGCGAGACGGCCATCCGCTGTTTAGCAGCTACATCAATGCGGCGCTTGCCTACCACAAAGCCGATAACAGGGAACGGGTAACGGCGTAATGAAACTTTGTGGTTTTGAAGTCGGGCTGAACAGGCCCTTTTTCCTGATTGCCGGCCCGTGTGTAATAGAATCGCGTGATCTGGCCCATGAGACCGCCGGACAGCTCAAGGAGATCACGGACAGTCTGTCTATTCCGTTCATTTACAAATCCTCTTATGACAAGGCCAACCGCAGCTCGTCAAAATCTTTCCGGGGCCTAGGGATGGATGAAGGTCTGGCAATTCTGGCAAGTGTAAAAAAAGAGATCGGTGTCAGTGTCTTGACTGATGTCCATGACATCAGTGAGATCGATGCGGTTGCCAATGTTGTCGATGTCCTGCAGACACCCGCTTTTTTATGCCGGCAGACGAACTTTATCCAGGCGGTCGCCGGCACCGGGAAACCGGTCAATATTAAAAAGGGCCAGTTCCTGGCCCCGGGTGATATGAAAAATGTCGTCGATAAGGCCAATGCCGCCGGCGGCAAGGGGAATATAATGGTGTGCGAACGGGGCGTCAGCTTCGGCTACAATAACCTCGTCTCCGATATGCGCTCGCTGGCGATCATGCGTGAAACCGGTTGTCCGGTGGTTTTTGATGCCACCCATTCGGTGCAGCTGCCGGGCGGGCAGGGGACCCGTTCCGGCGGACAGCGGGAACATGTCCCGGTGCTCGCACGGGCGGCAATCGCCACCGGGGTCTCCGGCCTGTTTATGGAGACCCACCCCGATCCCGATAAGGCTCTGAGCGATGGCCCTAACGCCTGGCCCTTGGGGCAGTTGCGTGAACTACTGACCTCGCTGAAGGAACTGGACGCCACCGTCAAACGTGCCGGCTTTATCGAGCAGGGACTTTTGTAAGTTGAAAAATATTAAAATGATTGGTTGAGATAATATTCGATGGCAAAGATTATAAATGTACATGCACGCGAGATCCTGGATTCCCGCGGGAACCCGACCGTCGAGGCCGAGGTAACGCTGGCAGGCGGTGTGGTAGGCAGGGCGTCGGTGCCCTCCGGCGCCTCGACCGGCAAACGGGAGGCCGTCGAGCTCCGGGACGGCGATAAAAATCGCTATGGCGGTAAAGGCGTAACCAGGGCCGTGAACCATGTGAATACAGATATCAGTGCGGCGATTAAGGGCAAAGACGCCGCTCAACAATCCGAGATCGACCAGATCATGATTGACCTGGACGGCACTGAAAACAAGGGGCGGCTTGGCGCCAATGCCATTCTGGCGGTGTCATTGGCGACTGCGCGGGCGGCAGCCAATGGGGAGAATCTGCCACTCTACCGTTATCTGCACGATAGCCAAAATTATGCGATGCCGGTACCGATGATGAATATCATCAACGGCGGCGTCCATGCCGATAACAGTGTCGATATCCAGGAGTTCATGATCCTGCCGGTGGGGGCGTCGACATTTCATGAGGCCTTGCGGATCGGTGCCGAGGTGTTTCATTCCCTGAAGCAGGTATTGGCCAAGCGGGGTTTAAATACCGCTGTCGGTGACGAAGGCGGTTTTGCCCCCGACCTCGAATCCAACGAGGCCGCTATCCAGGTGATTCTGCAGGGTATCGAACAGGCCGGTTATCGTGCCGGCGAGGATGTGTTTCTCGCCACCGACCCCGCCAGTTCGGAATTCTATCGGCAGGGCCACTATGTGCTGGCATCTGAAGATGCCAGGCTGAGCTCGGCGGAATTTATCGATTACCTCGATGACTGGGTGAAACGCTACCCGATCATCTCGATTGAAGACGGCATGGCGGAGGACGACTGGAGCGGCTGGGAGCAACTGACCAAGCGATTGGGTAACAAGATCCAGTTGGTCGGAGATGATATCTTTGTCACCAACAGCAAGATCCTGCAGGAAGGTATCGACCGTGGCGTCGCCAATTCCATCCTCATCAAGGTCAATCAGATCGGCACACTCACAGAGACAATCCAGGCTATCGAGCTCGCCCATAGCGCCGGCTATACGGCCGTGATCTCACACCGTTCTGGCGAGACCGAAGATACTTCGATCGCCGATATCGCCGTCGCTCTGTCCACCGGCCAGATCAAGACCGGGTCGCTCTCACGATCCGAGCGCATTGCCAAGTACAACCAATTACTCCGGATCGAGGAGGAACTGGGGACCGCCGCCAGTTATGCCGGCCGCCGGGCCTTTACCACGATGGCGGCCTAGTCAACGTGAGCCGGAAGATACAAAAGCAAACAAAATCCGGCAAAGTACAGTTTGTTATCTATTTCCTGGTTGTCGTTATCCTGTTGCTGCAATATCCCCTGTGGTTAGGGAGCGGCAGTGTGGTCCGTGTCTGGCAGTTAAACCAACAGATCGAACGGCAAAAGAAGAACAACGAGACATTGCGACAACGGAATCGTTTACTCGAGGCCGAGGTCAGGGATCTGAAAAAGGGACTGGCGGCAATCGAGGAACGCGCCCGGACCGAACTGGGGATGATCAGGAAGGGGGAGACGTTTTATCGGGTTATTGATCCTGATAAGG
>FXBF010000747.1_pt1 | contig 11240 bp, 9 predicted proteins | sample 5335321 | NCBI WGS metagenome assembly FXBF01 (sample SAMEA103928391, study PRJEB20085) | sediment metagenome | isolation source: sediment | reverse complement strand
CTTGAGCCCGACTTCAAAAGTCTCAACATTCTCCGGTTCAAAAATTTTGCTCGCATCAACCGGATTAAATTTTGCGAATTGAAAACCACCGCTCTTGAATCCCTGGCTGTAGATGAAGTAGGTCATCACATCCTCAGTCCACACATATTCCAGTGTCACTTTTGGATCGAAAGAGCTCCAGCTACGTTGCAGATTAATCTGCCACGGCAAAATGATAGGTGGAACGAAATTCCGATTGGAAATACCGGAAGAGGCTGCTTTCTTTTCATCATCGGTATAACGCGCACCAACTGTAAGCGCGAACTTGTCGGTGATATCGATAGTAGCCTGTCCAAATAGTGCGAAACTGGTGGTTTCCACATCTACTGTCAGAAAATTATCAATATACATCTGCCCCGGGGCTATTGGCGCAGGTGGACCGCCAGCATCAATAGACGCCGCTATCATGGAAAACACCGAATCCAGTCCGCCCCGTAGATTCTCCAATCGAACAGGCTCTTCTTTTAAGAAATAAAATCCGGTTATCCATTCAACTCTGTCATCAAAAGTTAACCAACCATCCGGTATTGAGGACAATCGTATTTCCTGTGTAAATTGCTCCGACTTCTCGTTGGTAATATGCTCAATGGAATCTATGGACGTCGAGTCAAGATCGCGGGCCTCCATCATGTCTAAATCGAGATAAGCCGTTATACTGGTGAGCGCGGCTTTGCTCAGTTCCCAATCAACACGCAATGTCGCGACATAAATATCACGTTTAAGCTGTGAATCAGTGTTATAGAACTCATCAAACCGCGATGGCGTTGTAACCAGCGGTGGTACTATCGGGCCACCGGTGGCCAATACAGGTAAACCCGCCACATATTCCCCTTGTAACCCACCGGTCGGATCTGCACGGTTATAGTCAAGGGTAAACGAAATATCCAGATTCTCCGAGGGAGTAAATAATAGCTTACCGCGCACGCCGAGCTGATCGAGTGCATTATGATCCGTCCCAGTGGTCAGGTTTTTTACGTAACCGTCCCTTGATCGATAATACATGGACATACGCGCATAAAGTTTGTCTTCCACCATGGGGCCACTCACCGCGCCCAGTCCCTCGAAGTAACCTAAATTTCCAACACCCGTTTCGGCATACATGGTGAACTCATCGGAGGGTTTCTTGGTAATGACATTGATCGCCCCACCAATTGTATTACGGCCATACAACGTACCCTGCGGGCCTTTCAAAACTTCTATTCGCTCAATATCGCCCAAACCAGATAACCCTGCGCTGAAACGCCCTATGTACACTTCGTCAACAAAGACACCGACCGACCCCTCTGAACCCACATCAAATTGCCGGCTACCGACGCCACGTATATAAACCTGCGGCCTTGTTTCACTAAATTTTCCAAAGAATAAACCAGGCGTCAGCGGCGCAATTTGATCAAGGTTGGTCAGGCGGGCCGCTTCGATTTGGTCGGCAGTAAACGCAGATATGGCAATCGGCACATCCTGTATATTCTCCTCCTTCTTTGTTGCAGTAACAGTCACCTCTTCGATCACTTGCCGATTTATATCAGTTACATCTGTATTGTCGGACTCGTCCGCGAAAACCTGGCCTGACAGGTGGATTAGAAAATAAACCAACGTTAATATTTCATATTTTCGCCACGTCTTCATTTATTTGCACCTCAGGTTTGGATAAACGCCATCTTCATAAGGCTGGTCACAAGCAATCCCAAAAAAGAATTTACTCATGCACCGCCAATAACCGGTGTTTACCGTTTTTGTCGAACTGCAACCTTACATTTTAGTACTGCTGTAAATACCCGCTGTTTACACCTTCATGACATATGGCCGTGTTCTTTAAAATACCGCTCCGCACCGGGATGTAGTGGTACACCGACATTCCGCCATATTTCCTCCGGCTTCATGGGATACACCAAATCACTTTGCTCAAGAGGCTGGCCCTTGAATGCCAGTTCAAACAAATGACTGTATTCCACTACTATTTTTGTAATGAGATGCACCAAGTCGTCAGATACATCTGCTCTGGTAAATAATAACCACTCGGACCAATCCAGAGTCGCTGTGTCCTTGTTAACAGCACCATCTATCATGCCCTTCGACAACACAGCCTTTCGAAAGCCGTACTCTTTCTCCATCATGTTCAGGACATCCTCATCGATGGGTAGAAACTCTAGTTTTCTGGATTGAGCAAACCGGCTCCATGGCGGAGTTTTTCGTCCTTCATGAACTACCATGTCGGCCTTGCCCTGTATTCCGAGTGACACGACTTTGAAAAGATAATCCTCCTGAATAACTTTCCATTTACCTGATGCGACCTGCTCCTCTAGTGACATTCCATAAGCTGCAAGTACTTTATCTACAGCGAATCCGACCGGGCTATCCTGTCCGGCAACCGCAAATGTCAATTTTTGGTCTTTTAATTCTCCGATCGAAGTGATTTCGAATTCTTCGGGCACGGCCCACATCAGCCTGTCATCATGTGGAAAAGATAGAATTGCCCTCAACCCCTCCATATTTTCTGAGTATGGTCCTACACCGCGATAGGCCATGGTTGCGCATACCGGTGGGGTGGTCATCCCTATCTCTGCCTCCCCACGAGCTACTGCGGATACCGAAGGGATATCTCCGGGAACTAACTCGATAATTGCTTTTTTCAGCTCAGGTTTCTCAATCCCCAATATCATGGTGAGCCACGAAAAAAACAACCCGAACCAAGGCACCGGCTCTGCGCGCATTCTTATAGTGAAGTCTTCAGAGTTCATAGATAAGCTACCCGTCTTAGTGAAAGTTGAATCAAATATCTGGTTCTTAAAACAAATCTCTTTGAATTTAAGGAACTCAAGTGTGATCAGATTCTTTCAAGGCTATCTTTCTCTTTTACGTATTGAATAAAAGCCAGCTTAATCTACCACCAAGCAGGGTCAGGATTAAATGGACAAGATAGTCATAATAATTGTACATTTCAGTCATCAATGCCCTATATTATATTGATGCATTATTTCTGGGCAGGAACGGAAATGAGACGTATGAGAAGAAAATTAACTACAAAAGTATTTGATAATATTCCTAATTATTATGTGTATGGTGAAAAGAACAATAATGATGATCCGGATTCTGTTCATGTTGACAGGATTCGAACAAGCGGAAAATTGCACAAATGGCATATGAAGCCCCATCAACATCGACACTATTTTCAGATTATTTTTTACTCGACCGGATCTTCCGTTGTGGAAATTGACGGCTCGAAAGAGAATGTAATTGGGCCCGCAGCAATTACAATTCCTCCGGCATGTATACATGGTTTTCGCTTTCAGCCTGATACCGATGGCTATGCGCTGACTATTGCAGAATCGTTATTGTTTGAGAAAGTCGACACTCAAAATAGAGATCTGTTGAAACTATTGTTAGCACATGCACATATCATAAGACTGCATGAAAACCTTGAGCAGTCAAATGTAATTGAATTTATCCTGAAAATGTTTGACAAGGAATTCAATTCACCAGAGCTAGGTCGCACTTTAATGCTGCAATTGCTGTTCCATGCGTTAATGCTATTGCTTCGACGACGGCTGATTGAAATTGACGAGGAACTGGTTTTTGATAGTGTCAATGCGCATAGTTATAATCGATATCGCGCACTGGTTGAGGATCACTTTCGGGAACACTGGCAGGTAACTGAATATACGCAGCGATTAGGGTTAGCGGAACGCCATTTGAATCGCATCTGTCATATCATAGAAAGTAAATCGGCGATCGAGATTATCCACGGCCGCTTACTCCTTGAAGCCAAGCGTCAGCTTATATACACAACGGGACCTATAGCATCTCTGGCCTTTGAACTCGGATTTCGTGATCCTGCTTATTTTTCTCGGTTTTTTAAGAAAAACACCGGGTTAACTCCGGGAGCATACAGGTATGATCATAATAAAAGTGATATCAGCCCATATAGGACAACCTAAACTCGCCATTCCTGGCAATTGGTTCGCATTATTGGCAATAGCATGGTGTCGATAGAGTTTTGCGCCCTACAAGTGGGAAACGCCAACGGAAATCACACGGATTTATTTGACCTTCAGGAAAGCGCCGTCAGCGCGTAAGGTTTTCCTATTCAGAAAGATCTTCGTGAATCGCCGCCGCCGCGCTCTTGCCGGCGCCCGCGGCAAGGATGACCGTGGCAGCTCCGGTGACAGCATCGCCGCCAGCGTAGACCCGGCGGCGTGAGGTCTCCGCGCTGTCTTCTTCGACGACCAGACAGCCTTTTTGGTCGGTCTCGAGTCCCTCGGTCGTCTGCAGTAGCAACGGATTCGGCCTGTTACCGATTGCGAGCACGACATTGTCCAAAGGGATTACGAACTCGGAGCCCTCGATTGGCATGGGGCGCGCGCGACCCGAGTCGTCGGGCTCGCCGAGCTCCATGGCGACGCATTTGAGCCCGGTCACCCATCCGCTATCGTTACCGAGCACCTCGACGGGATTTGTCAGCCACTTGAACTTCACGCCTTCCTGGATGGCGTGGTGATGCTCTTCGACGCGTGCGGTCATCTCGTTATCGCTGCGCCGGTACACAATCATTGCTTGCTCCGCACCCACACGCAGCGCCGTGCGTACCGTATCCATCGCCGTGTTACCGGCACCGATGACGGCAACGCGTCGACCGACCTTGATCGGCGTATCCGCATCCGGGAACCGATCAGCGTGCATCAGGTTGATGCGCGTCAGGAATTCGTTTGCCGAGTAAACCCCGTTCAGATTTTCGCCCGGGATGCCGAGGAACCTGGGCAAGCCCGCCCCGGTCCCGACGAACACCGCCGCGAAACCCATCTTGTCGAAAAGATCATCCAGCGTGATGGTTTTGCCGACGATGACATTGCAGACAATCTCCGCACCGAGACGCTTGAGCAGGCCGATTTCCCAGTCGAGAATTTCCTTCGGTAACCGGAATTCGGGAATGCCGTAACGAAGAACGCCGCCGGGAGCATGCAGCCCCTCGAATATCGTCACAGGATATCCCAGGCGTGCGAGCTCGGCGGCGCAGACCAGGCCGGCCGGGCCCGAGCCGATCACCGCTACCCGCTCGGGTCGAGACGGTCGAGCAGGAGGTTTGCCCAACGGCTGATCCCGCTCGCAGTCCGCAACGAAGCGCTCCAGATAACCGATCGCAACCGGGTCAAAGCGCTCGCCCAGGTAGCACAGTTCTTCGCATTGGGTCTCCTGGGGGCAGACGCGCCCACAGATCGCAGGCAGCGGGTTTGCCGAACGTAGAATCTCGGCGGCACCGGGCATGTCACCTGCGGCGATCGCATGCATGAAGTCGGGGATTGGAATTCGCACCGGGCAGCCTTCAATGCAGATCGGATCCTGGCAACGCAGGCAGCGTTCCGCTTCGAATTGCGCGCGGGCAAGATTGTAACCTTCGTTTACCTCGAAGAAATCATGGGTGCGCACGGTGGAGTCCCGTTCGGGCATGACAGTCTTCCCGCTGCGTTTTAGTGGCATCAGGCGACCTCCAACGTTGCGCTGCGGCAGGCAGTCTGCTGTTCTTCTTCGACGTACATCTTGCTGCGCCGTACCGCTTCCTCGAAATCCACTTGATGTGCGTCGAAGAACGGACCATCGACACAGGCGAATTTCATCTCGCCATCGATTGTCACGCGGCAACCCCCGCACATGCCGGTACCATCGATCATCAACGGGTCCAGGGATACCAGCGTGGGAATAGCTGCGCCACGAGTTGTCTCGGCCACTGCACGCATCATCGGCATCGGGCCTATGGCCACGACGCTGTCAGGGCGCCCGGGTCCGTCGCCGTCGATGAGCTGCTGGAGGCGTTCAGTCACAAAGCCCTTGAAACCCAGCGAGCCGTCGTCGGTGCACAGCTCCAGGTGCCGGCAAACCGCGGCCAGCTCATCGACCAGGATCAACAGATTCTGCTGCCGTGCGCCGATGATGATGGTCGTGCGATTACCACGCGCGGACAAGTCGCGCATCAGGCACAGTAATGCGGCTGCGCCGAAGCCGCCGCCGATGCCGACGATATGACCCTCGGTGGAGATTTCCAATGCCATGCCGAGCGGGCCGACGAGATCGAGGATTTCGTCGCCGACCTCAAGTGCACCGAGGTAACGGGTCGTGACGCCGACCTCCTGTACGACGAGCGTGATCGTGGCGTCTTCGCGATCGTAATCCGCGATCGTCAACGGGATGCGTTCGCCGTCTTCGCGAACCCGCACGATCACAAACTGCCCGGGCTTGGCGGCGGCCGCGACCAGCGGCGCCTCGACACGAAACAACTTCGTGACCGGGGTCAGGCGACGTTTCTCGAGAATTCTTGTCATGGTTTTATAGTTCCGGATGCTCGTGCATGATTTTCAGGCGCCGCCAGCGCCGTTCGACCTCTGTCTCGACCGCCGCGAGTTGCTCTGCGTGCGCCGGTGACAGGATGTGCTTCGTCTTGCCCATCTGCCCGAGCCAATCGCCTACCTTGCGGCGCCTGCCGATCGCGTCGGGATCGTAAGTAATTGTCGTGTGGCCGTGCTCGATTTCATAGATCGGAAAGAAACATGAATCCACGGCCGTCTGTAGCACTTCCTGTGCGGCATCGTCTTCGGTGCGCCAGTAGAGCGGGCAAAACGACAAGACCTTGCCGTACACCATGCCTTCCCGTTGCGCATACCACTGCGCCTTGGTGATCTTGCGCATGAAATCCTCGGGATAGCCCTCGCTGGCGGTGAAGACATAGGGCAGGTGGCACGCGGCGAAGATCTGCGCGGTGTCCTTATGATGAAAACGTTTCCCGGACAGCGCGCTGCCCACTTCACTCGTCGACGTGCGGTGGCCGAGCGGCGTCGCATACGAGAGTTGTGATCCGGTATTCATGTAACCCTGGTTGTCGTATTCGAGGATGATCATCCTGTGGTTGCGGTGCGCGGTGCCCAGCGCCGCCCCTATGCCAATGTCCATGCCGCCGTCGCCGGTGACCATGATGAAGGTCGTGTCTGAGCCGCCTGGAGATCCCGGAAGTTCGCCGCGGCGGACGCGTTCGTGGTACATCTCGACCAGCCCCGACAGCGTGGCCGCACCGTTCTGGAACAGGTTATGAACATATGTAATACGGTGGGCGGTCGTCGGATAGCCGGTCGTGGAAACCATCGCGCAACCCGTCTGGAACAACACGACGACCTCGCCCTCGAGGACGCTGTAGGCTTGGCGCAGTACCGGGAAGATCCCGCAACCCGGGCAGGCGCCGTGCCCCGGCGCGATGCGCGGCGGTACGGTCGCCATTTCCCACAGCGGTTTCAGCTCGACCTCGAGACGGTCGGTGTCGGGGTTCCGGGTCACCTTAGCCATGCCGCGCGAAACTTCTTGTGTAGTCATTGGCGGCAGGCCCGCGGGCGGGTTCTGCGCCGGGTCGCCGGCGTAGGCGCCGTGATAGGCAAACGGGACCGCGACGGTGCCTCGTCTGGCGGCCTCGAGGGCCTCGCCGAAGAATACCTGCGCGTCCGTGTCGAAGAAATCCTTGCCACCCAACCCGTATATCCGGCTCAATACGAGCGTCCGGTTGTCCGGATCCTGCTGAATGGCGGCGCGGACCTCGAGAGAGAGGTTGCCGCCGTCGGCGCCATAGGAATCACCGCGGTCACCGACTACGGCGGCACGCACATTTTTCAGGGCTGCGCGGATCTCATCGGCCGGGAACGGTCGCAGCACATTCGGTGACACGACACCGACCTTGTGGCCTTCCTCGCGCAGCCGGTCTGCGACTTCCTTGGCATTCTCCGCGGCGGAGTTCAGCAGTACGACGGCGACCTCCGCATCTTCCATGCGGTACGCATCTACGATCGGGTAGCCACGCCCGGAGAACGCCTTCAACTCGGCCAGGATTTCTGGAATCATACGCCGCGCCGCTTCCATCGCCTCGGACAGCTGCACCTTGTTGTTGATTAGGTCGGGATCGTTCATGTACGGACCGAACGTCACCGGCCGGTCGGGATCGAGCGCGGAATACGGGGTTTCCGGCTCGCCGAGAAACGCGCGGACCGCGTCCTGGTCGTCGAACCGATCGATGCGCCGTTTCTGGTGACTGGTCAGGAATCCGTCGTAGGCGACCAGTACCGGCAGACGTACATTCGGATGCTCACCGATCTTGATGGCGGCAAAATTCAGGTCGTAGACGGCCTGCGGATCGCGCGCCATCAAAATAATCCAACCGGCGTTCAGCACGAAATAGATATCGGAGTGGTCGCAACGGATGTCGAGTGGTCCCGACACCGTGCGGGTCGAAACATTGAGCACCATGGGCACCCGCGTGCCGGACTGCACCGGCAGCTGTTCCAGTGCATACAACAGGCCCTGCGACGACGTTGCGTTCAGCACCCGGCCACCACCTAAGGCCGCGCCGTAACAGATACCGGCGGCGCCGTGTTCACCGTCGGCCGGGATCATCATGATGTCGTGTTCGCCGTTCGCCTGCATCTGCGATAGCTTCTCCGCGACCTCCGTCGACGGCGTGATCGGGAAATAGCCCATGACATGAAAGCCGATGTCGCGCGCGGCCAGTGCCGCGGCCTCGTTGCCGCTCTTAAAGTCGTGAACCTGGCGAACCGGTTTGGTCCGGTCCTGCGCGGGCTCACTGCGGGTCACCAGTGCATCCGCCTCATCCAACATGCCTGCCTCCAGCTTCGTCAAACAGATCCGGGAACAGTGGGACGCGCAAGCGATCTGCCAGGCCCGGGGTTTCCGCTTCGCGCGTCATCGCGAGGGTCGGACAGGTCTCGACACAACGCATGCAGCCTTTGCAATATCGGTAGTCGATGCCTTCCAGTTTCACGATCGGCTGACCTTCATCGCCCGTCCGCGCCGACCAGACCAGGCACAGGTCTGGACAAACCATCTCGCACATCCCGCAGTCCATGCATTTGTCGGTGTTCAGCACCGGCAGCCAGCCGGTGCGCGACGTGTGCAGGTCATTCCAGACGCTGTTGCCGGGCGTCGGCAGTGCGCCGCCGATAGGCGCGGTCCGGTAACCCCAGACCGGGTGGGCCGGCAGTGCGGGGAGGTCGCCCTCGCCGCGGCCGACGTTCTCGAGGAGTTCGAATTCTTTGGTGCCGCGCGTGAATGCTCGTTTATTCGCCGCCACGACTTCCGGGTGGCGCCCGGCGAACGTTGCGTCGAGCGTATCGATCATCGCCTGCCGGTCGAGAAACGGTAATGCGGCCGTCAAGGTGCCGATCAATACGGCGTTAGGCCGCGATTTTTCCTCGATTGCTATAGTCTGGGCGTCTACCCGGATTACCCGCACCGTCGCTGGCAACCGGGCCAGGTTCGCCGGTACGTCGTCCGCGTGTCCGGAGTAAATCAACGTGCCAGCGACCCGTATACCGCCCAGCGTCGCCGGATGCTCCAGCAGGCCGCTGTGAAACACGACGACGACATCGGGCGATTCGATCGGTGCACTGGTGCGAATGGCCCGATCGGCCGGTGCGAGACGAACATAGGAACGCACCACCGAACCCTTCTTTTCCGAACCGTAGGAAGAAAAATGGGCCCCGTTCAGGCCCATGCGCAATACGGCGGCGCTGGCGACGATTTGCCCGGCTGCATGAGCGCCCAATCCGCCGATAGACTCGAAGCGGACCTCAAAGAACCGTCTGTTGCCAGGTAAGGAAACACCCCGGGCCATGAACGCTCTCCACCACGTGACGGGCACTGCGCCCCACCAGGATCAGGATACGCAGACCTCACCGTTAATGAATACGCAAATTCCGCATGTGCTCGATTCGACCGGTGCATAGGGTCGGGCGGCCCCGGGATCGGAGTCAGAACATGCGCGATATGTCAAGATTGGCCTGCACAACCCCAATAAAAACAGTAAGGCAACAAGCGCGATGGAGTAATCCCATAGTCCGCTCGTTCTTGATCCGGGGTGTGTGGCGTAGCAACGTTCAAGCAGTGACACGGGCAGATGGTTGTCTCTGTCCCTCATGAATATTCGACCCGCTTGATTCTTAATTACCTTTTCTAATGGTGTCAGTCCAGCCGGCCTGATGCGGGGCAACTCGCGGATGAGTTGCTCCAAAGCGGAGTGAAGATCCTCTCCGTCCGCACAAAGTGGAGAGAAAAATGCATACCAAGACCGCCGTATTCTTACTGATCCTCTCCAGTCTCATTTCGATCTCAACGAAGGCACAGATTCATGATCCGGGGGCTATTGCGGCGGATCCGACCAAGGCCGACGGGCCCATCGCGCCTGGGCAGATGCCACACATAAGCTGATTTCGTCGCGGTATTAGGGATTCGTGCTCAGTCCGGCAAAGCAATAATCAGCCGTTCAAACTGAGGCGCGCCTGCTGTACTCAGACACAGGCTTCTTTATTAGTTTCTGAGGCTTAACTTCAGACTGACGGAGTTTTGCGTGGCCTACCCCCGCGAAATGCTCAATTAGTTGGTATTGAGGAAGAGTTCGTCGTTTGCTTCAAGCTTGGCGTGCTCGAATATCAAATTCCAGACCCTCCTGCTCCTTCAGATGTTTGATTACGCTAAATAAATTTTCCGCAGTGGGATTGCCTGCAGGTCCGAGCATACGCATAAGACTCTTCGGGTTTTTGCCCGTTCTTTCTGCCAAGGTCTTGTAGCCGACCGTAGCGTTGACATAGTCCCCGAGGATACTTAGACCACTTTCGACGTCACCATTAACGAGCTTTTCGACAGCCTCTTGAATCAAAGCAAGACGAAAATTCGGATCGCGCTGCGCTCGCGCGCGAACCGTTTCTTTGAAGCTTTTCGTCAATACCATTATTCCTCTCCTTTTCGGTGCCGCGCCTTGCAGTCTTTCCATCGGGAATGCGCGATTGCGATATCCTTAAGTTCTGTCGTTTTTTGGTTCCACCACCGAGCAAAATTACGATCGTGACGGCGTATCCTTCTTCGATCGAACCAAAATAGATTCGGTAACCAGGACCAAAGTCGATTCGCCGCTCGGAGACCCCGCTACCAACAGATTTCACATCACCCAGTAGTCCGCGTCCGATGCGGTCAATAGCGACAGCCACCTTGGCTGCGGCAGCTGCCGGAAGATCGTCAAACCACTCGCCGAATGGCGAACGACCATTTTCGTCAAGGTATTCCTCAATCTTTGTAACCATAGATAGTAACTTATACGTTACCTATTAGTCAATGGCCAGGGTCGCAGTTCCACTAAGAAAGAGTCGTCGCTTGTCGCGCCGATG
>FXBF010000746.1_pt1 | contig 11267 bp, 10 predicted proteins | sample 5335321 | NCBI WGS metagenome assembly FXBF01 (sample SAMEA103928391, study PRJEB20085) | sediment metagenome | isolation source: sediment | reverse complement strand
GTCGTGCCAGGCCTCCCAGTTCGACGGCCGCAGGTCCACCCAGCCCCGCGCAATCAATCGCTCGTCGACCTCCCCGCCCCTCTCCGGCCTGACCTTCAGCTCGGGCCCGCGGAAAACCTGGCCGCCGTCAGCAGTGATAATAGGAAGGCCGATCGACAGAATGTCCACGCGCAGGTCCTCATCCTCCAGTACTAACGCCTCGGCGTCCGCCGCGGTTTTCCGGGGGTCGAGCTTGACCGCCTTTCCCAGCGTCCCATAGAGGCGTTCCAGCAAGTGAGCCTCGAACAGCAGCTTGCTCAGTCGCGGCGGACCCAACATCTCGAATGCAACGCTCCGTTTGCCGTGCTGCTCCTCCAGCTCCTCCAGCCGCCGCAGCGCCAGTTCTCGGAGCACGCCACCCCGGTACGTCGGGCCCATCGCCGCGCCGTCCAGCGCGGAAACGACATCGAGACCGGTGGGCTTACCGCGAATCTCGCGCACTACAACGGTCGCTATCTCCTCGGGCGTCACGAGCTCCATCAGACCCAGTGCCGAGATCGTCTCGAACTCGTCGCGGCTGAACAAGCCGTTCTCGCCCATGTCGATGTAGACCGCCTCGAGCTGCCCGTCGAGCTTCCGCCAGGCTCTTACCCCGTCGCCCAAAGCCTCGTCGAAAGGAACGGGCCCCGTTGTATCGTAGCGCTCCATCGCTTTGCCGCGCCAGTTGAGCGGCCCGGCAGTGATCTTCTTCCACGCGATAGCTGCCATGGGTTTGATCTCCTTCACCGTCGGCGCGCCGGGCGTACGCGCCGCAAGGAAGAGAAGCAGCGAGTGAGCACCTGCCACGCTCGACTTCGCGAGCAACATGTTCGAGGGGCGCTGCTCCGAGTGCGTGAAGGGCACATTGAGACCCATGCCACCCGTTCCGGAGGTCCCCACCTTGAGGTAGAACTGAGTGCCCGCCTCGCGCAAAGCCTCCAGCAGGATCTGGACGTGGCGTATGAGCTGAGGCATGTAGATGACGGCGAGATGCCGCTCCAACATCTCGCCCACCTCTTCACCGGCGTCCAACGCCGCCCGCAGTTGGCTGACGCTGCTGAAGATGTCTTGGTAGGCAATGGCCGTCGCCGTATTCACGCAATCCACGACGATGTCAGGCCTCTCTTCGACCAATAGCCGGTGCAGGCACGAGCGTTCCAGTCGCTCGCGGCCGAACGTGCTGTAGATGTCGTCGAGAAGCCGGGCTCGCTTCTCCGGCGACTCGACCAGATCTTCACGTCTCTCGTCCTTGAACTCTGTGGCGACCATCACGTCGCCCCATTTGCGCGCAATCTCGGTTTTCCCGTCGGCCAGTCGCTGCAGCTCCTCGAACCCCTCCTTCGTCTCCGTCTCCGTCAGAGCGGTGATCGTGAGCCGCGCCGGCTCGCGCCGGAGCATCCTGCGGGCGATTGCCATTCCCACGAGGCCGGAGCCACCCAGTATCAAGACACGTGTATCACGTATCTCCATCGGATTCTCTCAATCCAACCGCCGCCCGCAGTGATCGCACTTCCGCGGCGGTAAGCTCTCTCCATTCGCCCGGCTTGAGCGTGCCCAGCTCTACGGGCCCAAATGATAGTCGCACCAGGCTCCGCACAGGAAGATCGAGAACCTCCAACATGCGGCGAACCTCGCGTTTGCGCCCTTCACGCAACGTGAGCTGGATCTCCGATACGACCGTTCCACCCGATCGGCCGACGGGCCGGCTCGATACGACCTCGACATCCTCGGCGCGCGCGACTCCATCTTCAAGAGTAACACCTCGCTCCAGCCGGCGCGCCTCCGCCTCGCCTGCGGCGCCCACCACCTGAGCGCGGTACCGTCGGGGGATCTCGTAACTCGGATGCAACAGCCGGTGAGCCGTCTCCCCCTCGTTGGTGAAGATCAGCAGACCCTCGGTCAAGCGATCGAGCCGGCCCACATGAAACAGCTCATCGAAATCATCAGGCAGCAGGGTATAGACCGTCGGGCGCTCCCGGTCATCCTTACGGGCGGTCAGATACCCCATCGGCTTGTACAGGGCGATCCACTGTACGGGCGGCACATCGACCCGCTCGCCATCGACGCAGACGACCTGCCGGCCGGGCACTACCCGGGTTCCCAGTTCTGTCACGATGACACCGTCGATACTGACGCGACCCTGCGTGATCAGCCGCTCGCCCTCACGGCGCGATGCCACGCCCGCCCGGGAGAGATACTTCTGCAGGCGGACTCCCCGCTTACCAGAGTTCTCCCCTGTCATCCCTCGGCGCGCAACGTGATCTGCAGGTCCTCGGGGCGAGGCAGATTCTCCAGCGACTGCAGCCCAAAATGGTCCAGGAATTTGCGCGTAGTGCCGTATAGGAGCGGACGGCCCAATCCCTCCGCCCGGTCGACTACTTCGATCAGCTCACGCTCCTGCAGGTTGCGCAAAACGCCGGCGGCATTCACACCCCGGAGCTCCTCGATCTCGAGGCGGCTGACGGGCTGCCGGTAGGCGATTATCGCCAGGGTTTCCAGCGCCGCCCGCGACAGCCGGTTGGTTCGGGTAACGGAGTCGAACCTCTCGAGATAGGGAACGTACTCGGGTCGGGTGAGGATCTGATAGCCATCCCCGAGAGGGTAGATCTGGAAGGCTCGCTCATCGGCCTCATATTCACGGCGCACCTCGTCGATGGCCGCCTCCACGTCGGACGCGGTGAGCTCTCCGCTCGCCCGGGCGATCTCCGCCGATGTGAGCGGCGCCTCGCTGGCGAACAGTACCGCCTCAACTATTCTCGTCGTCTTCACCAGGATAGACCCACAATGTTCCGAAGTGCCGCTCCTGCCGCAGAACGGCTTTGCCTCGTTTGGCGAGCTCCAGGCAGGCCAGGAACGACATAACCGCATGCACGCGCGTCTTCCAGCGCTGTACGAACCAGTCGAACGGCACCCGCACTTTGCGCTTGAGCGTCGTGAGCCACAGCTCGATCTTCTCATCCACCGTGACAGGTCGGACCGGCGCGCGGTGCGGCCGCTTCTCCGGTGGCGCCGGCAGCGACATCGCAGCTTCGAGGAGCTCATCCAGTGTGAGCTCCAGTGGCAGCTCCGTGACTTTCGGGGGCGGCCTCGGTTCGACGTAGCCTTTGCCGCGGTGCTGCGCGCGCTCCGCCTCGGCATTGGATAGGGTATACGCCACCTCGCGGAACAGCTCATACTCCAGCAGGCGCCGCACGAGCTCGGAGCGTGGATCCTCATCCTCCAGCAGATCATCGCGCCGCGGCAACAGCATCTGGGCCTTGATGCGGACGAGCGTCGCCGCCATCTCCAGGAATTCGCCGGCGCGCTCCAGCGACAACCGCTCCTCCACTCCCCGGATCGCCGCGATGAACTGAGCGGTGATCTCGGCGATCGGGATGTCGAAGACATCGATGTCCTGAGAGCGGATCAGGTGGAGCAAGAGCTCGAGGGGTCCCTGAAAGCGCTCGAGATCGACGACGAAGCGATCATCCGCTTCAGCAGTGCGAACGCCGCCTGGCGTCGGAAGCCTCATCCCCTCACCCTCCGATTCAATCCCACGTCCCGAGCGAGCCACCTTGCATCCCGTTTGGCAAGTTGTCTGAAGTTAAGGGCGTCCAAATTCCCTGTCAAAGCTCCGGTTCAGCGGCTTGACACCCCAGCGGGCCCGGAATATCCTTACGCGGCTCGATACAAGGCGATACTGGACTACCTGGAGAGCACGTGCCGAATACAAAGTCAGCTGCAAAGCGCCAACGCCAGAACTTGCGCCGGCGCTCTCACAACAAGGCGGCCCGCACCCGGCTCAAGACCGCGCTGAAGAAGGTGCGCTCGGCGTCCGAGCCGCAGAATGCCACCGAGGCCTTGCGCCAAGCCGTCACGCTGCTCGACCGCGCTGCCAGTCGGGGGCTCATCCACAAGAACCGGGCGGCCCGCTCGAAGGGGCGGTTGGCCGCTCACGTACGGAAGCTGGGCGGCTCAGCGTAGCGCTGACAAACGGCAAAGGCCCGAAGCACAGCGAAGGGGAGCAACTCAGAGTTGCTCCCCTTCGCTATCGTTAACTGCTCGCATTACCCGCTCCCAACATCACTCGGCGGGCAGCTCCTCACCACACTCGGTGCAGTACCACTCCGCCGGATCGTTCGCTGCGGAGCAGTGCGGGCAAACGATCGTCTGAGGGGTACCGCTGGCGCTTTTCTCCAGGAATGAGAACGACTCCGTCTCCTCGCCGCCGCTCAGCGAGAGTGACTCGAGGAAAGCCAGCTCGTCCCCAACTTCGCCTTCACCTTCCTCTGACTTGGCCTTAGTCTCCCGCTCGACGGCGGCAGGTTCCGCCTTGACCTTGACATCCCGCATATCCTCGTCGTCCAGCACCAGCTCCTCGAGCGAGATCAGCCCTTCACCCTCGGATTCCAAGCTCTCCTCGGGCGCGACCGCCACCGCTTCAGGCTCGGGAACGGGTTCCGGTTCCGGCGCCCATGCTGCGGGCGCTGGCTCAGGTTCGGGTTCGGGCCGCGGCTCAGGCTCCGGCCTGGCTTGCGCGCCCTTCACCTGAGCGACGATCTCCTCCAGGCGGCTTATCTCGGCGCCGACGGTCTCGAGCTCGCTCTCCGTCTCCTGCAGCGAACTCAGCAGGCTTCCCTCCAGCTTCGTCCACTCCTTGTTGTCGCCGTATTCTCCGACGCTGCGGCGCAATCGGGCCTCATCGAGCTTCTCGGCGCGGCTGCCCCTCTCAGAGTCCAGCTCACCGACCTTCTTCTCCAGGCCACGCAGCCTGCTCTGGATCGACTCGCTGTGAGCCCGCAGCTTGCCCAAGATGTCATCCAGGCGCTTCTGGTAGTCGTCGCGCACCTTCTCGTAGGCCTGCGCCGACGTCGCCGTCTTCTCCGACTCGAGGCGGCTCAGCCACGACTCGTACTTCTCGCGGTCCTTGAGAAGCTCATCGACTTCGCGCATTACATCATCAGCCATCTTAACTCACCTCACACCCGCCGGTGTGGCCTCCCGGTCACCAAACCTGTCGTAGACCGGCCGGCCGGCCACCAATGTCATCACCACCCTCCCCACGAATTCCTGCCCGGCGAACGGCGTATTCCGACTCAGGCTCAGAAACTCTTCCGGGGTACAAGTCCAACGCTCTTCGGGATCGAACACCACCACATCGGCAGGCGACCCCTCGGCCAGCGTACCGCCTGGCAGCCCCGCGATCTGGGCGGGTCGACAAGAGAGCCTGCTGATCAGCTCAGGCAGGTCCAGGCGACCCGCAACGATAAGCTCTCGGACGCACACACCGAGCGCGGTCTCGAGGCCGACGACCCCGAAGGGCGCGTCGTCGAACGCTCGCTCCTTGTCCTCATAGTGATGAGGAGCGTGATCTGTCGCAATGCAGTCGATCACTCCTTCTACCAACGCATCGCGAACCGCCGATACATCGGCGGCGGACCGAAGGGGCGGGTTCGTCTTGGCCTCTGTACGGTAGCCGCGAACCGCTTCGTCGGTAAGCGCCAGGTGGTGCGGGGTCACCTCCGCGGTTACCCTGGCACCTCTCGCCTTGGCCGCCCGGATGATCTCAACGGCTCCGCGGGTCGAGACATGTAAGATATGCAGTTGCCCGCCTGTAAGTTCCGCGACTATACAATCACGCGCCACGGCCGCATCCTCCGCCGCATTCGGGATCCCGCGCAGCCCCATCACGGTCGACAGCGGGCCGGCGTTCATGACCCCGTTGGCGCTGAGTCCCAGCTCCTCGCTGTGTGAGAAGTAGGGGATCTCGAAAGCCTGTATGTACTCCATCGTGCGACGCAGGAGCCCGGTGTCCCAGACGGGCCGGCCGTCGTCCGTAACGGCGATCGCCCCCGCATCCACCATTTCACCGATCTCCGTCATCTCCTCGCCCCTCAGGCCGATGGAGACGGCTCCTACCGGATACACGCGAGCGAAGCCGGCCCGCTCACCTTCGGCACGCACGAAACCGACGGCGGCCGGACCATCGACGGGTGGCCGCGTGTTCGGCATCGCGCAGATCGACGTGAACCCACCGGCGACGGCGGCGCGGGCACCGGACGCGATCGTCTCCTTGTGCTCATCGCCCGGCTCCCGCAAATGAACGTGCAGGTCGACCAGGCCGGGCGCCACGACGAGGTCCTGGACCTCCAGCATCAGAGCTCCGTCCGGTGCCGCGAGAGCCTGGCCCATCTGTGCGAACCTGCCGTCCACCAGGAGCAAATCGAGTTGCCCGTCCAGATTCTGAGACGGGTCAACGACGCGGCCACCCCGCAACAGGATCGGCCGGCTCATGATCGGTCCTCCCCTTTCGCAGCCTCCGCCCGCTCCGGCGACCCACCGGCGAGCAGGTAGAGGACAGCCATGCGGACGGCCACACCGTTGGTCACCTGCTGCAGGATCACTGAATGCGGCCCGTCGGCCACATGCGAATCGATCTCCACGCCGCGGTTCATCGGGCCCGGGTGCAGGATGAGAATGTCACATGGCGCTTTCTCCAGTCGAGCGATGGAGATGCCAAAGAACCGGTTATATTCGCGCACCGAGGGAACGTAACCCGCTTCCATCCGCTCCAGCTGCAGCCTCAGAACGTTGAGGATCTCCGCCCACTCTATGGCCTCTTCCACCCGCTTGAAGACCCGGACGCCGAGATCCTCTATCCCCTGCGGCACGAGCGTGCGTGGCCCGCAGACCGCCACCTCGGCACCAAGCTTCAGGAGACCCCAGATGTTCGAGCGAGCCACTCGTGAATGGAGGATGTCCCCGACTATGCAGACCCTCCGACCCGCGATGCCGTCGCTGTGGTCGCGAATGGTCAGTATATCGAGCAGCGCCTGCGTCGGGTGCTCGTGCTGGCCATCGCCCGCGTTGACCACGTTCGAGGGTATCCGTTCCGCCAGGAACTGAGCGGCGCCCGACGAGGGGTGCCGGATCACGACCATGTCGATCCGCATCGCCTCGAGGTTGCGGGCGGTGTCGACCAGGTTCTCCCCCTTCACAATGGACGAACTCGAGCCCACGATGTTCACCGTATCGGCGGACAATCGCTTCTCTGCGAACTCGAATGAGACTCTGGTGCGTGTCGAGGGCTCGTAGAAGAGATTGACGATCGTCTTCCCTCGCAGAATCGGGACCTTCTTGATGGGCCGCTCGCTGATCTCTTTAAAGGGCTCCGCAACGTCGAGGATGGTGTTGATCTGTTCGGCGCTGAGTCCCTCCAGCCCCGTGAGATCCTTCCCGAATCCGACTGTCCTAGTCACTTCTTTTCGATCTTGTGCAGTTCAACCGAAAGCCGGCCGTCTTCCTCCGGCACATGCACCGCCACGTCCTCCAACGGCGAAACCTCGAAGTGGCGCCCGACGAAGTCGGGCTGGATGGGCAGTTCGCGCCCGCCACGGTCCACGAGAACGCAGAGGTAGATCCGCGCCGGGCGGCCGAAGTCGCCCAGGTGGTCCATGGCCGCTCTGACCGTTCGCCCCGTGTGACAGACGTCGTCCACGATTACGACGGCACGATCTTCGATGTTCGGAATGTCGCTGGCGCCGATCACGGGCCGCGGTCCGATGACGCTCAAGTCGTCGCGGTAGAGCGTGATGTCGAGCGTCCCGCGAGGGATAACCTGGCCCTCGCTCTTCTCGATCTCGTCGGCCAGCAGTTCGGAGAGTTCCACGCCGCGACGGTGAATACCCACCAGCACCAGGCCCTGGGTCCCGGCATTCGTCTCGACGATCTCGCGGGCCATGCGCGCTATCGCGCGCCGCACGGCTCGCTCGTCCATCACGACCGTGTTCGCCTCGGTCTGCACCTCTTCCCCCATACCACCCCTAATCTATATGGTAGGTCGCGGCCAGTATAGCAACTTACCTGTAGAAGTGTCAACGTGTTAGGGCACCTCCCGGGCGGCGCGCGGCCGCATGCCGCCTCTCTTTACAAGGTCGCGGCCGGTTCCTATGATCCCCCGGCCTTCAGACCCGGACCCACGCCTATGCACCGGTTCGTCCCAGTCACTCTCTTCTTGCTCAGCGCGCTCGCGGCGCCGGCAGCGCTGGCCGCCCCGAGCCAGGCACATCTCGACGTGAGCGGGCCGAGGACCGTGCTGACCGACGTTCCTTTCCGCCTCGCCTTCGCCACTCCGGAATTGGGCGACGCCGTGGAGTGGCGGGTGCTACGCGGCCGCGATGACGAGGTTCTGGCCGCGGGTGTAGCCGCACCAGGGGCCGACGTAGAGGTGGAGCTGAGGATCGACGGCCGGGCTGACATGCCGCTGCGAGTGGTCGTGGCGGGCGTGAGCGGCGAGTTCTCCTCGCTCGTGTTGCCCGGCTGGTTCAGCTTGCTGCCACCGCTCCTCGCTATCGCGCTCGCGCTCATCTTCCGCGAGGTCGTCATCGCGCTGTTCGCCGGGGTCTGGCTCGGCGCCTTCTTCGTCGCGGGCCTCAACCCCATCGCCGCGTTCCTTCGCGCCATCGACAGCTTCGTCGCGCCGGCCCTGGCCAACCCGGACCACGCGGCGATCGTGATCTTCAGCCTGCTGCTGGGTGGCATGGTTGGGCTGATGGGCCGGAGTGGCGGAACGCACGGGATCGTGGAGGCCGTGGCTCCGCTAGCGACTACGCGGCGTCGCGGCCAGCTCGCCACGTACTTCGCCGGCCTGGGAATTTTCTTCGACGACTACGCCAACACGCTTATCGTCGGCAACACGATGCGGCCGATCACTGACCGGCTCAGTATATCGCGCGAAAAGCTGGCCTACGTGGTCGATTCCACCGCGGCGCCCGTGGCGGCGATCATCTTCGTGTCGACCTGGGCGGCCTACGAGATCTCACTGATCGCTGATGGCCTGGGTGCGGCCGCCGCCCAGGTGGCCGGGTCCGACCCCGCCCTGGCCGCCCAGCTCGGGGGAGCCAACCCCTTCACCGTGTTCATCCACAGCATTCCGTACCTGTTCTATCCGATCCTGGCTCTCTCCCTGGTCTTCCTGGTGGCCTGGAGCGGACGCGACTTCGGTCCCATGCTGACGGCCGAGCGGCGGGCCGCCCGGGGCGAGGGTCTCTATCGACCGGGGGCCGAGCTGATGGTCGATACGAGCGCCGAGCTGATGGACCCGAAGGAAGGCAAACCACATCGCTGGTACAACGCGGCGATCCCCGTGCTCACAGTGGTCGTGGTCGTGCTGCTGGGTCTCTATCTGGACGGCCGGGCAAGTCTCGGACGGCCCGGCCAGCTGAGTGAGATCTTCGGCGCGGCCAACGCCTTCAATGCCCTGCTCTGGGGCTCACTGGCCGGGTGCCTGGTCGCGTTCGCCCTCGCCACCAGCCAGCGTATCCTCGGCATTCGGGAATCGATCCAGGCCTGGGCCGGAGGACTCAGGGCCATGGTGCTGGCCATCGTCATCCTGGTTCTGGCCTGGTCCCTGGGCGCCGCTACCGAGGCGGTCGGCACGGCGCCCTACGTGAGCCACATCCTGGAGACGGCCGGCTTCCCGATGCGCCTGCTGCCCGTATCGGTGTTCGCCGCGGCCGCGGTGATCTCCTTTTCGACCGGCACATCGTGGGCGACGATGGCCATCCTGATCCCGCTGGTCATTCCCCTGGCCGTGAGCCTGGGCGGCGGCATCGGTTTCAGTGGTGAAGTTCACTACACCGTCCTGCTCGGCACCATCAGTTCCGTGCTGGCGGGCGCCATCTTCGGCGATCATTGCTCGCCGATCTCCGATACCACTGTGCTGAGCTCGATGGCTTCGGCCTCCGATCACGTCGACCACGTGCGCACCCAGTTGCCCTATGCGCTGCTGGTGGCGGTAGTCGGGATGCTGGTCGGCGACATCCCCACCGCCTACGGGATGCCGTGGATCCTGTCCTATGCTCTCGGCATAGCTGCCATGTATGCCGTTCTCCGCTTCGTGGGCAGCCCCATTGCCGCCGGCGTGACATCGAGCTAATGGGCTTCAAAGATCTCTCAGCAGGGCGGAGCCCACCCGACGGGTGGTGTCCACTTGACCGCGCCTTGACCCTACCTCGTTACAGTGCAAGCGAACCAGAGAAGGAGGTTCGCCATGTACGCCACGCTACGAAGGGCACCCGCCATCGCTCTCACGATGGTCATACTGGGCTCCGCGGCCGAGGCTCAGACACCTGAGGAAGAACTCGGCCGCCGCTGGAGCGTGAGCTGGACGCTAGGCGCGGCCTTCGGCAACTCGAACGCGGATATCGAGGAGGCTATGGTCGCAGCCGGCCTCGATGACGGCTCCCCCGGCTGCTTCTTCGGCCCTTGTGCTCCGATACCACATCCGTGGTCATACGAAGGCAGCTGGCAATCGACGATAACCCTGAGCTACGCCGTCCGGCCACGCCTGCTGCTGCGCGCATTGTGGGGAAGGGCCGATCTGGGTGCGACCCATGGCTACCGCGACGGCGCCGGTTTCGGCAACTTCATGTTCCTGCAACAGACGGTCACAACGCTGGCCGTCCTACCGGCCCTGAAGCTCGGCGGCGCATTCCGGGTGGCGGCCGGTCCTTCTCTGAACTTCGTGAAGATCAGCGATACTGCGGCGAGCGGGAGCGGCCGCCGCAGCTCCAATGCTGCCAAGCCGGGTTTCGTGGTCGACGCAGGCCTTAGTACACCAGCCCGCTCCCGTTTCTTCTTCGAGATCACCGGCCAATATCGCTACGCGCTCCCGGCTGAGATCGGGCCCTTCGAGAGGCCGGAGTCTCAGTACAGCGAAGCGGTGACGTTACCGCGGACACGCGTGTCAATGAGCCATGCCGTGCTCGGTCTCGGCGTTGGGGTGCGGTTCTGACGCTTATTCGCCATCCAGGACCGGCGTCAGCAGCGGTTTGTCGCGGATGCCGCGCATGAGGTTCGACCAGGCCAGCTCGAACATCCGACGTCTCGTATCTTCGGTGGCACTGCCGATGTGGGGAAGCAATACGGCGCTCGGCAGTCGCTTCAGACGCTCCCGGATCTCGGGCTCGTTCTCGTAGACGTCAAGCCCCGCGCCGCGCAGCTTCCCGGACTCCAACGCCTCGCACAGCGCTTCCTCGTCCACGAGGCCGCCCCGTGCCGTGTTGATCAACACGGCGCCATCCTTCATGCGCGCCAGCTCGCCGCGACCGATCAGGCCAGCCGTCTCGTCGCTCAGCTGTACATGAACGGAAACGACATCCGAGCGCTCCAGGATCTCGTCCAGCGATTCGATGCGGCGCGCGGCAACCTCCGCTTCGAGCTCGGGCCGGGCCTGCCGGTCCCAGTAGATGATCTCCATCCCGAACGGG
>FXBF010000745.1_pt1 | contig 11272 bp, 12 predicted proteins | sample 5335321 | NCBI WGS metagenome assembly FXBF01 (sample SAMEA103928391, study PRJEB20085) | sediment metagenome | isolation source: sediment | reverse complement strand
CCATGAGGCCGCTGACCTTGAGGATCTCTGTGAGCAGCTTACGGCGCTCGCGCTCCTGCAATACCATAAAGGCTTTATACCAACGCCTGATCGCCGCGAGGGGTTGTGAGCGCCTTGCCATACCTGGTCTAAGATTTTTCCGCTGTTCCATCAGAGATTTACAAGTCTAGTTAATTTCAGTGTCCATTTGTCACCTTTGATTTAAGTGCAAGTATGATGCCGGAAAGGGGAGAAGTCGAAAAAACTGGGGGAAAGAAGGTATAAATAGATAAGCTGGATTATATCGGGTTGACCAACACTGCTATTGGACGACGACAAATTGTGCCGTGACATTATCGCTATCATTGCCGGCGCGTCGCACCGCCTGGCTGACCAGGGTCCTGAGCACGGTATTGATGTCATTTGCCGTAACCAGGGCGCACATCTCCGGCGTTTCCACGTATTCCCAGAAACCATCGCTGCACAGTAACAGGCCCTGCCCAGACCCCAGCGCCGGACGTCGTTTAATGGTCGGGTCGGGGTCCTTATCGCCGCCGATACTTTTATATAAACGGTTCTGGTCCGGGTGTCTGGCGACCTCATCGTCACTCACCTCCCCTTGCTCGAGCAGGAGCTGGACAATGGAATGGTCCCGGGTCTGCCAAAGGACTTTGTCCTTCGTCAGCGCATAGACGCGCGTATCCCCCAGATGGGCGCTGACGACGCCGCTGTCATCCAGCCAGGCAATGGCACAGGTCGTGCGGGGGTCCTGGCCGCTGGCCGCCAGATGCACCTGTTGCAGCATCTCGCGTCCGGCCTTGGACACAATCTCGGCCAGGGTGGTTTCGGGCTTCTTGGCAAGGTTTTTGAGCGCCCGCCTGGCGCGGTCCAGCACCGCCTCGGTAAAATATCGTGAGGCCAGGGCGCCGCCCTTGTGGCCGCCCATGCCGTCGGCGACCACGAACAGGGCGCCGGCATCGGTCAGTAAATGACCGCTATAGTCCTGATTTTCAGGACGGTCGCCGGTGTTGGTGATTTCCGCAAACTGGATTTTGGTTTTCATCGTTTATATGCAGTTATAATGGGCATGTTATTTGATAAAGTAGCCACTATTCAAGTAGTAATTATCTGCCGGTAGCGCCATAAGCAAGGCTGGCTCGTTTGTATGGATTGCCGGCAATGTGTTAGCCGAAGGCGGCGGCGAGTGACAACACCAACAGGAATATTTTGAAAAGTCGTACCTATACTATTGGCCGCCACGGCGACATCAAACTGAATGATGACACCGTCGGCCGGCGGCATGCCGAGTTAATCGTCACTGACGACAACTACTACCTGGCTGATCTAGACTCCGTTAACGGCATAGAACAGATCAAGGACGGCCTGCGGGTCCCGTTTCAAAAGGGCTATGTCACCCCCGACGATGAATTCGCCTTTGGGGAATGCATAAAGTCGATCCAGGAGTTACTGAACATGCTGGCACCGGCTGCCGGTGGTAGTCAGGGCAAGGGACAACAAGGCATGCCCAAGATCAGCGCCGCGGGTGCCGGCCACGCCAAGACGGCATCAAAAAAGACAACCGAGAGGTCAGGCCAGCGGGTGCGCTGTCCCGGTTGTGGCGCCGTGGTTTTATCCTACAACGAAAAATGTCCGGAATGCGGTGAAGGACTTTAAAGGGGGTTGAGGAACTATGTTTAGACTACCTCGGGGAATTGTGGCACTGATCTTGATCGCTGCATCGGTGCTGGCGATCGTCATCATGCATTTTGCACTGTCGGATAGCCTCGCCCAAATATTGCTCGATAAAGGCAGCAAGGGTCTACCTTACCCGCTGACGGTCCAGAACATCATGTGGGTCATGTTTTTTCTGGGCCTGGGCGAGCTCTATCATCGCTACCAGGAGTCCCGTATATCGAGTTCGCACCTGGCCAAGAACTATCTCCCATTAGATGAACAAGTGGTCCTGCAGCCCAAGGACCTGGCACCGATCTACCAGAGTGTGAAACCGGCCGCCGCTGACGAATCGGCCTTTCTGCCGCGGCTGATCCACCAGGCGGTGCTGCAGTTCCAGAGTAGTCGTTCCGTCGACCAGGCGGCGATGCTGGTCAACTCCCAGCTCGACCTCTATTCGCACCAGCTGGATCTGAAGTATTCGATGTTGCGCTACCTATCCTGGCTGATTCCGACCCTGGGATTCATCGGTACCGTCTATGGCATCTCCATCACCCTGGCGGTGGCCGGCGCCTCCAATCCGGAAGACCCGGCACTCTTGGGCAATCTCACCAAGAACCTGGCGGTGGCCTTCAATACCACCCTGCTGGCGCTGCTGCAAAGTGCGATCATCGTTTACCTGATGCATCTGGTACAGGGCAGAGAGGAAAAGGCCCTGAACAGCTCCGGCCAGGTCTGCCTCAATAACCTCATCAACCGCCTCTACGTCAAACAGGCATAAACCCAGATGGCCAATCTCGTACGTTGTGATGCAGGGCTACATCAATACGATGCCGACCGCTATACGGTCTGTCCGCATTGCAGCACCCTGATTCTCCAGACAGAAGGTGACTCGATCATGAATGAAGACGAAAAGACCCGACCTATCCGACGCAACAAACCGGCCGCCGATGCCACGGTCGATCTCTCCACAACCAACCCGAGCCCGCCAGCGGCTACCGACAATGCCACCCGCGTCGTCCGCACCGCCGGCAACAAACCGACCACGGGCTGGCTGGTGGTCATCGATGGGCCCGGCAAAGGCAACAGCCTGCCGCTCTATCACGGCACCAATAATATCGGCCGTGTCGCCACCCAGGAGGTCAATCTGGATTTCGGGGCCCAGGCGGATAGCGAGATCGCCCGCGAGAACCAGGCCCGGATTTCCTATGACTCCAAGGGCAACACCTTCTATCTCCAGCACGGTGACGGCAAGAATCTCACCTACCTCAATGACGCCCCGGTGCTTGAGCTCAAGGTCCTCAAACCCTATGACCACATCGGCATGGGCAAGACAACCTTGGCTTTCGTGCCTTTTTGTTGCGGTCAATTCACATGGGACGATGAATGAAGTGCCATTACGCTGTCGGTGCTGCCGATATCCTGGGCAGCCGGGAAAACCAGGAAGACAGTTATATCGTCACGGACCCGGCAGGGAGTAATCGGCCCTTTAGCGATCTCGATCAGATCCTGGTCGCTGTGGCCGACGGGGTCGGCGGCGAGGCCGCCGGCGAGATCGCCAGCCAAACGACGGTACAGGCCTTCAGCCAGTTGGTACAACAACAGCATGCCGCCGATACCTGGCCGGTCATCCTCTTTAACGCCCTGCAGCATGCCAATGAGGCCATTCGTGAGACGATTAAGGCCAATCCGGACTATGCCGGCATGGCCAGTACCCTGGTGGCGGCCACACTCGACAAGGATCGACTCTATTGGATCAGCGTCGGCGACAGCCATCTCTATCTATTGCGTGACGGGGAGATAAAAAAACTGAACGCCGATCACAGTCTGGGCGCTGTCATCGATCGCCAGGCCGATGCCGGTATCATTACCTCTGATGTGGCGGCAACGACCCCCTACCGGAATATGCTCATCAGTTGCGTCATGGGCGAGGAACTGGCGGAGATCGATCTGAGCCATGACGCCTTGCCGCTGAGGTGCGGCGACCGTCTGGTCCTCGCGAGCGACGGGCTCAATACTCTGGACAACGGGAAAATAGCCGCCATAAATCGCAACAACCTCGATCCCCAAGGCTGTGCCGAGGCGCTGACGACCGCGGTCACCAAGGCGGCCTTACCCTACCAGGACAATACCATGGTCGTGGTCGTTGACCTGGCGACGTCAAACCTGGAAAAAATTCCCCCCGCGTCCGCAAAGCCGCGTTTATTTCGGTTTATAATGATAAGTATTATTGTCCTCATTCTAGCCGGGAGTGGGTTATACCTGCTGTCAGGACCGGAGACGGGCCCAAAACCCGTGGTAACACCTACAAAGCGATGAAGCAGCAGGCAGGTTTGAAAGAAATACCGAGAATAAGAAAACCGAAAAAACAGCAACCGGCGACCCGAGCACAAAATAACTTACCCAACGATGAGTGACGACAGCTACAACCACGCCCTGCCAATCGGCACCCGCATCAATGACTTTGAGATCCGGGAAATACTGGGTATCGGCGGTTTCGGCATCACCTACAAGGCCTGGGACCATGAGCTGCAGTATGACGTCGCCATCAAAGAGTACATGCCCAATGACCTCGTCGTCCGCGGGCAGAGCAAGCTGGATGTCCTGCCCAAATCGGAAAGCGCCAAGAAGGAATATGAATACGGCCTGCTACGGTTTCTGGATGAGGCCCGCACCCTCGCCCGCTTCAAAGAACCCAATATCGTCCGCGTCAAACGCCACTTCAGGACCAACAATACCGCCTACCTGGTAATGGACTATGAAGAGGGTCATTCGCTCAGTGAATATCTGCGTAAACACAAGAAGGCCCTCAACGAGGAACAGATCAAGGCTATCATCATCCCGATCCTGGATGGTCTGCGGGCCGTTCATGCCCAGGATTTCCTCCACCGGGATATCAAGCCCGGCAATATCTACTTACGGAAAAACGGCTCGCCGGTACTGATCGACTTCGGCGCCGCCCGCCAGGCCTTCAGCGAACACTCGAAAAGCCTGACCGGTATCATCTCGCCGGGTTTCGCCCCGTTCGAGCAATACAGCACCCACAGCAAACAGGGGCCGTGGACCGATCTCTATGGCATCGGCGCCACCCTCTACCGTTGTATCGCCAACAAATCGCCGGTCGAGGCTATCAATCGTATCGATGCCCTCCAGGCCGGGGACCCGGATCCCCTGGTCCCGGCGGCCAAGATCGGCAAAGGGAAGTACAGTGAGGCGTTTCTGAAAACCGTGGACTGGATGTTGGCGCCACAGGCCAAGGACCGGCCGCAGACTGTCCAGGCGGTCCTCGAGCGGCTGATCCCGAGCCAACCGACGGCCAAGGTCGCCGATGCCGTCGCCCAGACCCGTGTGGCCCCGCGACCACCAAAAAAATCTGCCGCCGGTTTTAACAAGTCGCTGATCGGTGCCATCGCCGCCGTGCTCATCCTGGGGGTCGCCGGCGTGAGCTGGTGGCTGCTTGCCGAACGGGATGACCCCCGCATTACCCGCATCCTCAAGCTCGCCAAGGAAGACATCAGCGCCGGCCGCCTGATCAAACCGGCAGGCAGTAACGCCCTCGAACGCTGCCGCTCTATCCTGCAGTTTGACCCCGAAAACCGCCGGGCCAAGGCCTGTATCGACAAGATTGCCGAACGCCTCGGGGATAAGGCCAAACAGGCCGCCACTGTCGGAAATATCAAATTGGCGCTACGCTATTACGCGAAGACCAAACGTATCGCCGCCAAGTCGAGCCACACCGACAGGGCCCGGGGGGCGATCGGTAGTTATTATCTCGCCCAGGGCGACAAAGCGGTGACGGCCAAGAACCGGCCACGGGCACAGGCCTACGCCAACAGGGCCAAGGCCTATGTCCCGGATTCGAGTGATCTCCAAGACCTGACTCGACGGATCGCCAAACTGCCCAAGTACGACCCGCGGCAGCTCAACCGTGGTCTTCAGGCCTACAGTAAACGCGACTTTTACCGGGCAAAGAAGCTGCTTTGGCCACTGGCCCGCAACGGCAACGCCAAGGCCCAGAATAAAATCGGTAATCTCTATTATTACGGCCGTGCTGGTCTCAATAAAAACTACCCTAAGGCCTATGTATGGTACCTGCGGGCGGCCAAGCAGAGACTGGCCGAGGCCCAGTTCAATGTCGGTATCATGGTCTCCCTCGGCCGGGGGACGTCACGCAATGACCGTCTCGCTGAAAAATGGTTTCTGAAATCGGCAAATCAGAACAATAGCTATGCCCAGGCCGCGCTCGGCATTCTCTATGAGGGGAAGAAGGACTATCGCCAGGCCCTCAAGTGGTATATCAAATCGGCCAAAAACAAAAATACCACCGCTTATTACAAGATCGGTTATTTCTATGAGAACGGCCGCGGCATCAGTACCGATCTCGGCAAGGCCATCGACTGGTATCGCCTGGCGGCCCGCAAGGGCAACCGCAAGGCCAAAGACGCCCTGAGCCGATTGGGCATTAGCGGTGGTTAATTCGTTTCATTGATTATTGTAGGAATCCATGGCTAACGAGACTTTTTTTCATGCGTTGGAAAATGGTTCGCAGATCGATACCTATGAAATTACTAGCGTCCTCGGCGCAGGCGGCTTTGGCATCACCTATAAAGGCCACGACCATACCCTGCACACCGATGTCGCCATCAAGGAATACCTCCCGAGCGACCTCGCCATGCGCGCCCAGGACGGGTCGACGGTCATCGCCAAAACCAGCAACGCCAAGAAAGACTACGAATATGGCCTGAAACGGTTTATGGATGAGGCCAGGATCCTGGCCAAATTCAAGGAACCCAACATCGTCCGGGTCAGCCGTTACCTGGAGGCCAACAATACTGCCTACTTCGTTATGGATTATGAAGAGGGCCAATCGCTCAGCGAATACCTGAAGTCGGCCAATGAACCGTTATCGGAAGAGCGCCTCAAGGCCATCATCATCCCGATACTCGATGGCCTCCGCGCCGTGCACAGTCAGAAATATCTACACCGGGACATCAAGCCGGGGAATATCTATTTAAGGAATACCGGCTCGCCGGTATTGCTCGATTTCGGCGCCGCCCGCCAGGCTCTGGGCGGACACAGTCTGTCCATCACCGGTGTCGTCACCCCCGGGTATGGTCCCTTCGAGCAATACAACACCCGCGGCAAACAGGGTCCCTGGACCGATCTCTATGCCATCGGCGCCACCCTCTACCGCTGTGTCGCCGGCCGCACCCCGGCCGAGGCGCCAAACCGGATCGCGGCCCTGCAGGAAGGCGACGCCGATCCGCTGCAACCTGCTAGCAAGGTTGCCAAGGGCCGATACAGCCCGAAATTCCTGGCAGCTATCGATTGGATGCTGTCGCCGAATCCCAAAGACCGGCCACAAACGGTGAAATACGTCCTCGACCGCCTGGTCGCGGGCCTGCCGGTGCCCACACCCGCCACCAGGACCGTCAGAACCCAGGTTGATTCCTCTGCCCGGGCCACCGTCGTCAGCCAGGGCCGGGAGGCCACCAGCGGCAAAGGCAAGAGTTGGATCGGCATCGCCGTGGCTGCGGCGATCCTGGCTGTCGCCGTTGGGATCGCGCTTGTCTTCTGGCCGGGAGGGTCAGTCAAAAATAAAAACGAGATCAAGCGCCTGCTGACACTGGCCCGGGGTGACTTTCAGGCCGGGCGTTATATCAAACCTCCCGGTAGCAATGCCTATGAGCGCCTCCGCCAGATCCAGGGCATCGATCCGGCCAACCCCGGGGCCAGAACCGGTATCGAGAAAATCGTCAAACATTTTGTGGACCAGGCCCGCCAGGCGATGGCGGCCCGGCGTTACCGCCAAGTCGTGCGTAACTACGAAATCGCCGCCAAACTGTTGCCCGAGGCACCGAGTGTCCAGGCCCTGGGCAGAGACATTGAGGCGGCGAAACGCCGGGTCACAGCCGTGCGTCGTGACTCCGGCGACCGGCGACCATTCCTCCGCCGTGACCCCGTGTCGCTGGCAAAACGGGCGATCGCCAACAAACGCTATGGGGTGGCATTGCGGCTACTCCGCCGGCCGTCGAGCAACGGCCATGCCGAGGCCCAGACCTTGCTTGGCACCCTCTACTTTCGGGGTTGGGGGGTCGGCAGGAGCTACTATGAGGCCGCAAACTGGTATCGGCGGGCGGCACAACGGGGACGGCCCGATGCCCAGACCTTTCTCGGAGTAATGTATCAGCAGGGATTCGGCGTACTCAAGGACCCTAAGACCGCTGCGCGCTGGTACCGCAAGGCCGCCGCCCTGGGCAATCTCGATGCACAATTCTATCTGGCCGAACTCTACTTCAATGGCACTGGGGTGACTCGCAACCTCTCTACCGCCGCCAAGTGGTACCGCAAGGCGGCCGAACACGGCCATAGCCGCGCCCAGACCCAATTCGGCAATATGTATTTTCGTGGGTACGGAGTACCGAAGAGTCTTTCCCAGGCAGTCTACTGGTACCGCAAAGCGGCATACGCCAATGAACCCCAGGCGCAGGCCAACCTCGGCTATATGTATGAGACCGGTAGTGGCGTCACCAAGCGCATCAGTGAGGCCATACGCTGGTACCGGAAATCGGCCGCCAAGGGTAACGCCAACGCGCGTGCGGGCCTGAAACGACTCGGGGCCCTTTAATAGAAATTTGTTATCGAAACAATAATAACAACACCTATCTAAATTGATCCCGCTAACTGACCTCGGATGAAAAAGCGCAATCGCGAGATCAATATCTTCAATATCTCCGCCCTCGACCTGTTTGCCTCGGCGACCGGGGTATTCATGGTTGTCGCGCTGGTGTTGATGCCCTATTACCTGAAGACCGATAAATCCCTCAGGGCCGAGCTGAGAGAGGCTAGGGTCGCACTTGAAAAAACCAAAAAGAAACTGAAAAAAACAGAAGCGGAGCTGAAAGCGAAAAGCGCGGTGCTGGCAACTTGTCAGAAAGGCCGGCGCGCCTGCGAGGCCAACCTCGCCAAGGTCTCCATCCGTGATCTCGACCTGGTCTTCGTCATGGACACTACCGGCAGCATGCGCCGCCAGATCGCCGGCCTGCGGGCCAACCTCAATGGCCTGGTACGGGTCCTGGGACGGTTGGCGCCGTCATTCCGGGTCGGCTTCGTCGCCTATCGCGACTTCGGCGAGGCCTATGTCACCCGGGTCTTTCCGATTACTGACATGAGTGTCAGCGGCTACGCCCGCTTGCGCAGTTTTATCGATGGTCTCGAGGCCAAGGCCGGTGGCGATCACCCCGAGGCCGTTCAGGAGGGATTGAAAAAAGCGGTCGCCATGCGCTGGCGGCGCAATGTCCGGCAAATTATCGTCGTCATCGGCGATGCCCCGGCCCATGACCGGGATATGTCGGCTGTCTACAGCATGGCCAACAGATTCAGCGCCCGCAGCGGCCGCAACAATATGGTCTCGGTGATATACACTGCCCAGCGAAGCTCAAAATATTTTGGCCGCGGCAAATCATTCTTCGAACAACTGGCGAATGCCGGCAAGGGGGCCTATGTTGTGGAAAACGCGCGGATACTGGAGAGTATTTTGATCTCAGTGTTGGAGAAGCGGTGAACCGTGAGTCCAACGTTTTTTTAATAAAAACTTAATTCAATCTAAACGGAGCATGCATGGATGCAATATCGTGGACTACCCCCATTCCCACAGTCTTGTAAATAATCCTAAGGAGCCTCTGATTAATTCCTTTGACGTCACTCCGTCGCGACCAGAAAACAGTTCAGGAAGTACTTGATGATCATCGAAGATGATCTAAGTGGAAGCCGGAGTCCAGTAACGCCTTGAGTTTGAAGCATTGGATTCCGGGTCGCACCGCTGGTTTGCCCGGAATGACGAATTGATCAGAGTTCCCCTAATTAAGTTGTCGTCATACCCATCGCACGCTTATGTGTCAGGCTGTGGCATGGGCAGGCCTGCCAGCTTACAGAGTTCAGGGACGGGGCCTGTCGGGAACAGCGAATAGATATGCTTTTCATAATCCTTTTGATCATGAAAATGCAGACCCTTTCCTTTTCCCAGGGTCGTTACTATCTGGTGCATGGTCGGGTTTACCTGGTTCTCCTGATAAAAATCCCGGAAGTACCAGATGAGCTCCCAGTGATCGATATAAAGTTTTAATCGGTCTTGATCTGCGATCCGGCTTGCAAACTCTTCGCTCCAATCATCCAGATTTCGTAAGTAGCCCTGTTCATTGGTCTCTATCTTCTGATCTTGAATATTGAATACCATGATCACCACCTCGCAAATAGTTAGATGGGTACAGTTTCAGCCGTTTATAATTATTATTCACACTAAGAAAATAGTGTTTTCTTTTACGAGCAAACCTTGCAAGATAGGTTTGTAAAAACGCGCCAGTCTCAACACCTTCAATATCTGAATATGTAGCTCGGCGCTAGATTAGTCAATAAGTAATTAGAACTCTCATTCCTGCTACCGTCAATGCAAATACTCTACTATTGATGGTGTTTCTTGATCTTTGCATTGATGGAAACTAGAGTTCTATCATCCCACAACATTCAGGAGGATGCAGTCATGCATATTCGCTCCACTACGGATCCCATTACCCTCCAAGATGTACCAGACCCCGAACAACACCCCTGCGTTTATGATGGAGATGGTGAGAACGGGCTTGAAGTCTATTTCGAAAATGAAGAGAACCGGCAGATGTATCTGAACTTAAAAGTAGAAGGTCATAATAAGATATTAAAAGGGGATGATTCTGATGACTATGTTGCCGAGGGTTAATAGTACCTAGATTTAGGTGAGCTTAATCGGGGTTAAGCCAATGCTTCAAGACCTTTTTCATCTACGAGGTTCAACAATTTTAATGAGGGTCCATTGGGCTTTTTTTCGCCCCGTTCCCATTTCTGCACCGTAGATGGACTGGTGTTGAGATAGGCAGCGAATACCGCCTGACTGGCTTTATTCCGCTCCCGGATGCGCTTGATCTGTTTGGCTGTGTAGATCTTAACCGGCGGCAAGCAGAGCATATCAAACTCGCGCATAGTCAGGGTATCCATGAGGCCGGCATCAGCCAGTCCACGGGCCGTCTTATGGACCGTTTCCAGTATGGATTTAGTTTCCGTCTTTCTTGCCACTGTCATTCACCTTAATCAATACTCCAGCCTCGACGGCCTTGTCCAGGCCTTGATCGCTGTAGCCAAATAATTGTTTGGCTAATAGCCTTAACGCCTTTAATTCATCCGCCTTGATGTTGGCCCGCTGATTCTTGGCGAAGCCATACATAAAAAATGCATTCTTGCCGTGTTTGAAAGCGACCAGTGTCCGGGCGCCGCCACGTTTACCACGGCCCGGTAACGCCACACGCTTTTTATATACATTGCCGCCAAGTGCATCCGCGAGTCCTTGGGCTATTTCCTCGACCGCTACCCATAAAGCCGCATCCTCCAGACCTTCCTTGGACGCCCATTTCTGGAACTCCTTCGTCTTAAAGACGCGCATATCTAACTATAGCACTTAGTGCTATATTTTCAAGTACTGAATTCTTCTTCTGACGACAGTGGTGGGCACTGCGCCCCAAGGGCATGATGTACAGGAACGTATTCTTTTCAATCCCCCCTTGAGGGGGACGAATGTCGGTCGCTCTCGGCCATC
>FXBF010000744.1_pt1 | contig 11288 bp, 12 predicted proteins | sample 5335321 | NCBI WGS metagenome assembly FXBF01 (sample SAMEA103928391, study PRJEB20085) | sediment metagenome | isolation source: sediment | reverse complement strand
CCGGGAATATTAGGTTATTGATAACTAAAGATAAAATGTAAGTTCATTTGTATCGCCTCCCTGCCGAAAATGCGAGCTCCGGTTTGCATTGCGGTGGTGCGTCAAGTAGAATTTCGCGCCTTTCGCCGGGGACGAGACAGTCCCTATTTTGGACTGAGATACCATGAAGACGTTTTCCGCCAAGCCAGACGAGGTTCGCCACGACTGGTACGTTGTCGATGCCACAGGCAAGACATTAGGACGCCTGTCCACCGAGATTGCGCGTCGATTACGTGGCAAGCACAAGCCTGAATATACGCCGCACGTGGACACGGGCGACTATATTGTGGTCGTCAACGCCGAGAAAATTCGCGTAACGGGCAACAAGCTAAAAGACAAGATGTACCATCGCTATACGGGCTACGTTGGCAATCTGAAGTCGATGCCCCTCGAGAAGCTGCTCGAAGAGGCGCCTGAACGCGCATTGCAATATGCGGTAAAGGGCATGTTGCCGCGCAATCCTCTGGGCAGGAAAATGCTGTCCAAGCTGAGGGTATTCGCCGGTCCGGACCATACACATGAGGCACAGCAACCTCTACCACTGGATATAAACGCCTGATACAACACAGTGTCAGGATTGAGGCATAGATAATGAGTGAAGCAAACTTCTACGGAACAGGTCGCCGCAAGACTTCGACCGCGCGAGTATTCATGAAGCCCGGCGGCGGAGAAATCACCGTCAATAATCGACCGCTGGACAAGTTTTTTGGCCGGCAGACTGCTCAAATGATTGTTCGTCAACCGCTGGAGCTGATGGACATGACCGAAAAGTTCGACATTTCCGTGACAGTGAGTGGCGGCGGAACAACCGGGCAGGCAGGCGCAATTCGCCACGGGCTGACGCGTGCACTATTGCAATACGATGAGGCTATGCGTCCGGCGCTTCGCAAAGCCGGATTTGTAACTCGCGATGCGCGCGAAGTGGAACGAAAGAAGGTGGGCTTGAGAAAAGCACGCCGGGCAACGCAGTACTCCAAACGTTGACGGTCGTTGGATACTATTGGCAGCTGTGGAATCCGCTATTTGCGATAATCACTTGAGATAAATCCGCGTCAATCGTCACGGTGCCGTTTATTACAGGGGGCGGATTTAAGGGATCGTCTAGCGGTAGGACTGCGGACTCTGACTCCGCTACCCATGGTTCGACAAAATCGCCGGGAGCGATTTTGGACAATGGAGCCAAGCGACATTGCCCGCAGGGCGAGGGCCAGGATGGCCCGAGTCAATCCTGGTCCCATATGCGTTGTTTGTTGGTTAAGATCGGTTCTTCAGCATCAGTAAGACAATTGGGGGATCGTCTAGCGGTAGGACTGCGGACTCTGACTCCGCCAACCCAGGTTCGAATCCTGGTCCCCCAGCCAAAACTGAAAAGGGCCGCTTATGCGGGCCTTTTTGTATCTGATCGAACCGAGTCACAAAATGCGTCAGCATTTTGGGCGTCGGAGCGAAGCGACGACGGGTCGATGACCCGAAGATCGCCCTAAGGCGATCTGAGCCAATCCTGTTTTACTACCGCCCCATCGTCCTGACACCCTGATTGTCCGCAATCAACAGCACATCGGCAGGCCTGTGAGAAAAAATTCCCACAGTAAGCACGCCCGGCACCTGATTCAATCGTGTCTCCATTTCGAGAGGATTGGTGATTGCCAGGTTGTGGACATCCAGAATGTGATTGCCGCTTTCGGTCACGAAATTCTCTCGCCAGATCGGTTGCCCACGCATCTTGACCAGTTGCCGGGCGACGAAGGCCTGCGCCATGGGAAGAACTTCAATCGGTAACGGAAATGTGCCGAGCATACCGACGAGCTTCGAATCGTCGATAATACATACGAACTTGCGCGCGGCTCCTGCGATGACCTTTTCGCGTGTAAGGGCGCCGCCGCCTCCCTTAATCAGGTGCATGTGTTTGGTAGCTTCGTCCGCGCCATCGATGTAAAGGTCGACGTCACCGACGTTGTTGAGCAGCGATACTTCAAAACCGTTCTGCTCGAGCCGGGTCTTGGTATCAGCTGAGCTGGAGACGACCGCCTCAAGCTTGTTGCGAACACCGGGCAGCAAATCGATCAGATGATTGACGGTCGACCCCGTGCCGACGCCGAGTACCATCCCTTCCTGAATGTAATCCAGGGATTCCTTGGCGGCGATCAGTTTTTTAGCAGATTGGTCCATGTTTCCAGATTCACAAGACGCGATCAGGCTGCGACCCAGGCATTACCGAACTCAGTACGCATGTCATAGGACGGCTTCGGGGCGAAAGCTTATCTGATCGATTAAGTATTCGCTACGGTTTCCTGAGGGAATTCGGGGGGATAAAGGAAATATACCCTCGCCGCCAAACGAAATATGCCCGCGTAAGCGGGCATATTCCACGTTTCGGAAGAAGGCTTCTGGTAACCCTTTCAGTAGCTGGTCGACCTATAACTAAGTAAAATAGTTACCTTTCTTCCAGGTCGCTAGCCTAGGCTATCAGCGACGATGGGAGGCCTTTCTCTTGGCCTTCCTCTTGGTCTTGCGTTTCGCCTTCTTCTTAGCCTTGCGTTTGGCTTTCTTCTTCACCTTACGTTTGGCTTTTCTCTTAGTCTTGCGCTTGGCTTTTTTCTTAGCCTTGCGCTTCGCCTTTTTCTTGGCTTTTTTCTTAACTTTGCGCTTTGTCTTTCTCTTGGCCTTACGTTTGGCCTTCTTCTTTACCTTACGCTTGGCCTTTCTCTTGACCTTACGTTTGGTCTTACGCTTAGCGACTTTTCGCTTAGCCTTCTTTCTCGTTACCTTCCGTTTCTTCGCGGTCTTCCGCTTAGAAGCTTTTTTACGAGACTTCTTTTTGGTAGCCATAATTTTCTCCGTGTCGGGTACCCGGCGTTGAGTATATACAACAAATCCAAAAAATCCAGCTAGTCAAGTGAACCAGTTAACATTTTTGAACGACATCAAAATTAGCAATATCTGCGAAAGAAAGGCGAATTTTTTTCAATTCAAAAAATTTCTCGGCGATCTTCTAGGCAAAGAACTAAGACGCAACCTGAATGAAGCTTTGCCGGGCGAAAATCTGTCGGAATATGACGACAGTTACGGCCTGATAAGGTCACGAAGTTCGACGTGCGAACAAACTTCGCTCGTATGCCGCTTCGTCTTTCTGCAAGGTGCGAATAAAGATTAGCTTGCTTCTGTAATCACGCGAAAAAGCCCTATATCCCAAGGGTTTGGCGATATTTCTTTGACTCGCTGACAGTCAAACGCAACACCGATTAATTTCGGGTGCAGCCAGATTTTTCGTGTTTTGAGGAACGCGAAACAGCGATCGAAGTAACCGCCACCCATGCCGATGCGGTTACCTGATACATCAAATGCGACGAGGGGTGTAATAACGATGTCGAGGCGATGCGGATCGATAAATTTGCCTTCTCGCGGTTCCAACAGACCGAATTGATTGGGCGACAGGCTGCTGTTTGCGTTGAACTCGCGAAATCCCATTAAGCCGTTTTTGCGCAATACTGGTGCATAAACCTGCTTTCCCATCGAAAATGCGCGCGCAATTATTGGCCAGGTATCGACCTCCTCATCGCTCGGCAAATAGCAGCCGACGATGCGACTGCGACGAAAATAGCCTGCGCGGGTGACGATATCGCAAATGTGCGCTTCTGCTTTTTCGCGTGTTGCGTCAGTCAAATCGGCCCTGGCCTGGCGACACTTGATTCGCAAAGCGTTTTTCCCACGATCACTATTTGTGATTGTCATCAATGCCTGCCGAGGAAGGATTTGAGTGCGCGTACTGGCACGAACTTGGAGTCTGAAAGATGACGCCTCCCGCCTGTGCCGTTTCCGGCCGTCGCTCTCGAACCGGAGCAACAGGTGGGGTCAGCCGTGGCAGCAACAGGCTATCCGCAAAAAGCGGTTTTGCACAAATGCTGCCGACAGTGCACGACCCCGAGGTAATAATTTAGGGTCGAAAGTTATCCAGGCCCTTATCGTACACTGCAGGAGGCGCCAAGACGGTTTCCAGGACAGAGGAAGCTCCGTCAGAGATCGAGTTGTTGGCTTTCGCCCAGCACGGTTTCGACGCGTTCGGAAATCAGTTTGAGACGATTACCGAGGTTGCCTTCGAAATCCTTGTCCTTTGCCTGGGCGTGAAGCAATTCGTTTGCCATATTCAGTGCTGCCATCACGGCGATCCGGTCGAGTCCGACGACTTTGCCACTGTCTCGGATTTCCCGCATCTTCGCGTTCAGCACCTCAGCAGAGTCAAGCAGGTCTGTCCGCTCACTGGCGGGACAGGAAACCTGATACTCCTTCTCGAGAATACGAACACTAACGTGGGCATATATGTCGTTCATTACGGATACTCCGTCACAATTCCCGTTATCCGGGAATGGGTACTATAGATACGCCAACGACGCATAGCGAATGAGTTGGGCCGGCTAGCTGCCTTGTTCCATTGCCTTGAGCCGGCCGATCATTGCTTCAACGCGCGCGCGTACCTGTTCATTCTTTTGCAGGAGCGTTGCACGCTCCGCGGTTAAGGTGTCCTGCCTTTGCTTCAGCGATTTATTCTCGTCCTGCAGTTGGTCGCATACGCGAACCAGTGCATCTACGCGCTTCTCAAGTCGCTTTAGTTCGTGCTCAAACATGTTTTTTCCGTCTTCAGCCATGATGTCAATATAGAGCCGCAAACCAGCAGAATCAATCGCGAAACGCCACGAATCGCCTTTTGCATGGTCAGTTGACGCGTTACGTGGGATCATTCGCGCCTGTAAATGGCTGCATGGAGCCGAATATCGAAAGGTCGCCCTGGCGGCAATCTCGGAGCGAGCGCGGATGGAACAGTCCATAAATCATGATGAACTGGACGCGGCACTCAAACGATGCGGTGCAACCTGGGATGCAGGGCAGGCGCATGGGCTGCTGTGTGGTCGGCTGGCGATCCTGGGAGCAGACGCAGGCGTTGGCTGGTTGGACCAGATTCTCGAGGGAAGCGACCCGGATAATGCCTCGCGGCGTGAGTGCGAGGGTTTGCTCGATTCCTTGTATGCCTATACGCATCGTCAACTTGCGGAAAGACAATCGGAGTTCCAGCCGCTCCTGCCTGACCAGTCAGATTCGACAATGATCAAAGCGGAGGCTATTGCGCGTTGGTGTGAGGGATTTCTTCACGGTCTCGTATCCGGTTCACCGGATGACAACCTTAAAGAGCGACTGGCCGGCGAACCGTTGAGCGAAATTATTAAGGATATGCTGCAGATTACCCGCGCCACTATCGACGAAGAGACGGACGATGAAACGAACGAATTCGCCTGCGCAGAACTTGTTGAATATCTTTGCGTTGCCGTGCAGCTTACCTACGAGGAGTTGGCAGAGTTTCGCACCCCGCCGCCTGGCAGCGAGGTCCTGCACTAATCCCGGCCCGTGGAAATATGAATAGTAAAGAGTTCCTGAAACGACGCAAGCAACTCATGCGCATGGTGGGTACGGGCGGCATAGCGATTTTGCCGAGTGCGCCGGTGCGTCTCAGAAGTCGAGACGTTGAATACCGTTTTCGGCAGGACAGCGATTTCTATTATTTGACTGGATTCGCCGAGCCGGATGCCGTCGCCGTTCTGATGCCTGGACGAGACAGCGGAGAATACGTCCTGTTTTGCCGGGATCGCGACTCGGATAAGGAGCTGTGGGATGGCTCGCGCGCTGGGCTCAAAGGGGCAGTCGAGCATTTCGATGCGGATGACGCTTTTCCGATCGATGACATCGATGACATCCTGCCGGGCATCATGGAATCGTGCAGTAGTGTCTATTATACGATCGGGGCCTACGGAGAATTCGATCGCCGAATGACCGAATGGGTCAAGTCGCTTCGCTCCCGTAACGCGCGCGGTATCCACACGCCGGATGAATTCGTTGCTCTGGATCATCTTCTGCACGACATGCGCTTATACAAGAGTCGGGCGGAGATTTCCGCCATGCGGCGGTCCGCCAAGATTGCCGTAAATGCGCACAAGCGAGGCATTTCGAGGGTCCAAGCCGGTATGTTCGAGTACGAAGTAGAGGCCGAGTACATTCACGAGTTTCGCCGCCACGATGCAAGCACATCCTATGTTCCGATCGTCGGCACAGGTGCCAATGCCTGCACGCTGCATTACGTCGACAACAATGCACAGCTCGCCGATGGCGATTTACTGCTGGTCGACGCCGGCTGCGAATACGACTACTACGCGTCGGACGTAACGAGAACGGTTCCGGTCAACGGTAAATTCACGCCGGAGCAGCGGGCGATCTACGAGGTCGTCCTCGAAGCACAGCTTGCAGCGATCGAAAAAACCTGTATCGGCAATCACTGGAATGACCCCCACGATGCTGCTGTGCGAGTAATCACCCGCGGCCTCAAGAAAAACGGGCTGTTGGAAGGATCATTGCCCAAGCTCATTCGCCAGGGTGCCTACCGGGAGTACTTTATGCATCGTACCGGACACTGGATCGGCATGGATGTTCACGATGTTGGGGATTATAAAGTCGGCGACGAATGGCGCTTGCTCGAGTCCGGCATGGTTACGACTGTCGAACCTGGAATTTATATCCCGGCAAGCCGCAAAGTACCGGCCCGCTGGCGTAATATTGGCGTTCGCATCGAAGACGATGTCGCCGTGACAAACTCGGGCCCTGACGTGCTCAGCAAAGGCCTGGTCAAAGATCCGGATGACATCGAAAGCCTGATGGCTGCATGACCGTAGGACCCTATCTCAGTATCCCGCATGGCCGCGAAGCTGCCTTTGCGGGATGATATGCAAGAAACGAGGAGTGCCGTGTGGTCATTCCACTCAAGCGACGAGTAACGCAGCATATCGCCCGCAAAGGCGCTTCCCGTCGGGTTTCGTCTCACCGGCCCGACTGCTTTGTTGCTCGCCTTGCAAATGCGCGTTGGCCATTCGACGCGGCTCGCGCCGTGCATTCGAGCCGGTGAGACAGAAACGCGGCTCATGGGGGATACTGAGATAGGGTCCAAAGAAAACCACTACGACATCGTGATTGCCGGTGGCGGCATGATCGGCACGAGCCTCGCATTGGCGCTGAGCCCGCTCAAACTGCGTATTGCCGTAGTCGAAGCTGTGGCGCGTGCAGAGAAGCAGCAACCCAGTTTCGACGATCGGTCGACGGCGTTATCACGTAGCAGTCAACGCATGTTCGAGGCGATGCGTTTGTGGAAGAAAATCGCGAAATCCTCGACACCTATCACGAGCATTCATGTTTCCGATCGTGGACGCTTTGGATTCTCCCATATCGATGCGAAGGAGCAGGGCGTAGAAGCACTTGGCTACGTCGTTATAAATCGCACGCTCGGTGAGGTGTTGCAACATGCACTAAATGAGATCAATGAAATCGAGCTGATCTGCCCGGGAAAAATTACCACTGTCGACTTGCGTCCGGATATGGCAACTGTTGGCATCGATGCTCCGGATGGCAGATCACGAAACTTAAGCTGCAGATTGCTGGTCGCGTCCGACGGCGCAAATTCAGCCGTTCGCGACATGGTTGGAATCAGCGCCTCGCGAGTCGACTATGAGCAGACCGCAGTTGTCGGCAACTTGCAGCCAGATAAAGCGCCGATGAATCGTGCGTTTGAGCGATTCACCGATACTGGTCCGATCGCTTTGCTACCCGTTACCGATGATCGTGCGGCGTTCGTCTGGACCTTGTCGCCCGCGCAAGCCGAGGGTGTCATGCAACTCTCGGATGACGTATTCACGAATGAACTGCAGGATGCGTTCGGCTATCGCCTGGGGCAATTCTCGCGCGTAGGAAAAAGGACCGCGTACTCGCTCGCACTCAGTAAGGCGAGCCGGCTGGTCGCAGGGCGATGCGTGCTTATCGGCAATGCCGCACACGCTCTGCATCCGGTTGCCGCACAGGGCTTTAATCTGGGCTTGCGTGATGTCGCCGCATTGTCGGACTGTATTGCAGACGCGGAAATAAACGACGTCGGTGACGCGGAGATTCTCGAAAAATACGCGGAATGGCGACGCGCCGATCAACGCAAACTTGTCCGCATCAGCGACGGCATTGTGCGCCTGTTTGGTAGCGCCAAGGCGCCGGTTCGCGCATTAAGAAACTTGGGCATGCTTAGTTTTGATTTGGTACCCGGCGTCCGCTCGCTCTTTGCAAAACACATGATGGGACTTGCCGGACGACTACCGAGATTGTCCCGCGGGGTTCCGCTCGAGTGAATCGACCTTTCGAAATCGTCGTCGTCGGCGCCGGCATTACTGGGCTGACTGTGGCTGCGTTGCTGGCGCAAAGTAAACACACAGGCCAAATGCGCGTCACTATCGTCGATGCGGGCAAGAGACCGACGTTCGATAGGTCCGATGACGTTTCTTTACGTGTGTCCGCAATCGCATCGGGGTCCGCCGACATTTTTGCATCGATCGATGTCTGGCAAAACATCGTCAATCAACGAGCGTGCCCGTATCGTAATATGCAAGTCTGGGATTCGTTGGGCTACGCCGAAGGCCCGAATAATCTGCGTTTTGAAGCCGCCGAATTTGCCGTTTCGGAACTCGGTTTCATCGTGGAAAACACACTGATACAGCACGCGCTGTTACAACAACTGGATGCATTGCATCAGGCTGTCGAATTCGAGACGCCGATACAGTCGCTTACTCGATCAGACAGTCGCTTCCGCGTCGAATTCGCGGGCAGTAGTTCAATACCAGCCGATCTTATTGTCGGTGCGGACGGCGCCGGGTCATTTGTTAGAAAGAGTGTCGATATTTCTGTCGATTCCTGGCGATACCCGCAATCGGCATTCGTGACGCATCTGCGACCCGAGAAAAGGCACCGGCATACAGCATGGCAGCGATTCCTGCGCAGCGGGCCCGTTGCCCTGTTGCCGCTCGCCGATGGCCGGGTATCAGTCGTTTGGTCGACGACTCCGGAACAGGCAGATAAGGCGATTGCCGCATCGGACGATGACTTGTCCGAGATGCTGGGCGAGGCAACGGATTTGGTGCTTGGACGGCTGACGCCTGAAGGCCCGCGGGGCTCGTTCCCGTTGCGAGCCCAACATGCGAGTCAGTATGTATTGCCTGGTCTCGCCCTGATCGGCGATGCAGCACACTCAGTTCATCCGCTCGCTGGCCAGGGCGCTAATCTGGGCCTGGCCGATGCAGCCAAGCTGGCCAGTGTTATCGACGAGGCGATCGGCAACGATGAATACCCTGGCGACTTGCCGGTAGTGCGCCGATATGAACGTGCGCGAAAAGGGGCGAATCAGACGATGCTTTATTTCATCGATATCCTGAACCGTCTGTTTTCATCCGAGTCGGACTCTGTCGCGAAGCTTCGCGGCAGCGGCATGCGGCTGTTTAACTCAAGTGGGCCAATACGCGAACGCGCAGTTCATGTCGCGTTGGGGCTAAGTGCGCAATGACATCCGGTGTAAACTTCGCTGAATTCTCACGCCAGGTGGGTACGTAGGAATGACCCTGCGCTACGTGTATGCTCTGGCCGCGCTCCTCACGGCGATCGGCCTCTCGATGTTTGTTTATAAATGGCAGGCGCTGGGCTTCCCTGTTACGGATAATCAGAAGACGCCGATCTGGACGATCGAGACAGCGATTCGATTCGACAGCGGCCCTGGATCGATCAAGGCGAATCTGCAGATTCCGACACTGACGCCCGGCTTTCGTACACTCCGCGAATACAACGTGTCGAAGGGATTCGGCTTCAGCCTCAACTACGTCAGTGGCGGCAGAGAGGCGCAATGGGCTATACGCCGTTCCGACGGGCGGCAGACACTCTATTATCGCCGTGTCGTTTATGAGGACACCGGCAGGGACCAGTCAGATACGACACCGCCGTTCCCGCCGCCACCGGTAATCAACGAACCGTTTAATACGGCGGTCGAAGTCATCGTCTCGGACGTGCGGGAACATTCCGCGGACGCAGCATCGTTTGCCGCAGAGTTACTGCGATTGGCCAATGATCCGTCGCCCGACTCAAATGTCGAACTGCTGCTCGCCGATGCTGATACTTCTGCCAAATTTGTACAGACCATGACAACTATTCTGGCAGCGGCCAGAATACCTGCCCGAATGATTCGGGGCCTCGTTTTGCAGGACCAGCAACGCAGGGTCGAACCGCTACCCTGGCTCGAGATTCACGACGGCGACCGCTGGCGCTACTTCAATCCGAACACAGGCGAAGAATCCCTGCCGGACCGCTACCTGATCTGGTGGCGCGGCAACGAGCCACTCGTCAGGGTCGAAGGCGGCAGCAATGTCGAAGTCGATTTCGCCGTGCAGAAGAATCGCCTCGATTCAATTGCCATCGCAGAACAACGCGCGGCCCTGGAGCAATCCAGGCTCGTCGACTTTTCTTTATTCAGCCTGCCGATTCAGACGCAGGCGGTGTACAGCGTGCTACTGATGATTCCGATCGGGGCATTGGTCATGGTGATTCTGCGAAACATCGTCGGCATCGATTCCTTCGGCACTTTCATGCCCGTTCTGATCGCATTGTCCTTCCGGGAAACACAACTGTTTTGGGGAATGATCCTGTTTACGCTTCTCGTAACGCTGGGCCTCAGCATTCGATTCCTCCTCGAGCGTCTGAGGCTTCTTCTCGTGCCGAGGTTGAGCGTCGTTTTGATCGTCGTTGTACTGCTGATGCTGATCATCAGCGTCGTTTCTCACAAGCTGGGCATGGAGACAGGTCTTTCAGTCGCACTGTTCCCCATGGTCATCATCGCGATGACCATCGAGCGCATGTCGGTCGTCTGGGAAGAGCGTGGTCCGGCAGACGCAATGCGTGGCGGCGCCGGCAGCCTCGTCGTGGCGATATTCGCGTATCTCGCGATGGGCATGAACTGGCTCGAACACCTCATATTTACGTTTCCGGAATTGCTCCTGCTCATTCTTGCCATCGTCCTGCTGCTCGGCCGGTACACGGGTTACCGGCTCGTCGAACTGAGCCGCTTCAAATCACTATCCGGCAACTAATGGTCCAACAAGTTACTATTAATGGACTTAGAGCTACCCGGATGATTCAAAACAAGGCGCAGTCCGAAGGGATCGGCATGTCCTTTTCAAGGACTGCAACGCCGTATTGGATCATCCGGGTGGCTCCCTTCGGGCGAGCCGTGAAGCGGTCGTCCGCGGTGTTGCGCCTCTTGGCAAGGACGCGCCATTACCGGCGAGGCGCGCCTGGCGGTTTTTTATGCCCTCGGGTGCAACCGCTTCACGGCTCGCTGAGCCCATCAATAGTGCCTT
>FXBF010000743.1_pt1 | contig 11302 bp, 11 predicted proteins | sample 5335321 | NCBI WGS metagenome assembly FXBF01 (sample SAMEA103928391, study PRJEB20085) | sediment metagenome | isolation source: sediment | reverse complement strand
GTGCGCATGCGCTGGCGGCCGGCATCGTTGATAAAAGCGCCTTCCTCACCGATATGCAGGATGCTGAAAAACCCTGCTGCGAGCTGAATGCCTTGCAACGCCAAAAAACCGATGAGCAGGAGTACGAATTTCCCGGTTAAATTCCGACGCAGCCAGATCATAAAATTAATTAACTTTTCTGATACCTAACGGGAAATATAGCACAGGAATATTGCCGGCACTTCCGCGTATTTTAGGAGACCTCTAATTTTATTAGTTTTTGACGCAGAGCCGCCACGACGCAAAGAATTTTTGTGTTTATTTTCCCCGCCTTTTGCATCCTTAGCTCCGTAATCGGCGCATCCCTGCGCCACTCCTCTTTGCGCCTTCGCGTGATGCACATGGATGTGCGAATGCCGCGGGCGCAGGATGCGCTGGAGCGGCCTTTGCGTCGAGTAATCATAATTAATCGGTATTTACGCTTCCCATACAGTGATAACACAAACAGATCTCTCATCTATTCTTCATAGCCTCTGGTTCGCAGTCGCTTGATCTGGCTGCGACGCAGTTTGGCCTCGAGCCGTCGCCTTTTTACCGCTGCGCTGAGGCGGGTTGGCTTGCGCGGTTTGGGAATCCGGTTCAACCGGCGCAATTTATTAACGAGTCGTTCAAAAGCAATCACGCGGTTGCGAATTTGCGACCGGGTATCGGAGGCGGTCACCACCACGCCGGAAGGAAGGTGGGTCAGGCGCACGGCCGACTCGGTCTTGTTGACATGCTGGCCGCCCGGCCCGCGAGCGCGGTAGGTATCCACGCGCACCTGCCGCGCCAGGGTCCGTCGATCCAAGGCATAAGGCCTCTTTTTGACGGCGGGTCTTTTTGGTCGCGCCTTTTTCATACCGAAATACGTGCCTTTCCCGTTCCAGTTGTTACAATACGCGCCCTTGGCCATAACAATTAAGCCGCAGAGCACACAGAGTCCACAGAAAAAATCTGCCTGTGGGCTAACCCTGTGTTTCTAACTCAGTGTCCTCGGTGATCTCTGTGGCCTAAATATTATATTTTTTCAAGGAAAACCTGATGATCATTATCCTCAATCCTGAGATCGGCGATAAGAGCCCCGAGTACCAACAGATCTTGGATTTTCTGTCCAACAGACCCAATGTCACCACGCGTGTACACCAGGAGATCGGTGCGCTTCAGACGGTCACCGAGATCTACCTGATTGGCGACACCGCCTCGCTCGATCAAGCCGAGATCGAAAGCCTGGCGGGAGTGGATCGCGTGGTGCGCGTCTCGGAAGAGTACCGCATTCTCGGTCGCCACCGTGACGATCATCGGCCCACCGGGTTTGAATACAATGGTGTCACGTTCGATCAGGACGGCCTCAACGTCTTCGCCGGCCTGTGTGCGGTCGATACCCCGGAGCATGTTGAAAAAATGATGCAGACACTGCGCGACAACAACCAAGTCTGCACGCGCATGGGGGCATACAAGCCGCGCACCAATCCCTACGCCTTTCAGGGCCACGGCAAAAACTGCCTGCCGTGGGTGTTCGAACTCGCGGGCAAATACGGCATCAAGGTGATCGCCATGGAGATCACGCATGACTCCCACCTGGATGAGATCCGCGAGGCCCTGGAAAAAACCGGAAAACCGACCGGCGTGATGTTGCAGATCGGCACGCGCAACACCCAGAACTTCGAGCTCTTGAAGATCGTCGGGCGCCAGCGCGAACTTCCTGTGCTGCTTAAACGTGGTTTCGGCATCACACTGGAAGAATCGCTCAATGCCGCCGAGTATCTCGCGAGCGAGGGCAACCACCACATTGTGTTCGGCCTGCGGGGCATGAAGACCAACATGGGCGATCCCCATCGCAATTTCGTCGACTTCGCCCACGTGCCCGTGATTAAACGACTCACGCGCATGCCGGTGTGCATCGACCCGTCGCACTCGGTCGGCTCGCGCGACCGCGCCCCGGACGGCATGCTCGATGTGCAGCACGTCACCGCTCAGGGGGTGATCGCCGGCGCCAACATGGTCCTGGTGGATTTCCATCCAGCGCCTTCCAAGGCGTTGGTGGACGGGCCGCAGGCCTTGCATGTGGATGAACTCCCCTACTTTTTGGAAGACATCGCGATTGCGCGCGAGGCATATGAAAAACTTCGGGCCTTAACCCAGCGTTTCCTGAATAGATAACTACTAAACGCTAAGACGCGAAGACGCAAAGGACGCAGAGATTTATTGATTTAAAACTCTTTGCGCCTCTGCGTTGAGTTTCTCAATACGCCACGCCGTAGATGATGTCGAATACCACACGCGTCTTTTTGTTCATCAATACAATGTCCTGACCGACTACCACGCGAACGTAAGAAGAAGGCAGCGGTGCGAGTGTGTTCTCCAGGGCACGGGGAAGCGGTTCACCCCGCAGGCCGGGCGGCAGGGTGTCACGCTTGGTCAGCCCCGGCAGCAGGCCTTTCCTCTTTTTCTTTTTCTTGTATTTTTTGTAGTAATCCCTGATCAGGGCGCGGTCGCGATCACTGATACTCACGTCAATGACGCTGTTCTCATCTTGCAGGACGATGCGCCCCGAGGTCAGGGTATGTGTCGCACAACCGGAAACAAGCCCCGTCAGCAGAATAAGTAACAAGAATCTAGACACAGACTGTTCTCCGTTATCTCTCAACAAAATTTGGTTATCATCCACAGATCTCGCAGATTGATGTGCAGGGACGCACGACTCCAGGGCCGCGCGGGATGCGCGATTAGCCCGAGGATCGCGCAGATTCAAAAAATATTTAGCAATGAAAATTTAATCTGTGAAAATCTGTGTAATCTGCGGATCATCAATTATTTTTTCTTTGGATAGTGGCGCGGGGTCTTGCCGACATACAACTGCCGGGGCCGGTCGATGCCGTGGCTTTGTTCCTGCAACTCCAGCCAGTGGCTCGCCCAACCGGCGGTCCGCGCCACGGCGAACACCGCCGTAAACATATTCATCGGAAAACCCATAGCCTGCAACAGGATGCCGGAGTAGAAATCCACGTTCGGATACAATTTTCGCTCGATAAAATATTCGTCCTTGAGCGCGATTTCCTCCAGTTGCATGGCGATATCAAGCAGTGGGTCGTCTTTCCCGAGATGCGCCAGCACTTCACGCGCGCTCTGCTGGATCACCTTGGAGCGTGGATCGAAGTTCTTATAAATGCGATGCCCGAAACCCATTAACCGGAAGGAATCGTTCTTGTCCTTCGCGCGTGCGATCACGTTTGGGATGTTCTTCGGTGTACCGATACCCATGAGCATCTTGAGTACCGCCTCATTCGCCCCCCCGTGCGCCGGGCCCCAGAGGCTGGCGATACCGGCGGCGATACAGGCGAAGGGATTGGCGCCACTTGATGCCGCCATACGTACCGTCGAGGTCGAAGCGTTTTGCTCGTGATCGGCATGCAGGATCAAGATTACGTCAAGTGCCCGGGCCAGAATCGGATCGACCTCATACTGCTGGTTTGGGGCGCCGAACGACATCTGCAGAAAATTCGACGCGTAATCCAAATTATTATTGGGGTAGCGCTGCGGGCGGCCGATACTATAAGTATAACTGGCGGCGGCGATGGACGGCATCTTGGCGACCAAGCGAATCGCCGCGTTGACGCGGTCACGGGGATCGCGGATATCCATAATATCGTAATAGAAGGCGGACAGCGCCCCCACCACCCCGACCATCACCGCCATAGGGTGGGCGTCGCGCCGGAACCCGTTATAAAAGCTCAACACCTGTTCGTGCAGCAGATTGTGCTGTTCAATAGAGGCTTGGAACCTGGCTAACTCGTTATCATCCGGCAGATCGCCGAACATCAACAGGTAGGCCACCTCGATGAAGTTGCTATATTGTGCGAGCTCCTCGATAGGATAGCCGCGGTACAGCAGAATGCCGGCGTCACCATCGACAAAAGTAATGGTGCTCTTGCAGGATGCGGTGGAGCGGAATCCGGGGTCAAAGGCGAGTAGGCCATGCTGCGCATACATCGCCTGGATGTCCACCGCATGCGGACCCATCGTGCCTTCCAGCACGGGCAGGCTGTTTTTATCATGATCCTCGGAGAGCGCCGCGTTGATGTATTTTTTACCCATATAATCGTCCACCCTGTCGGCCGAATACATAAGGATTGACCATCTCGGCCGCACTGTCCAGCCTCAAGACACATAAGATGGGAATACGTCGCGTTTTCTACGAACTTAAGGGCGTTGATAGACCCAATTGAGTAACGCGTTCTGCGCCACTTCGCCCGCGCGTGAATCGGCTCGCCAACGATTGTGCAGGCTGACGACCACCATGCGCCGCCCCTGGCGGTCAAGCAGGTAGCCGGCCATGGTGCGGACATTGTTGATACTCCCCGTTTTAAGATGCACGCGCCCCGCGAGCTCGCCGCCGAAGCGTTTCTTCAAGGTTCCATCCATGGCTGAGACCGGCAATGACGACATAAATTCCGGCATGTACGGACTCTCATGGGCCGCAAGCAGCAACTCCCCCAGATGGCGCGCGGAAATCCGCTCTTCGCGCGAAAGGCCGGCACCGTTATCAAGCACCAGCTCAGGAAAATTCAGGCCTCGTCGGCTAAGCCAGGCACGCACCACGCGTATGCCCTTATCCGTTGTTCCCGGCGGCGCCAGACGTTCGGCGCCAAGCGTTAACAGCAGCTGCCGCGTCATCACGTTATTACTGTACTTGTTGATGGCGCGAATAATATCGGCGAGCGGAAGCGAATATCCCGTGTGTAGAAGTTCCGCATCAAGCGGAACGGCGCCTTCGCGCACACCGCCACTGAAATGCGCCCCCTGCTCCGTCCAGAGTGTCCTGAAGATCCCGTGAATATACGGCGCCGGTTCCGAAACCACGCGGAATATTTCGTTTTCCCCGCATGCGGCATTATACCTGCCGCTGAATATTACTTTCTGTTGTTGGCCTCTGTTTCTCAACCGCATTTTCAGACGCCTGGCCCAGCCACGACAGCGGTTATGTTTAAGCTTGATCCGGTTCACAATCTCCATGTGCGCAGGAAGCGGATCGGCGATGATGCGTACGCGACCGGCCTCCGGCAGAAACTTGAAATTCACCGCTTGAAAATTTACTAGCAGGGCCTGCGGCAATACGTTATAGGCGCGCAAGGGTCGGCCGTCAAAATCCGCCGGGTCCTCCGCCTCTTTTGCAAAGTAGCTCTGATCAAGGACAAGATCGCCGGTAATCTCATTGAGACCACCGTTTCGCAACGTCCGTAAAAAACTCCAGAAGCGTTCGACGACCAAGTAGGGATCCCCATAACCCTTAAGATAAAAATCTCCCTCCAACTTACCGTCGCGGACCGGCGTACCGGCATAGGCCTCGGTTCTCCAAGTATAGGCCGGCCCCAGTTCCTCGAGCGCCACCAGCGTGGCAAGCAGCTTGATCGTCGACGCCGGGTTGCGCGGCGTGTCCGCGGCCACCGTCAACAGCGGCCTTTCCTGTCCGATCTCATGGACGTAGATACTCAGACCCCTGGTTGAGAAGCCAGCGGACTTAAGCGCCCGCACAACCGGCTGGGGGAGGCTGGTGCGCGGTTTGTCTTCCGCGCGCACCGGCGACGCGAGATAAATCGCTGTCAGAAGAGAAATGGAGATTAATCTGAGCATACGGAAAATCTCTTACCGTAACATTAAGACAGCAAATCCTGAACCACAATGAGCATTCCTGCGCACCAATTTCGATTTTCGAGATCACATTCCATTACTGTATAAACTGGCAAAGGCATGTTGCGGATGATATAGTTTGATTATCCTAACCATATGATTTTATGTGCGCTTCTGTGTGACAACCGGTAATCTGTGGGCGGCATGTATCCTAGGGTTACTGAAAGGTTTTTTGTGCGTACAAAAAAATTCATGGTGAAATATCCGTTGTCGGTAATGAGGTAATGGCCAAAAAGTCTAAAATTGGTTCTTTTGCCGTAAAAGACTGCGCCCTGGCCGCCATATCCACCGGCAAGAGGGCCCAGAATTTGAAAGAACTTCGGGACCAACTGCTCACCATCCATTCCGGGGCCGTTTACTACCATTTCTGGGGTGGGCTGTTGCGTCCGCGTTTCGACGATCCGGAGTACAACAACGATTTCGCCTCCTGGGCCCGTCATGGACTGCACGACATCATGCTCGCGGAGCGGCTCGGCATCATCGATCCGGCCGACTTTGAGGACCTTGAGACGTTGCGACAAGAAATCATCGACGTCCTCGAAGAAAGAATAGACGAAACCGAATACCTTCCCTGGTCCAAACGCGACCATCAGTTTCATTTCATCCGCGCCCAGACCGTCGTGTTTGACACCAACAGGCGTATTCAGAAACCGGAAGAGCTCCCGTCAATTGTGCCCCAACTCTCGGTAAGCAGCATTTACTATCATTTCATCGATGCCCGTCGACGCCCTCCGCTTGGCATGGACGATTTCCGTGCGTGGCTGGAGAAGTCCGACGACGGCTACGAGGACCTCTGTACCGATCTGGCCGGTGTTGATCCCTATTTCATCGGCCTCATGGAACTGCGTCGACAGCTTTCAGCACTGTTCAATGACCACTTCGGGCGCGCACAGGAATGAAGGGGTTTCTTAAAGCCTACACTGACGTAACCGGCAAAGATGTCATCAATCATCTCGTGCAACTTGCGGCGTCTCTGGAAGGCAAAAAAGTGGTGCATGTCAATTCAACCCGCGCCGGAGGGGGGGTGGCGGAAATACTCACGATTCTCGTTCCTTTGATGAAGGAGTTGGGCATGGACGTGCGCTGGGAGGTTATTGCCGGAAGCGCGGATTTTTATCAATGCACAAAACACTTTCACAACGCGCTACAGGGCGACCCCGTAAATATTCCGGAAACCTTGCTGAAAGTCTATGAAGATATCAACGCCAGAAATGCCGAAGAACTCCGTGAGGTACTTGAGAACGCGGATATCGTGTTCATCCATGACCCGCAGCCTGCGCCCCTTTTGAATCTCTGTCCTGGCAGGAAAGGAAAATGGATATGGCGCTGCCATATTGATGTCAGCCATCCGTACCGACATGCGTGGAAGTACTTGAGGCACTTTGTGGCGGACTACGATGCCAGCGTCTTTTCCCTCTCTGCTTTTGTGCAGCCCCTGCCGCATCTTGTTTATCTTATTCCACCCAGTATCGATCCCCTGAGCGAGAAGAACATGGCGCTCGATCAGGACGAAATCGATTCCGTATTCAGCCGTTTCGGTCTGGATCGGGAAAGGCCGATGATGCTGCAGGTGTCGCGTTTTGACCGCTTCAAGGATCCGCTGGGCGTTATTCAAGCCTACCAACTGGCCAAGAATTTCATCCCTACCCTGCAATTGGTTTTGGCGGGTGGTGGCGCCGGCGACGATCCCGAAGGGGAGGACGTTCTGAACGAGGTACGCCTTGCGGCCAAAGACGATCCGGATATTCATATCCTGCCTCTGCCTCCAGACGCGCACCGTACCATCAACGCCTTGCAGCGGGCGGCGAGTTTTGTCCTGCAAAAATCCATCAAAGAGGGTTTTGGGCTCACCGTGTCGGAGGCCATGTGGAAAAGTAAACCAGTCATCGGCGGGGACACAGGAGGGATCCGGCTGCAACTGGTGAATCACCACACCGGTTTCCTCGTTAATTCGCCTGAAGGCGCGGCACTGCGTATCCGCTACCTGCACACAAACCGGGAAAAGTGTGAAGAGATGGGGCGCAAGGCCAGGGAGTTCGTGCGCGAGAATTTTCTCATCACCCGCCAGCTTCGGGAGTACCTGACGTTGATGGTTGGGTTAACACACGGCAGTGAAGAGAGGATTGAACTTGGATAACCATTTCCGGCTGAATGAAAATCCTTAGAAAGGGGTTTGATCTTGCGTCTTTCTTTCAGAAGCTAGGCACAAAGGTAAACCGCGCCCTGCTTCTGGACTACGACGGGACGCTCGCCCCGTTTCGCGTTGAGCGGGAAAAAGCCATTCCCTATCCCGGGGTCCGCAAGATTCTTGACGACATTATGGAGGCGGGCAACACTCGGTTGATATTAATCAGCGGTCGTAGTACCAAGGACCTGATACCGCTCCTTCAACTCAAGAAGTTGCCGGAAATCTGGGGCTCCCACGGCTGGGAACGTTTGCTGCCGGGGGGCGAACGCGAAATGGCCCAGCTGGACAAGCGCGCCTTACAGAGCCTGGCCGAGGCGGACACCTGGAGCGATGAGATCATAACGCTTGGCGGTCGCGTCGAACAGAAACCGGCGTGCCTCGCCGTTCACTGGCGCGGCCTGGACCCGGAGGCGGTTAAAAAGATCCGCGCAAAGGTGCTTGAAAAATGGGCGCTCCTGGGGCAAGAGTCGGGGTTGAACATCTACGAGTTCGATGGCGGCATCGAACTCCGCGTCGCCGGAAGAAACAAAGGATATGCGGTGGAGAAAATCTGTTCCGAAGCGGGGAAGGACGCCATTATCGCTTATTTGGGGGATGATTTGACGGATGAAGACGCATTTCGCGCCATCAAGGGGAAAGGGCTCGGCGTCCTTGTGCGCAGCGAGTTGCGTCCGACCGCGGCCGATCTGTGGCTGCAACCGCCAGATGAACTGTTGGCATTTCTCACACGCTGGGCTGAAACATCGGGGAACATAACATGACAATCATACAACGCGTATTTTTAGGCAACACGTTGCAAGCGTGGGGCGTTGCCCTCCTTATCACGATCATCGTCACCGTACTGTTCCTGATCTTCAAGAAGGTAATTATTAATCGCTTGACGGGATATGCTAAAAAGACGGAGACAAAACTGGATGACCTCATCACAGAGGTGCTTAGCGGCACCAAGATTATCTTACTGATCCCGCTCGCCCTGTACCTTGGCTTGCAGGTGCTCACTCTCCCGAAAGGATTGGAAGACCTGATCGAGAATGTGACGATCGTCGCCTTGCTCCTGCAGACGGCGTTCTGGGGAAACCGTATTATCGTCTTCTGGTTGTCCCATAAAATAGAAAGAAAAACTGAACAGGATGCCGCCAAAGTAACAAACCTGTACGTCCTTGGCTTCATCAGCCGCGTGGCGCTCTGGTCTATTATCGTCCTACTCGCGCTGGACAATCTGGGTTTCAATATTACCACGCTGATAGCGGGGCTGGGCATAGGCGGTATCGCCGTGGCATTGGCCGCGCAGAATATTCTGGGCGATCTGTTCGCGTCTCTGTCCATTATATTGGATAAACCTTTCCTCATCGGCGATTTCATCATCGTGGACGACAAGTTGGGAACGGTGGAATACATCGGGATCAAAACCACGCGAATCCGCAGTCTCAGTGGAGAGCAGATTGTTTTTTCCAACACAGATATCCTGAACAGCCGCATCCGCAATTACAAGCGGATGTACGAGCGCCGTGTGGTTTTCGGTCTGGGCGTTACCTACCAAACGCCGCTGGAGAAGCTGGCTCGAATCCAGTCGTATATCCGTGAGATAATCGAATCCCAGGACAAGGTCCGATTTGACCGGGCGCATTTCAAGGAATACGGCGACTTTGCCCTGATTTTCGAGATTGTCTACTACGTGCGCGTCCCGGATTACAACGCCTACATGGACACCCAGCAGGCGATCAATCTCGCCATTTTCCGTCGCTTCCAGGAAGAGGGAATTGAATTCGCCTACCCAACTCAAAGCATATATGTCTACAAGGAATCCTAGGAGGCATTGAAAGGCGCCTGAAAGGGATATCAAGGGATTAAAAAATGGTTTCTCAAACACCCAAAGAACGCCTGATTGTTGTATCAAACCGCCTGCCTTTCGTGGTCAAGAAGGGAAACGACAACCGGTGGAAGATCACCCCCGGATCAGGCGGCCTGGTTACCGCCCTGCTCCCGGTATTACGCGACCGCGGCGGAATCTGGATCGGCTGGCCCGGGACCACGGATGAAATTGACGATATCAGCCAAATTCTGGCGGACTCCAACCGCGATGCCGGCTATGCGCTCGTGCCCGTTGCGCTTACCGACGAGGAAGTGCACAAGTTCTACCAGGGTTTTTCAAATGAGGTGATCTGGCCCCTGTTTCATGACCTTCAGTCGCACTGCAATTTCGATCCTTCGTATTGGCAAGTTTACAAGGAAGTTAATCACAAATATGCTCAGGTCATCGCGCGGCAAAGCAAGGAAAATGACTTCATATGGGTGCATGACTACCACCTGATGAACGTGGCGACGGAACTGCGCCATCTGGGCGTCCGCTCAAGAATAGGTTTTTTCCTGCATATCCCCTTCCCCTCCCTGGACATTTTTCTCAAGCTCCCCTGGCGATTTGAATTGCTGCACGCCTTGCTGGACTACGATCTGATCGGGTTTCAGACGCTGCGCGACCGCCGCAACTTCGTGCAATGTGTCCGGGCCATGGTCAAGCATGTAACGGTGCAGGGAAAAGGTCAGGTGCTCACGGCCAATGTCGGGGATCGCGAGGTGAGAATCGGCGCCTTTTCCATCAGCATCGATTACAACACATTCATCGAAGAGGCGACCAGCACAGAGGTCATTGAAAAGGTCAGGCAACTTCACGGGGTTTTGCCGGACCGCCAGATCATTCTGGGCGTGGACCGCCTGGATTACACCAAGGGCATCCCCAATCGTCTGGAGGCGTTCAGAAACGCACTGGTACGGTATCCCGAGCTGCACCGGCGGATCACGCTTATTCAGATCGTGGTACCGAGCCGGGAAGATATTCCCGAATATCACGATCTCAGGACCACCATCGAGCAAATGGTGGGCCGCATCAACGGCGAATTCACCAAATTCGGCAGATGGGTGCCTATCCACTACATGTTTCGCAGCCTGACACGCGTGGAGCTACTGGCTTACTACCGGGCCTGCGAGATCGCGCTGATCACCCCCCTAAAAGACGGAATGAACTTGGTGGCCAAAGAATACTGCGCCTCCAGCATCAAGGAGGAAAACGCGTTGATTCTGAGTGAATTCGCCGGCGCGGCGGCGCAGCTGCAAAACGGCGCGCTTCTGGTGAATCCCTACGACATTGAGGGCGTGGCGGACGCCATCTATCAGGCCTTTGTGATGGATAAAGCGGAACGGCAGGTGCGCATGCGCCGAATGCGGCGTTCCATCAACAAGTACAACATCTTCTGGTGGGTCGACTCGTTTCTGCGCGCGGCCATTGCCAAGGATTTGAGCGCCTTTCCTCTGATGGAAGACTATGTCCCGAAGACCGATATCGACGTACCGGTAATTTAGGCCGCCCTTCATGGCCGGCGGCGATCCAGTCTGTGATACCAGCCAAACTCG
>FXBF010000742.1_pt1 | contig 11332 bp, 10 predicted proteins | sample 5335321 | NCBI WGS metagenome assembly FXBF01 (sample SAMEA103928391, study PRJEB20085) | sediment metagenome | isolation source: sediment | reverse complement strand
ACGGTGAGCAGCGCCACCGCGCCCCGCCGCCGGTAGATCAGCCCGCCCAAGCCGGCCATGACGCGACTGCCTCCCCGGGCGCTGCGCGGCTTCTCATCATCGGGACCCTGCCCGATCCGCTCGCGGCCGAACGACAGCCCCGCCGGGATCGCGATCAGCGTGGCCACCAGCGCCAGGAAGATCCCCAGCGAGGTGGCCCAGCCGAACGTCCGGATGATGTCGAAGTCCGAGATGGTCAGCGAGGCGAACCCGATCATGGTGGTGATGGACGTGAAGACGATCGGCGTGCCCATCTCCCTCATGGTGATCCCGATGGCCTCCCGGCGTTCGGTCCCGGCAGCCCGCTCCTCGTAGAAGCGCCGCATGAAGTGGATGCCGTCCGCCGCACCCATCGCAATGAGAATGATGGGCACGATCCCGGTCAACAGATCGACGGGGCGGCCCAAGAGCGCCAGGACCCCCATCGTCCAGACCACGGCGAGCAGCACCACGGTCAAGGGGGCCAGCACCCCGCCCAACCGCCGAAAGCCCAGCTCCAGCACTCCCACCAACAGCAGGATGATCAGCGGCACCAGGAAGAACATGTTGTCGATGATCAGCCCCGTCATGGAGTAGATCAGAAAGGGCATCCCGCCGTAGTAAATGTCTTTCGTGTCGGGTGCGATCTTCTGAGTGACCTGGTCGATCTGGCCGGCGACCTGGAAGTGGTTGACCTTCGGCAGCAGGCGCACCATGATGACCGCGGTCGTGCCCGCCTCGTTGACCAGCGCGCCGACGTACATCTCCTTGGAGAGCACGTAGCGCTTGAATTCTTCTAATTCCTCAGGCGTGTTCGGGATGGGCTTGCCTTCGAGCAGCTTGCCCACGATCAGGCCGCCGCCCACCTTCTGGAAATCTACGGCGTTGGTGAGGCTGGTCACCGAGTCCACCCCATCCACAGTTTCATAGGCTTGAGTCAGTCGGTCGATCAACGTCAAGTTCTCTGGGGTGAAGAGATCATCGGTCTGGACGAGGATCATGCCCACATAGTTGGCTTTGAAGACCTCGCCCACGCGGTTGAACTCCCGGACGAGCGGGCTGTCCTGGGAGAGATAGGTGGAGAAGTCGGCGTTGAGCTTGGCCCCCATCACCGCGATCCCCAACAGCACGGTGGCCACCAGCACGGCGATCAGCAGCGGCACCCGCCCGCGCAGCACGAACTCCGTCAATCTATTCATCCGTCTCGCCTCCTCCTTATGACCCCTGCGGTGGCAGGAGTCTTCCGATGGTTTCGATCAGCTTCTCCGCCGTGAACCCTTTGATCAGGACACGATCAGCGCCGGAGGCTTTGGCCTCCTGTTGCTGCTCGGCATCGTCGACCAGGACGAGAGACTGCGTCTGCGGCGACTCGGCCTTGATCCGCTTCAACAGAGTTCGGAGATCATCGCCGATCAAGCTGAAATCCAACAAGACTAGCGTCGGTTGCTGCTTCCTGATGGTCCTCAGCGCAGAAGAGGTGTCGCCGGCCTGTTCCACTCTGCCCATCTGCGGAATCGCTGTGAGCAGGGCTTGCAGGCCGTCTCGCACTCGCCCCGGCTCGGCAATGATCAACCCTTTCAGGCATCGCTCCATTCTTTCCTCCTCGATTCGCTCGCTTGCCGGGTTGTCTCGCCTTTTCTTGACCATGACACCACCATAGCACCGATGAGGCCAAAAAACATCGGAGCAATGATGGGTTGTGACTCAGACATTCGGACTGCTCTGGCAGCGATCTTTCTAGGGCAAATGGCCGGCAGCCTACGACAGATGTCGTAGGGGACTAGCATGATAGACTGAAACGCTTCAGCTAAAGAAACGTCTCAGAACAAGATGTGAACAGAGACACCTAATACTAATTTACGTTCATCCGTTTGAGTTGCCAGTTGCATACAGACCTGGGTAAACTGCAGCAGCTGGGAGGGATTCTGCATTGGGGATCACCGCCATACTGGAGGCGGTGGTCCCTCCCAGCTCCAGGATGTCTACAAAGCCACTGAGTTTAGTTTGCCACAAGTTTTGCACGAGGACAGAAGCATATCCAACTTAGCCTTCGGAATGGGGTTCCCGTGAAGATAGGATCACGCAGGTTTGAGCGCAACGCGAGACGTCCTGCCAAGTCTACGCCTGGCAGCGCGTCTCGCCCATGTCTATGTCCGGTGCGCTCTCGCAAGGAGACGGGCGTCCTTCTGAAGGTCATGCTCCGGACCTAACATCACAATCCCATTACCGCTGGAAGGGGGATCGAGATGAGAGATGGCCTCTCATTGGCCGGCAAGCATGTCACCGTGCTTGGGTCCGGACGAACCGGAGGCGCCGTAGCTCGCTTCCTCGCCCGCAGGGGATCTCATGTTTTCCTGAGTGATCAAGCTACGATCTCCTCTCCGTTCCAGCACGAACTGACCCTACTCGACATCGACTGCGAAGAGGGCGGCCACACTGAACGGGCGCTCCAGGCCGACCTCATTCTCCCCTCTCCGGGAGTCCCCTACGAAGCCCCTGTGCTCACGGAGGCCTGCAGGCGAGGAATCTCCATCATGGGTGAACTGGAGCTGGCCTATCGCTTCTGCAAGAGCGATCGGATCATCGCGATCACCGGCACCGTGGGGAAGACCACCACCACCTATCTCAGCGCCGAGATTTTGAGAGCCCACGGCCACCGAGCCGTCGTAGCGGGCAATATCGGCGAGCCCTTCATCACGCGCCTCCCTGAGATCGACGAGAAGACGATCGTCGTGCTGGAGGTGAGCAGCTATCAGCTGGAGCACGTCGAGACCCTCCGGCCGCATGTGGCTGTGTTCACGAGGTTCGCCCCGCATCACCTTGATCGCCACGGCACGCTAGAGCGCTATTTCGCGCTCAAGTGCCGACTCTTCGCGCAGCAGACGGAGCGCGATGTTGCCGTTGTGCACGAAGAGATCGATCTGCCCGACTGGATCCGATCCCAGATGCTGACGTTCTCAGCGCGGGATGTCAGCGATGGGTCCGTAGGCGGCGATCTCCCCTCCCATCACCGGGAGAACGTCGCCGCTGCGCTGATGGCTGCCCGCGTGATCGATCCGTGCGTATCGCTCGATCGCATCAGGCTAGAGCACACGTTGCGCCTCCCCCATCGGCTGGAATACGTGACGGAGATCGACGGTGTGCGCTTCTACAACGATTCCAAGGCGACGAGCCCTGCCGCGACGCTTGCCGCCTTGGCGACCTTCGAGGAGCCCCTCGTCTGGATCGCGGGCGGCTACGACGAAGGGGCGGACCCAAGCCCGTTAATTCAGGCCGTGCGCGCGCGGGACGTGCGCGGCGTCTTCCTCGTCGGTCAGACGCGGGGGAAGTGGGCCCGCGCGCTCTCGCGGGCCGGGTACCGGCGGTTTCGCGTAGTTAGCAGTCTGACGCAAGCGGTCGCGGGTGCGTTGCGGCTGCACCCCCGGGTCTGCCTCTTCTCACCGGCCACCCCCAGCTTCGATGTGTATCGCAATTACGAGGAGCGCGGGGAGCGATTCAAAGAAGCCATCAGCATTCAGCAGTCAGCTAAAGGCTTGGCCGTAGCTAATCGCTGATAGCCGACCGCCATCGAGTCGCCCTTGCCAAAGGAGCAAACTTCATTTATGGATAAATTCTTAGTACGCTGTTTCATCGTTGATTCACCGCTTGTCTTCAGGAGATATCCTCGTGTATACTGCTCAACGGAATGAAACCTATTTCATGCTCGGTGTAGTAAGAGCGCTGGCGACGTGAGTCTTGCCCGATGGAAGAAGATCCGTTTCGCGGGAAGGTCAAGCCGCTCAAGGGCCGGGAGTGGAAGGGCGTCTACCGCCTCTTCTTCCTCCCTCGGCGCGAGGAGCGGACGGTGTATATCGTCTCCATCCGGCGGCGGACAGAAAGGACCTATCGCTAAGTCAAGGTGAACATCCAAGGGGCTTCATCTCCGCGAGTACCCGCTGCACTTCGATGCGGCACAGGGCTTCAAACCCTGCCTCAGAACGTGCGCTACGAAAACAATTGGTCAGTCGGACCTTTGAGACCCTGCAGGAGGCTCCAAGAGCCGGTCGCGATCTCATTCACAGCTCGATCAGCCCGCTGTAAATCAGATTATACCACAGGAGATAGAGCCCGGCGGCGAGCACGCCCACGGGGCCCACCCAGCGGATGACGCGCATCAGCGGAGGCAGAACGATCGAGATCAGCCCCTTAGAGAAGACCATCACGATGGAGAGGCCCAGCATCATGAGCGCCATCCCCAACGAGTACGCGCCGAACTGCACCAAGCCGTTCAGCGTCCCTCCGGCGAAGGCGTTTCCCACCACGATCAGGAAGACCGGAAGCGTACAGCCCGTGGAGGCCAACGCGTACGTGATCCCGTAAAAGTAATAGAACGACAGATCGCGCTGGGGCGAGTTCCCGCGGGCTTGAGAGATCCGGCCGGCCAGGCGCTCCAGCACAGGCAGGGAGAGCGAAACGTTTCCAAAGATCATCGCCAAGCCGAGCGCGACCAAGCCGAAGCCAATCGCCGCTCCCACCCAGGGGATCACGGCCCCGATCGCCCCGCCGATGAACGAGACGATGACGCCCAGCACGGCAAAGACCGTGAGGAAGCCAGCGCTCACGACGCCGCCTAGGCTCAGCCCGCGGAGCAACATGCGCAGGCTCCCGTGCGTGCTCGCTTCGCCGCGGCCCAAGTAGTACGAGACGTACGCGGGCAGCATCGCGAAGCCGCACGGGTTGAAGAAGGCGAAGATGCCCGCGCCGAAGGACCAGCTGATCAGGTCGATCCGGATCTCCATGCGGGCATCGTATCAGATCTCGTCGCACCGTCCGTAAGGCAGCTTACAGCGCCACGCTCAGTCGCCAGTCGCGTTCTCAAAGGATCTAGATTCACTTTGACCCCCCTTTCTATGATCCCTCACTCTGCCGATGAGGCCTGTGGGACGAGGTCTTGGAGGGCCTGGCGGAACCGCTCGGAGAGGGCCGCGCCGACGCCGGTTTGCACGATGATCCCCCGCTCATCGAGCAGGTACGTCTCGCCGAGCGCCCGGACCTGATACGTTCGGGAGACCTCGCTGCTGAGGGTGTCGAAGGCGGCGATGAAGTCCTCATGGCCGTATTTGGCCATGTATTCCCGCAGATCCTCCGCGGTGTCCTGACCGGGGTTCACGTCGATCCAGACCACATTCATTCGATCGCGGTATTCCGCTTTGAGCTTTGCCAGCTCTTTCGTCTGCGGCACGCAAGACGTACACCACGCGGCGGAGAAGTACACAACGGTCGGGCGGCCGCGTAGATCGCTCAGGCGAACCGTCTCGCCGTTCAGGTCGGCGAGCGTGAACTCGGGAGCCCGCTGGCCGACTCGGAGGCCGACGGGGATCGAGGCGAGATCCGCCCGAGCTTCCGGCTGAGAGCGCTCGACGGCCGGACCGTCCGTGCTGTTGTCCTTGAAGATCATCAGTCCCAACGCTCCGATCACCAGCAGAGCGGCCCCCGATCCGAGCGCGATCACCACCATCGGCTTCTTCCTCTCCAGTTGGTGCTCTTCGATCCTCTTTGAGGTCTTCTTCTTCGCCATTCTCTCTTCCCTCCTTCGTCCGTCTATCCGTTATACTACGCAACAGCTCATCGTCTTGAGATCGCGGTCGAACGTCTGGGCACAGATCTTCCACGCCTCCGAGTACGTCGGAAAGACGTGGACCGTCTCGATGAGATCGTCGATCGTGAAGCCCGCCCCCATCGCCAAGACGGGGATGTGAATGAGCTCCGCGGCGTTGGCGGCCACCGCATGGGCTCCCAGAATCACCCGGGTCTCGGGGTGGACGACGAGCTTGACCAGGCCGCGGGTATCGCCCGCAGTGTGCGCCTTGGGCACCTCCTCAAGGGAGAGTGTCCGACACCAGCAGCTCCCCAGCTCTTCCATCTCGCGCTCCTCCGTCCAGCCCACGGAAGCCACCTGCGGGTCGGTAAACACGGCGTGAGGCACTCGGTCGTAGTCGATCGTGCGCGACTCGCCCGTGAGCGCGTTGTGCGCCGCGTGGAAGCCCTCTTTCGCCGCGGTCGTCTCCAAGGGCATCACCCCCGTGACATCTCCGGCGGCGTAGATCCCCGGCACGGACGTCGCCTGGCGCTCGTCTGTGACGATGAAGCCCCGGTCATCGACGCGAACGCTGGTCTCCTCCAAGCCCAAACGGTCCGTGTTCGGCTCGATGCCCGTCGCCAAGAGGAGTGCGTCCGCCCGCAGGGTTTTGGAATCATCGCCCACGCGGACGTGCACAAGTGTTTCATCGCCCTTCTCTTCCAGTCCTTCGAGGCTGACTTGGGTGAGGATCTCGATCCCTTCGGCCTCCAAGTGTCGACGAAGTTCCTCAGAGACCTCGGGCTCCTCGCGCCGCAGGACCCGCGGTCCGCGGGCGAGCACTGTAACCCGAGAGCCCGCCCGCGCGAAGATCTGGGCGAACTCCGCGCTTAGCGCCCCCGCACCCCAGATGACGAGCGATCCCGGCGGCTCTTCGGCCATCAGCGCCTCCCGGTTCGTCCAGTACGGCACCTCGTTCAGCCCAGGCGCCTCGGGGATGTAGGTTCGCGCCCCGGTCGCGATGATGATCTTGTCGCTGCGAAACCGCTCGCCGGTCCCCTCGATCTCGACTTCATGAGGGCCGACGAAGCGGGCGCGGCCTTCGATCAGTGTCACGTTCCCCAGCGCTTCTAAGACGTCTTGGTAGTTGCGCTGCCTGAGCCCTTCGACGAGCGCGTCCTTGGCCCGCATGAGCTGCCCAAAGTCGAGCGAGGCGCCCGCCTGAAGCCAGGGATCGGCGCTGTGAGCCGCGAGGTGATAGCGCTTCAGCGCCTCTAATAGAAATTTGCTGGGTACGCAACCGACGTTCACGCACGTCCCGCCCAAGGGCAGGCCGTCGTTGATCATCAGCACGTTTGCGCCTAGATCGCGGGCGCGGGTAACGGCCCCAAAGGCCGCCGCGCCCCCGCCCACGATGATGAGATCGTATTCACGCATGAGAAGACTCCTTGAGTACTGAGAAGATCGTCCCGGGGCGCTTCACCCAGCGCTCGACGAGCAGTCCCAGCACGGCTCCGAAGGCGATGTGGGCCACGAGGGTGCTGAGGAAGAACGCTGGACTGCCTGTCTTGCTGCCGAAGGGGCCGAACAGCGGGGCCATCGGCGGCAGGGTCATCATCCCCAGCTCGTAGATGAGCGCCCAGGCTATCCCCCAGTACCAGCGGGGCCGACCGAAGAGCAGCGCATACGGCAGCGCAAAGCTCGCGCCGTTGAGGAAGTGATATAAAAACCCGATGGACAAGACGGCTCCCGCGGGTGCCTGCGGGCCTAAGATCAGCTTGCCGAAGAAGGGCGGGGTGTCCGAGGGCAGCCAGCCGTGGATCACGCCCATCATGCGGAAGAAGTCCAAGAAGACCGTGGCGACCGCTCCGGCGGCCAGCCCCGCCCAGATGCGATTGTAGAGATCCGGGTAGCGCTTCCGGCTGTAGAGGGCGATGCCGAGCAGCACCACAAGCGAGGGGATCAGCGCGACCCACAGATAGACGCGGGCGAAGGCGTGGGCCGACATGAGCACCTCCGGCATCTTGGTGAGGCCCTGAACCCACTGGGCGACCCCCGTAGAGAGGAGCAACATGGTGATCGGGGCCGCTCCCCCGGTGAGGAGCGCGATCAGGGTCAAGATCAGCTTCGTCCTGCGATTAGGCGTGCGTGCTAGAGTAGTCATATGCCTCCTCTTCCAAATCCACATACCGCCGGACGACCGGCTCGTTGAGCGAGTAGAAGATCGTCTTCGCATCGCGGCGGGTCTTCACCAGGTCATGCCGGCGCAGAACCCGCAGCTGATGGGAGACGGCCGAAATGGATTCATCGAGGACGTCCGCCAGGTCGCAGACGCACAGCTCCGGCTCGCGATGGAGCAGATATAAAATCCTCAGGCGCATCCGCCCGCCGAGCGCATGGAGGACGCCGCGAAGCCTCTCCAGATCTTCGTTCTGTTGAACTTCCTGACGCAGATGGAGGATGCGCTCGGGCGTGATCGTCGGCCCCAGGCACTTGAAGCCTTCCACTGCGTTCACAGGCTCTTGGGGCTTCTCTTGGTGATTCAAAGGCCGCTTGCCTCCTATCGTTTGAATAATATCTCAAGTGACGATGCGGGCAGTATAGCGCAGGTCGGACCCGAGGTCAAGGGCCCGCTCGCGCCGCCCGCAGGATTGATCATCCGGGGATTTCACAGTAGGATCGATCTCAAGGGAGAAAGTGGATGATTCAGGTCTCGAACGTGTGGAAGGAGTTCGACGGCTTCGTCGCCGTGGACGGGATCAGCTTCGAGGCCCGTCCGGGCGAGGTCTTCGGACTGCTGGGGCCGAACGGCGCGGGCAAGACGACCACGCTACGGATGATCACCACGGTGCTCCGCCCCACGAGAGGCGAGATCACCGTCGGCGGCCGCGACGCCCTCAGCGAGCCAGAGGAGGTCCGCTGCCTGCTGGGCGTGCTCACCGAGAACACAGGGCTCTACGCGCGGCTCACCGCCGAGGAGAACGTGCGCTACTTCGCCCATCTGAGAGACATGCCCAAGGAGAAAATCGAGAGCAGAATCGCGGAGATCTTCCCGCTGCTCGGCATCGATGAGTACGCCGGCAAGCGAGCGGGGAAGCTCTCCAAGGGAATGAATCAGAAGGTCGCCCTGGCCGCGGCGATCCTCCACGACCCGCCGGTGCTCATCTTCGATGAACCGACCTCCGGGCTTGATGTGATGTCCGCCCGCCAAGTGCGGGCGTTCATCGAGCGCTACCGGGGCACGGACAAGACCGTGCTCCTCTCGACTCATCTCATGCCGGAGGCCGAGGCGCTCTGTGACAGAATTGCGATCATCCATCGGGGTCGGATCGTCGCCGTCGGCGCATTCGAGGAGCTGCAGCGCCTCAGCGGGGAGAAGTCTTTGGAAGAGATCTTCGTGCGGCTCGTGGAAGGGGAGACGAATGAGCGGTAGGCATATCGCGATCGTCTGGCGCAAGGAGATGCTCGATACGATCCGCGATCGGCGGACGCTCATCATGATGATCGTCGTCCCCCTGGTGCTCATGCCGCTCTTGGTGCTCGGGCCGAATCTTCTGATAATCTCTGAAGAGGAGAAGAAACAGCAGCAAGTTCAAGAGATCGTAGTGGTGAACGCGCAAGACGCCCCGGAGCTCATCGCGCTGATCCGGGAGAGCGGGCTCCTGCGCATCGTAGAGATAGAAGACCCTGAGAGCGCCCTTACAGCAGGCGAGCTCGATGCCGTCCTCGTCCTGCCGCCGGGGTTCTCGCAGCAAGTGGACTCCGAGGGGAAGCCTCCCGAGGTCGCCTCGCTGTTCGACAGCACCCGGTCGGACTCGCGGGCGGCCCGCGAGAAGCTCTCTCAGCTGCTCGGGGCGTACCAGGAGCGGCTGGTGACCGAGCGCTTACGGAAACGCGGGCTCCCGCCGGAGATCCTCACCCCGTTTGTGGCTCAGGAGCAGAACGTGGCCTCTCAGGAGCGGGTAAGCGGATTCTTCCTGAGTCTGCTCTTGCCGCTCTTCTTAGTCTTGTGGGCGGCCGTGGGCGGCTCGCAGACGGCGATCGACGTCTCGGCGGGCGAGAAGGAGCGCGGCACGCTCGAGTCCCTGCTGGTGACACCGCCCCAGCGCTCCAGTCTGGTCGTCGGGAAATTCCTCACGATCACGACCGTCACGCTGGGGGCTACCACGCTGTCGCTGACGGGGTTCGCCCTCTCGCTCACCCTCGGTCGGCAGGTTTTTCCAGAGAGCCCGCTCTTTTCCACGTTCGGATTCGCGCTCCGGCCGGAGACGCTGGCGCTCCTCTTCGGCGTGATGGCCTTACTATCCGCGATGATGAGCGCGGTGACCTTCGCGCTTTACACCTGGACGCGGAACTTCAAAGAGGCTCAGACGTACGCCTCGTACATCTCGTTCGTCGTCATGCTCCCGGTGTTCTTCGCGTCATTCACGGACCCGCCGACGTCGCTCACCTCGCTGCTCATCCCCGTCTACAACGTCACGGTGGTGCTGAAAGAGCTGATCCTTAGCGATGTCCGATGGGACCACATCCTCGTGACCCTGCTCAGCTCGCTCGTCTATCTGGTCCTCAGCCTGGGGCTGGCCGTGCGGGTCTTCCATAACGAGCGGGCGCTCTTCCGGCAGTGATCTCCGGATTGACTGCTCGAGCCAGCCTCAAGGCAGGCTGAAGCTCAGGATCAGCAAGGCCCCTCCTTGACCCCTTTCCGACACTTTTCAACCCCCCTTTCTTGATGACGTACCCCAACTCCAGCTCATGGAGATCACAGGGGGATACAAGCTTGTTTGGGAAGGAGATGGGCATAGGATCAGGATGTTCTCGAAAAGGGGTCTTTTGGAGGGGTAATCCGTGTCGTTGCGTGACGGATGCTGTGGTGGAGAGGGGATGGTGGAACGAGCCGCTTCCCTCTATACTGGAGGTCATCGATCACACGAGAAGGAGGAGGCCGGAATGTTCCACGCCGTGGTCTTGGCCGGGGGGAGCGGCACACGCTTTTGGCCGAAGAGCCGTCGCACACAGCCGAAACAGCTTCTCGACATCATCGGGACAAGCCCGCTCATCGCTCAGACCCTGGAGCGCCTGGAGGGGCTCTTCACCCGCGAGCGGATCTTCGTCGTCACCCACGTCCAACAGCTGGAAAACCTGCGGCGACACGTCGATCTGCCGGAGAGCAACATGCTGGCCGAGCCCCTATCGAAGAACACCGCGGCGGCGATCGGCCTCGCCGCCCTGGAGATCGAGCGCCGAGAGGACGACGAGGCGGTCTTGGCCGTCTTCCCCTCGGATCACTACATCGTCGACATCGATGCGTTTTTGAAGACCCTGCTCATCGCCAAGGAAGTCGCCCTTCAGGGCCGCCTCGTGACGATCGGCATCCGGCCCCGCTACCCCGAGACGGGATACGGCTACATCGAGCTGGGCGATCCCCTCCACGATCTGGGCTACCAGGGGATCTATCACGTAAAGCGATTTGTGGAAAAGCCCGATCTCTCCACGGCAGCTCGTTATGTGGAGCAGGGGAACTTCCTCTGGAACAGCGGGACGTTCGTCTGGCAGGTGAAGACCCTCCTAGAGGCGATCGAAAAGCACCTCTCGGAGCTGCACGCCGGGCTCCAGGAGATCGAGCGCTCCAGCTCTGATCCGGCCACGATCGAGCGCGTCTACGGGAAACTGCCCGACATCTCCATCGATTACGGCTTGATGGAAAAAGCGGAGAATTGCGCCGTGGTGATCGGGGACTACGGCTGGAGCGACGTGGGC
>FXBF010000741.1_pt1 | contig 11334 bp, 11 predicted proteins | sample 5335321 | NCBI WGS metagenome assembly FXBF01 (sample SAMEA103928391, study PRJEB20085) | sediment metagenome | isolation source: sediment | reverse complement strand
ATTCGTAAAAAGTCGTCATACCCGCGAAAGCGGGTATCCAGGCGCCGTCCCTGCAAAAGCAGGGAACTATAAGGAATTGGTTTCCTGTTTTCACAGGAAACCCTGGATTCCCGTTTTTACGGGAATGACAAAAAATTGCTTTTAAGGATTCATTACGAGTTTGTCAAACTTTATATTATAAATTTATTTTTATATAAGCCTTTGCCCTCAGACTTTTTAACCAGTCTGAATATTTTAATTTAAATGTCCGCTCAAAAAGAAGTCCCTTTATCCTGTTCCTGATTTCCTCTATATTACTGCCTTCTACTTTGTCCTCAAGCTTTATTATATGAAGGCCTGAAGAGCTCCAGAAGGGATCGCTGACCTCACCAACCATTAATGCAGATGCTGCTGCCTCAATCTCTTTAAGCACACTGCCGCGACTCAGATATCCAAGGTCTCCGCCAGACTCCCTGCTTGCATCCTCAGAAAACTCCATTGCAATTTTTGCAAAATCTTTTCCTTTTTTAATCATCTGGATTATTTCCTGAGCCCTGGCCTCGGTCTCAGACCTTTGTGAGATATCCTCTGGATTTGCAGAAAAGAATATATGCCTTATCCTGATCTTTTCTTCCATGCGGTATTTGTCTTTGTTGGCCTCATAATATTCTTCTATCTCCTTATCCATGATGAGCACATTGTCCCTGACCTCGAACTTTACCAGCTTTGAAACCAGAATTTGCTCCTCAAGCTGTTCTCTGTATTCATCCAGTGAAAACCCCTCTGCCTTCAGGGACTCAATAAGGCTTTCATCAGTTAAATTATATTTAACCTTGATATCAGCAATAGCGCCGTCTATCTCAGATTGACTGATGCTAAACCCAAGCCTGCGGGCTTCCTGAAGCTGTAGTTTTAAATCAATCATGTTGTTAAGAAAGAACTGCTCAAGCTCCCTCAGTTTTTTTTCCTTTTCTTCGCCTTTAAGCCCTTTCAGGTGCTCCTCAGCTTTAAGGTCAAAATTTCCCCTGAGTTCGCTCCACGTTATAACCCCGCCATTTACCGTTGCAATGACTCTGTCAAGCAAAACAGCGCTGTAAGACGGTGAATGGTAAACAGGGAACAGCAAACAGTAAATCAGGATTAAGAGTATAATCTTTTTCATTTTTTTAGCCGGGAACATCTTTTATCTCATGTTTACGCGCGGGGGCCGCGTCATTTTGAGGCATCACGTCCTTAGCCAAACATACAGCCAGACCATGAACCAGCAACTTGAATAAGGGCAATTATGCCATTGTTTGAAATTTTAATCAAGCGGGGATAAAAGTAAAATATATGAAAGAATCAAAATTTTCATCAGGATGCTAAACTGCTAAAAAAGTGCAGGGAAAGCAATCTTTACCTTAATGCGGTCAAGGTCGTTTCTATCCATGGCCACTCTTTTTAGATTATGCCTGTCAAGCGTTCCTTCTTTAAAGTAATTCACCCCATGGATATATGTCGCTGTAAAATCATAGCCGGCTTCTTTAACTTTTTCTTTAATGGAGTTATTAAATCCGTGCTGGCCCCCGACAGGATAAGAGAATACCAGAACTTCGCTGCCCAGCCTTTCTTCGATAACTTTCTTCGACTGCCTGATCTCAAATTCAAGGTCTCCCTGATTATTTACTCTTGAAAGGACAGGATGGGTCATGGTATGCGACCCGAATTCAATCCCCCCCTTATGCATTTCCATAATCTCTTCCCAGGTCAGGGATTGTCTTTCCATGTGTGATGGATCGGCTCCTGCAGATTGAGACAAGGCCGCTATCCTCCTGATACGCTCGTTATTGGGGATAACCTTCAGAGACCGCAAAAAATCTTCGATCTCCCCCCCGCTCTTATTGGCGGCTTTCATATAAAAAGCAACTTCATCCCACCAATAGGGCTGCCCTGTTTCAATATGGTTGACCGAAAGAAACACCGTTGCCGGGGCCTTATGTTTCTTAAGGATTGGAAAGGCATGTGTATAGTTATCCTTATACCCGTCATCAAAGGTTATGATTAAAGGAGAAGAGGGAAAATCCCGCCCCGCTTCAAGGCATTCCTTCAGGTCCCGAAAAGTTATTAAAGAAAAATAGTTTTTAAAAAATCTGACCTGCCTTTCAAAATCTTCAGGCGAAGCACTGATTACCCCTTCATCAAATGCAAAATCTTCCGCGCATTTCAGGATCCGGTGATAGGCTATTATCGTCAAACACCCTCTACGCCTCTGTTGACGCAAAACAAAAGGAGCGATCCTGGATAAAATGGGTATTCCTAATGTTGATTTCCAGGACATAATTTTTTGTCCATTACCACATTCTTAATTTTCTTGATCGTTAACTTAACCTTCTCAACTACCCTGTATACTGTATTGATCAGACTATGCCTGCCAACTCTGACGGTTACTACAAATCTTTCTTTATCTGTCCATTTATATTTATATGACCCCCTGGCCCCTTTGAAAAAATCAAAGGATTTCTTACCAAGTTTTATCCCGTCTTCTATACAGTAGGCCAGCAGCAGGAACCCGGGACTAAGGTTTCTTTTGAAGCAGGGATCAAGTCCGACCAGATAATCATAAAGGGTATCTTTATAATTTAAACAATAACGGCAGGCCACATAGCGGTTATCGACTTTCAGAAAATACAGCCTTACGGCATCGGTTGGAAATAACAGGGAGAATATCTTTTTGTGGAACAGGGTAAATTCCGGACTGGCAAAACAGCCGCCTTTCCCCTCCGATTTCCATCTCTTTTGATGCAAAGCAACCATCTTCTCAAAGGCTTCCTCCATGCCCTGTTTTTCTTTCCAGAGAAAATATTCGGTTTTCCCCGTTTTATCAAGCCCCCTTTTTTTCCTGTTAATTTGCTCTCTGGAATTTAACTTCGCCGTTTTTATTAACTCCTCCATTTCAGAAGGCAGCTCAATATAAGGGCAAGGGGTTTTATTTACTGTTCTGATTGAGTAGCTGTTTTCAGGAAAATTCGCAAGGAAACTTTTTAGACTCCGGGAGGTTTCCAGAATGTCGCAAAGATACAACTCATCCCACTCATTTTGCCTTTGAGCCAGATAAGTAAAGACAGTTGCTGTGACGGTTCCCTCGCACCCTTTCTTAATGATAAGATTTAAGTAATCAGAACATATCTCATCTTTGACATCTTCCCCTGAGCCTAACAACTCGAGCCTCCTGAACGGGAAAATGCCATAATACCAAATTTTTCTTTTAAGCAATGGAATAATGCCTGTAATTTGTGCATCCTCCCGGACAACCAAAATCCATAACTGCCGCTTTTGTTTAAATATTTCCCACCAGGTATAAAGCCATTCCCACGTAATAGTTATCTCCGGGGCAGCGCTCATATCTACCAGGCGATTCCAGTCATCCTTTAGAGCCATGAAATCAGTATCATCTTCCACCCGTTCAATTTTTATATTGCTCATTCCCGTCATCCTTTGATTTGGAACGCCACTTTCCTGCGAATTTTGATGCATTTGAAAAATGTTAATAATACTAATTTTGCCTCCAGTCTGAATCCGCTTTTTTCTATTCCTCTTACTGACGGCATATTTCCTGTACTGGCGTCGATATAGACTTTTTGATAACCATGGGATTTTAAATAAGACTGTATTGCAACAAGGGCCCAGGGATAAACAGATAGTCCACGGTATTCCCTGAAAGTGTAGCAATTAAAAATAAATGCCTCGGAATCTTTCAGATGAATAATTTCATCAACGTATTCGATCTCTCTTTCCCGGTAACATACCCATGAATAATTTAACACCCGGCCGTCATGACCGGTAACGATAAAGCAACTGTTCCCGGAAGAAAACCGGGCTTTCATTTCATTAACATCAAACTGGCCTGATTTTTCTATTTGCCGTCTTATGCTTTCATTCATGCCGGCAATATTATCATAGGCGGTAAGAACCCAATCTCCCTTCCTGGGAATGATAACATGGCTGTTAGAAGAGGAGGTTAAATCCATTTCGTATATCATGACGCACTTTTTGTCTAATACCAGAGAGGCGCCTTTCCGCAATATCGGGGCTAATATAGTCATTAAAAACATTTTAAAACTGTCTCCATTGCAGGGTATAATAAGGAAAGAAGAGTAAAGATTTTAAAAGATATTTTCTTGCCTTGTGAAAATTTCCGCTGATTTTGAGAACCCTGGCCGCAACAAAATACCGCGTGCTGTAACTTGTTAATTTTTGTATTAACCCAAAGTTGTAAGACTTATTATTGAATTTTATCGAATAGGGAGGATTTTTTCAACATTTTGTTGTTTTAAGAGATACTTTTCCGCAAGGTTTTGAATTAATATGAAACGTTTTGATATCCTGCCTGCTGAAGAAACAGTGCTAAGAGTCCACAACAAGGACAGGGCAGGGGGAAGTGGATAACACTTTGCCCAATATATTGCCTCCAAGAAACTTTTTCAGCCCTTTTTGCCTGCTTTTCCCCATTATGATGAGGTCACATTCTTCTTCTTCAGCAACCTCTACGATTTTTTTGTGGATCTTGCCTTCTTCAAGTCTTGCTTTTACAAATCCGCCATTAGCTTTTGCAAAATCCTTTATTTCCAGAATGGTTTTTTCTCCTCCTCCGTTCAGTACATCTTTAATATTCCTGATTCCAATGAGATTAATATCTCCCTCGTAAGGGGGCACTACCTTTATGACTGTGATCCAGCAGCCTTCGTCCTGTGCAAGCTTAAGCCCCTGAAGCAGTACCTCACGGGAACTATTTACTGCAATGAGAATCTTTTTATATCCTTTCATTTGTATCACCTTACTACCAGAACAGGACATGAAGCATGCATAAGCATCCGTTCTGTGGTGCTCCCTATCATTGCCTTGTCAACACCTCTCCAACCGTATGTCCCCATTACTATCAAGTCGTTTTTTAATTCCCTGGCTGTCTCTATAATTCTGTCGCCTGCATTTCCTTCCTTTATCATTGTTTCTATCGTTACTCCGTGTTCTGACGCGAGGTCCATAGCGCTTTCTGTAATTTTCCGAGCCTCATGAAACAGACTTTCCCTGATTGATTTCGTTTTCAAAAAGCCTATCATCTCTTCATAACGGGGGATTACATAAAGCGCTGTTATCTCAGTACGGTCAATCTTTGCTAATGCGCACAGCCTGTTCAGCGCATTCCTGCTGAATTCAGAGCCGTCAAAAGGCAGGAGGATTGACTTATAGACCCCGATACATTCATGGCAGGGCTTTTTTACCACCAGAACATCGCATGGTGCATTTACAATTACACCGGAGGTAACACTGCCCATAAACATCCTCTTCAGCCGGGTTCTTCCATATGTTCCCATGGCAATAAGGTCTGCATTGTGCCTGCTTGCAGTATTTTTTATTACTTCGGGAGGTTCACCCTCAGAAACGAATGCCTCAACCTCTATGCCAAACTCCGATACAACCGAATCTTTCAGCTGATTGCAGATTGTTTTCCCCAGCTCAACGCGCTTCTCCAGTTGTTGGGGAGCGTTACTGAACTCTTCTTCATCAAAGTAGACACCATGAACAAGGATAAGTTTTCCCCCGTGTCTCCTGATCCAGTTTGATGCCTCTATTACGGCGGCATTACTGAATTCTGAGCTATCAATGCCTGCAACTATTATTTTGTACATAATTTAATGAGCCCCTCCGCCTTTTTTAAATATCATGCCTACGCCAAAACCTGTACCCAGTGCTATAAGGATAGAGATGCCGCCGTATAATGCCGCTTTGTTATTTGCCATATTAATGAGTATTTTTATAACTCCGGTTTGTTCCACTTTCACATTTGTTTCTGCCTTATCTATAATTTTGTTGTCCTTTGCGGCATACACCGTAATAAGATAATCACCCGGCGGCGCCTGGTAGGGCCATTCTATCAGGACATCGTATTTTTGATTGCCGTCTTTTTCTTTTAAGGATATTTCCCCTGATGAACTGGCATATAATTTTGAAGCCTCTTTGAATTTCACGAATTCAGTAAACCATTTTAGCCTGTCAGTTTCATTCTCTACAGGGGTAATATCTACATGTTTTTCTATGGCTGTATAACCGATTACATATTTATCCATTTCGTCCGGGTCCAGGATTTCATTCAGCTGTTTTGCACTGTGGAGAAAATATACATCTGGAGCGTGTTCAATCTGCATCTTACCGACATTCATCCATAAGAGACCCGCAATTTTTCCTTTTTTGCGTAGTGTCTGAATCCCCTCAGGGGATGTTATCTTTATAATCAGATCAGTTCCTGAATCTGCTTCACCGCTGAGACGCAGAGTGCTTCCATGATAAAAGGAATTTATTTTTATGTTGTCACGATTTGCTGTTATTGTTAATTCTGCTAACGCTTTTTCCTGAAGAATGAGCAGAATCAGACAAAGCAGCCATGCAATGAGAAATACGTGATGAAAAAGTTTTTTGATTTTTATTATTGATTTCCGTATTCTTTCCATTAATGTCCACCTGTCTGTGCTAAAAGCAATGCTGGACTGAGCGTAAGGTCGAAAATTATTTTTATAGTTACGGCAAGCACAATTATTGCAAGGAGTATTCTTAGATGCTCGCCCTGTAATTTTCTTCCTAATGATGTCCCGATTTGTGCACCGATTGCAGAACCCAGAAGCAGAAGCACCGCAAGGACAAAATCTACGGTATGATTGGTGTACGCCTGAAGGAACGTAACTTCAATGCTTAGGAAGAGAATCTGGAAAAGGCTTGTACCTACAACAACATGCATCGGCATCCTCAGTACATATAACATTACCGGCACCAGTAAAAATCCGCCGCCTACACCCATTATGGCTGCAAGTATTCCCACAAGAACTCCTAACAATACCGGCAGGAGCACGGAATGGGTAACCCCTGATTTTTTAAAATGCGTCTGCAGTGGAAGGGATTTTAAGACATTTGAAAGCTTTGTTTCTTTCTGAATCTCTTCCGAGTTCTTTTTCTTTATGCTTGAAAGGCTTTCGATGAACATGTATGTGCCTACTATTCCAAGCATCAGGACATAGGTAATCTTTATAACAAAGTCCGCATTCCCCATCAATCTGAGAATTTTTATGGACTGTACCCCCAGGAGCCCTCCGGCAAAGCCTCCCACAAGAAGGTATAAGCCCATTTTGAAATCCACATTCCCCATTCTCCAGTGTGCATATGTTCCGGATGTTGAAGCCGCAACTATCTGATTGGAGTCAGTAGCAGCAGCAACTGTTGGGGGGATACCAATCATAATCAAAAGCGGTGTCAGCAGAAAGCCTCCTCCTACACCAAAAAGTCCTGAGAGCAGACCAACGGCCAGCCCGAGTCCAATAGGTATAAGAATATTAATGCTGGTCAGTGCCACGGGTAGATAGAGATACATTGAATGCTTATCCTTTCTCTTTAATATCCATGAAATTAGGGCCCATGTATATTTCTTTTACAGTGTCACGCTCATTCGCTTCTGCAAAGGCAACAGCATCCATTATGTTTTTAAATTTTTTAAGAAATCTTTCCATTTTTTTCTCCTTTGAGCCTCTTGCAAAAGTCGTCATTCCCGTGGAAACGGGAATCCAGAGTATCGTGTAACCCATTGAAAATACTGGATTCCCACTGGAGCCTGCCCTCGAATTTCGTAATCGGGGGTGGGAATGACAAACAATTCTCTTTTTCAGACTTTTGCAAGAGCCTCCTTTCAAAGTGATTATTTATGTACATTTGACCGTTTTGACATAGTTACGACAGGCACTGAAATATTTCTTAGAAGTTTTATTGCATTACTGACTCTTTTATCACTGAGAGAGGGGCTTAACAGGACCATCTCAATTGACGGGGTATTTTGTACTACTTTTTTTATATTTGAGACTATGTTCCCGATACCGGCTTTGCACATGATGTGCAGCGGCTCTTCATTTTTGCAATACTTTTCAATTAATAAATCCGTTTTCATCCTTGCAAGACCCTCTGTTTCCCGCAACCATTCCACTGGAATCTCTTTTGCTGTCCCGGTTTCTCCGGCTTCTGCAAATGCAGCAGCAGTCATCTTATCATCGAATGATTTAAGCAATGATTTATCGTAAATAATCAATACGATTATTCCTTTCTTGAGTATCCTTGCAAGATCAGCCGCGTATGAGAATCCTTCTTCGTAATCGTCATTGCCTTTTGTTACAAATAGAAGAGTTTTTGCCATTGTCTTCTTCGTAATTACGTCTTCTGAAATTGCTAACGCATAATATATGCCAGCTATAACCATTTAAAAATAAAAGATAATTTTAGAAAAGAAGAAAAATGTGTTTAAAATATGAACGGATAAAAATATACGCCAATGATTTGTTGAGGGGTGAAATCTTATGGTAACTGCTTATAATAGAAGGATTTTATTGAGGGATTATCGAATAATCCAATGGGTGTTTAAAATATGAACGGTGTTAACGTTTTTCTTCCTTGAGGATTTTCCACAGACTTGTTCTTGATATCCCTAACAATTTTGCTGCTTTTGTCCTGTTTCCCCCAAGAATATTAATGACTTTCAATGCATAATCTCTGACTATCTCATCAGCAGTCATTATTCTGTCAGGGCCGAGAGTTTCGATTTGGAGTGTCAGAAGGCCGCTGGGAAGGCTTTCCGGGGTGATAAGGGCGCCCTTCTCAATGATAATTGCCCTCTCTACGATATTTTCCAGTTCCCTGACATTGCCGGGGAAACTGTATTTCATAAGTATCTCCAAAGTCTCTTTTGAAAATCCTGTTATCTTCTTATGAGATTTTGGAAGGTGTTTTTGTAGAAAGTAATTGCTCAAAGGCTTTATATCTTCCCGCCGTTCCCGGAGGGGGGGTATATGTATTTCCATTATATTTATCCGATAATAGAGGTCTTCCCTGAATTTCCCCTCTGATATCATATCTTTTACCTTCCGGTTAGTAGTGGTAATGAACCGGACATCTACCTTTATCGGCTTTGTTCCCCCGACTCTGAAAAACTCACCCTCTTCAATAGCTTTGAGCAGTTTAGCCTGAAGAGATGGTGAAAGTTCCGATATTTCATCAAGTAAAAGGGTGCCGGTGTCGACTATCTCGACAAAGCCCCGCTTTGTCGTCACCGCACCTGTGAAAGCTCCTTTCTCGTGACCGAATAGTTCACTGACAAGGAGCTCTTCAGACAAAGTTGCGCAGTTTATCGATAGAAAGGGTCTGCTCTGCCTGTTACTTGTAAAATGTATAAATTTTCCGATTAGATTTTTTCCGACGCCGGTTTCACCTGTCAGCAGGATATTGACATCAGAGTCTTTCATGCCTTCAATTGTATGAAGTATCCGTTCCATGCTTCCGCTCTTCGCGATGATGGAAATGTCTTTATTCATGCTGAGAAAGGTGCGCAGGGCGACGACATCTTTCTTAAGTATTTTTTGGTCGCGTATCTTTTTTACCTTGAGTATAAGCTCATCCAGGTCGAACGGTTTTGTGATGTAATCAACAGCTCCTTTTCTCATTGTTTCGACAGCCGAACTGATACTGCCGAAACCTGTGATGATTATAACTTCTGTTTCCGGATGCCGATTCTTTGTCTTTTCCAGCAGCTCCGTTCCCGAAAGATTAGGCATCTTTATATCAGCTATCAGTGCATCAAAGTTTTCGTCCTCCATTTTATTGTAGGCCTGGACGCCGTCAGTAACGCCCTGCACCTCAAACCCCTCTTCTTTCAGTGAGTCAATGATATTGTTTAATGTTATCTCTTCATCTTCTGCAACCAGGATCCTGAATAACATAGTTACCGCTTCCTCCTCGGCAGTATTATGGTGAAAATCGTTCCACTGTTTTCTTTGCTTTCGACGCTTATCTTACCGTTGTGTTTCTGAATAATATTGAATACGATAGGGAGCCCGAGTCCGGTGCCCCGGTCTTTCGTGGTAAAGAACGGCTCAAATAGTCTTTCGATAACATTCGCCGGTATCCCATGTCCTGAATCAGCAACCTGTATAGATACATGGTCATTTTGTGCATCGGTCTCAACGGTTAAATCACCTGCGCCTAACATGGCTTCAACAGCATTGGTGAAAAGATTTATGAAGACCTGTTCAATCTGCTCAGCGTCCGCTTCAATATTCAAACTGGAAGGATGGGGGTTAAATTTAAAATTTATATTATCAGTATTTACCGAATTACTCACTTTTTTGTATACATCCGGCACAAGACCATTCAATTCCAATTCCCTGTATTGCGGTGGGCTTCCCTTTGCAAATTCCAAAAGGTTCCCTACAATCCGCTTCACCCTCATGGACTGACCGAACATATCATCAAGTCCTTTTTTTAATACAGGGTCGTGTTCATCTCCTGCTTTCTTCAACAGTCTCTGAGCCGTTGTATAAATATTATTGAGAGGATTATTGAGTTCATGAGCAACTCCGGAAGCAAGAGTCCCTATAGAGGCAAGCTTCCTGTTCTGAAGCAATTGCTCATTTATTTCTTTGAGTTTTTCTTCTCTTGAAATTAAATCGCTTTCCATTTTATTGAAGGTCTTAATCATTACGTCAACTTCATCATTTTTTGACGGAATTGACAGAGGGGTAAAGTCACCTTTACCTGTTTCCTCCATTGCCCTGGTTAGAATCTTGAGCCGCTTAATAATGCCATTGCTCGTAATAATTAATGCTCCCAGTCCCACAAAAAAGAACAGGGGAAAAAGATATAATGCTGAGGTCTGTAACAGAGTGACATGTCTATCAACTTTATTTCTTGCTGATGTATCAATATCTTGTGAAAATCTTAATAGTTCTTCACCATTTACCCTGAGGGCAGTGATCTCGGCATTTAATGCGTAAAGATTCTTTATTGACGGGTTAGCTGCATCCAGCATAAACACCTTTTCCAAAATTCCTGCATTTACAGCAGGAGATTCTAAAAAAGTAGTTTCAATAAGAGGTAAAAAATCAGTGTATTGCGAAAGTGATGGTTTAAGCCTGTTAAAATTTTTTAGAAAATCCTCTGCAACGAGTTCGATTCGGGTAAACCTATGTTTATACTCAGCTATCTTATTTTCAAAATCAAGTATTTTCCCGGTGTTATAAGAAGTCCTGGCCTGATTGAGGATAGCTTTCAGGTCTTTTAAATAAATATGTACGTCTTTAGTTTCCTTAATGTTTCCATAAAGGAAAAAATTCTTTTCATGTCTTCGGAGTTCAAGAGATTTGCTTCTTAGAGTGTCAGCAAGTTCAAGATAGCGAATTTCATTTTTAATTCCTATGAAATTGAAAACCCCGTATATTATAAGGATAGTAATGATTATCGAACTTACTATAAAACCAAGAAGTATTTTCCTCCTAAGATACATAGTACTTATAG
>FXBF010000740.1_pt1 | contig 11346 bp, 10 predicted proteins | sample 5335321 | NCBI WGS metagenome assembly FXBF01 (sample SAMEA103928391, study PRJEB20085) | sediment metagenome | isolation source: sediment | reverse complement strand
CCAAGCGGCGGAGCAGTTGCATTTGTGTGCCCGAGTTGGGAGAAGGGCAGGATGACCTGGAACTTTTCACCGAGGGCGATGTGTTGTACGCGGCGATGCTGGTCTCCATCGCCTCCGCCCGTCATCATGTGCGCCTAGAAAGTTATATCTTCGCCGATGATGAGATCGGCCGGCGGTTCGCCGAGGCCCTGGCCGAGCGGGCCGCCGCTGGAGTGGTGGTGCGGTTGCATCTTGATGCAGCCGGCTCCCTGTTCCGGACTTCGCGGCGCCTGGAAAATTACCTGCGCGACCACGGTGTGCGTGTGCGCTGGTTCCACCGCTGGAGCTGGCGACGACCGCTGCGCTACAATCGCCGCAACCATCGCAAGCTCCTGGTGATTGACGAGCAGGAGGCCTATGTCGGTGGCTTTAATATTCACCGGGAGAGTTCCCGGGCGGTGAGCGGCGAAGCACGTTGGCGCGACACCCATGTGCGGCTGAGCGGCGGCCTTGCGGTGCAGGCGGCGGCGCTGTTCGACACCTTTTGGCGAGGTCATCGTCGCTGGGACGCGCGGCAGGCAGCGAGTGCCCACAGCGTGCTGCTGTCCAATTACTCCCGTGCCTGCCGTCAGCGCCTGCGCTGCATCTACACCGATATGCTGCGTAGGGCACGCAGGACGCTCTATTTTACCACCCCCTATTTCGTGCCCGACCGGCGCACCCAGCGGGGCTTGGTGATGGCCGCCGGGCGTGGGGTGGATGTTCGGGTGCTGCTGCCGTGCAAGGGCGATATCATGTTGGCGCGCTGGGCGGCACGGGCGGCATACGGTCAGCTCCTGGCAGGCGGTGTGCGCATCTACGAATATCTGCCGCGGGTGTTGCACGTCAAGACTGCGGTGGTGGATGGTGACTACGTGACTATCGGCACGGCAAACCTGGACTATCGCAGTTTCTTTTTAAATTACGAACTGAACCTGTTTAGTCGCGATCGCCGCCTGTGCCGTCAGCTGGAAGGGCAATTCATGCAGGACCTGGCCGAAGCGGAGGAGATCCACGCCGAGCAGTGGCGGCGGAGGTCTTGGAGCAGTCAACTGTTTGAAGCGATAGGCTGGATGGCGCGGCGGTGGTTATGATAAAGACATCACTGTAAGAACAACCCATATTTGGCCTATTTCGATTGATTTCGCGGGGTCGCCCCCCCGATGCAATCTTGGACGAATTGGTCGACCGTGCGCAGGCGCTGCGCGGCGGTGCGTGGTGCACGTCAACGCCACGCCCTGCGGCACGGCGATCGAGCGCCCTGCTATCACCTTCAAGATGAACGAACACACCTATGCCTTCTGCTCGGAGGAGTGCCGCAATCGGTTCCGGCTCAACCCGGCGCGTTACCTGTTTCCGGACGCGGACGGATAATGGCTTTCGGTGCCGATCCTGAGGCCATCAAGCACCGTCAAATATTAGCGGCGGCGTACCCGTGACTTGGACCCTGGACATAAGGGCTTGACCTGTACCCTGGTTACAGGTGTTAAATATTTATGTTCCGAGGGGGCTACCAGGGGTTGGAGCCCTGCCGATGGAACAAAAGGAGGTGTGTCATGAAACAGGAGCAACGATGGCAAGACTGGACAAACCTGTTGCTTGGCGCGGGGCTTGTCTTGGCGCCGTTCTTTGGCATCGGCGCCCTCAACGACGTGGTGGCATGGAACTTCTACATTTCCGGGACGGCGGTCGCGATTTTTGCGATCGCGGCACTCATTCGCCCGCAGGTGTGGGAGGAGTACGTCAACCTGTTCGTAGGAATCTGGTTGATCCTCGCGCCGTTAGTCCTGGGCTTCACGGATCAGCCCGGCCCCATGTGGACTCAGATCGTAGTGGGCTTGCTGATCGGCGGTGATGCCCTGTGGGCCGCGCTGCAGTCACCACCGAAGCAAAAAACGGCTTGACCAGCCTTGTTTACACAGCGGTAGCGGCAACGGCCGATCATCCCCCTGGCCGTTGCCGTTTTTTTGTACTGAATCGTTGCCATGAATTAGGCACAGCAAAGTCTGCAAGCGCACCGGAACAACGCCGTGACTGGATTGCGCAGATGAAGGATCTTATGTATTAACTCCGATGTACGAAAAATTTGGCGCAATATCACAAATCAACGTGTTGTTGTTTGTAACGGGTATATTGCCTAGTTGCTTTTACCAGGTTTCTTAAAAACGTGTTTTCAGCAACCTGACTAAATCAAGTGAGGATAGTTATGGAATGGCTTGCCAAAAACTGGTTTTGGGTCTTAATCGGATTAGCGTTTATCGGAATGCATCTGTTTGGTCATCGAGGCCACGGTAGGCGCGGTAGCCACGGTAAGCACGATGGCCACGATAAGCACGGTGCCCAAGGTTGCTGCGGAGGCGGGCATCAACACCAGAAGGCTTCTGGCAAAGGCGCTTCGGACAAGGCCCAAGGTTGCTGCGGAGGTGGGCACTCGCACCAGAAGTCTTCTGATAAAGATACCTCGGACAAGCCCCAAGGCCATCATCATTAAGAGCGATGCCGAGTGATGAAAAAGTAGCAGCAGAAGTTTTCCTCTGGTACTTCCTGGTCGCGTTTTTGCTTATACTGAAACCAAAACTGCAACCGAAACCGGGTCAAGCTTGCATTATTGCATTAATATCTACTTTGCCCAGCTTCTACAGTGATATGATCGCGGGGTCGGGATGAAAATGTGGAACAGAATGAAGCGTGTCCTCCGTGGGGCACCGGCGATCCCTATTTTGTTTTCACTGTAATGGAGATCCACACATGAGAAAGTCAATTTATCTGTTGTTGATATTGTCAGCGGGCTTGTTGTTGACTGCATGCAGTGAGCGGCAAACACCGTCCCCCGCAGCCGCGGCCAAGACCCAAGGCAGCATGCGACATCCGATCCCGACCATTACAGAACCCCCCAAACGGGACTATAACTTTTCCGACGTCGTACAGGGCGGCAAGCTGTTCCAACAGAGTTGCGCCGCCTGCCATGGCCAACAGGCCCAGGGTCATCCGCAATGGCGTCAACCAATGGTACCCGGAAAACCCACGGCCCCACCCCTAAACGGCACGGGCCATTCCTGGCATCATCTCAAAGCAGGGCTTAAGCAGACGATCAAGCATGGCACTGTCGGGACGGGTGGAAACATGCCGTCGTGGAAGGATAAGCTCACCGACGCGCAGATCGATCAGATCCTCGCGTGGATACAGTCGCGCTGGCCGGATGAAATCTACGCTGCCTGGCTAATAACGGAGGAGAAGGCCCGCAAAAGCATGCCGGCGCGCTGAGACGCTGGGGGTGCGGCCTGTCGAAACAGGGATGCGGCCGCAATCCGGAAAGGGGGCTGACCATCGTGGTCATCAACTGTGGATATGATGGGTGGCTTTCTAATCATCGATCCCCTTTCAGTAACACTTGCATATCGTCACTGACCTTGAAAACCCTAGCAGGCCGGATTCGCGAGCCTCGCCGCACAGAGCGACGACAATCGTTTGGTTCAATGAACAGCCTACGTCGTCGGGTCCGAGTCTCCCACAGCGCTGCGGGCAAGAAATCAGTACGTTTTCCCATTGTCAGTCACGCCATGCATCGTCACGGCCTTTCGCTCCACAGTCCACTTACCGCAAGGTCAGTTTGATGACAAGCCGATTGATGCACGGATACGAAAAGGGCTTGCCAGAAAGCTCTGGTTCGTCTAAGAAAGGTAAAATGAGAGGGTTTGAATGATAAAGCGAATTACAAAGAGAGCGATGATATGTAGACTCATGGCGTTGATCGGAGTTGTATTTGTTTTGTCGGTTGACTCCGTATACTCTGCGGAGGTCGATAAACTTATGGCCTCTGTTGGGATAGCCCCGCTTCGGGGAGAACAAATTGCACCAGACTTTACGTTAACAAACCTTAAGGGCAAAAAGGTTAACCTTAGCGACTATCGAGGCAAACTGGTTCTGCTAAATTTCATGGATACCGGGTGTCACTGGTGTCAAAAGGAGATGCCCCATCTGCAGAAGCTTTATGACCAATTCAAAGACAAGGATTTTGTTATCGTAGTTGTTTTTACCGACCGGAGAGGAGCGAAGGCAGTGGTGCCTTTTATGAAGGAATCCGGATATACCTTCTCCATCAGTTCCGGACTGTTGGATCCGACCGGGGAAGTGAGCTATATGTACGGGATTACTGGAACGCCTACCTCCTTTATAGTCGATCGGGGAGGAAAGATAATCGGTTGGGGAATCGGGTATCGGGAGTGGTCCCGCAAGGAAGCCCGCGACTTAGTCGAAAAACTTCTTATGTCTAAAAACTAAAGCAAAAATAAATTATAAAAAGGGCGGAAACCTCGAGAACCTTCGGGAAACAATACATACTTAAACTTCGGTCTCAGCGCTTTGGCCATACAAGAACATTGTTCGATAAAGTAATGTGCCACCCCTGTGTTTGTCACTACTTCTCCCTTTTTCTCAGTCTGTCTGGAGCAGCTTTGTTTCCAACTCATACAGCCATTCCGGGGTGTTAGAGAAATACCGGTTGAGATCGCTTATCGATCCGAACAACAGTAACATGCCGACGCCCAGCAGAAAGATGGCGCTTACGAGTTCAATGACGCGACCGTGGCGGTTGATTGCTTTTAACAATCCGGTGGCGCGGCTTAATAGCACGGCGGTGAGCAGAAACGGTATCCCCAAACCCAAAGAATATGCGAACAAAAGACCGGCCGACTTTATGACCGTAAGGCCGACATCCGACCCATAGGCCGACCCGGCAGATAGGGTAAGAATGGCGCCTAGTAAGGGTCCGATGCAGGGTGTCCAACCGGCGGCGAAGCTCATGCCCACTACGCCCGAACGAATGAGACCGGGAGCGCTGCCGTGTTTAGTCTGGAGGCGGCGTTCGGGAAGGATGAGTGCATCCAGCTTCTGGTCAATCGAGACAAGCGGCCTGTGCAAGGATGGTACCGCCACCAACTGGGTCGCCCCCCATTTTAGTATCCTGGACATGTGTAATCCCAGAATAATGAGAAGTACGCCACCGACCTTCATAAACACGTTTGCGAGGTCGATGCGAATGAACGAACCGAATACCAGGCCCATTGACGCCCCGATCAACACGAATACCAGTGAAAATCCGGCGACAAACAATAGTGCATGTCCGAGCAACTGGTAGCGTGATACGTTCCCATCTCCACTGGCCGTGATACCGGTGAGGTAGCCGAGGTAGACTGGCATCAGCGGCAATACACACGGGGATATGAATGATAACAAGCCGGCCACCACGGCGAGGGTGACGGTGATATTTTCTGCTCCCATGGATTAAGCTCTTTTCATAGTATTTGCTTGCGCTGTCTTAACACCTAGCTCCTCCCGCCGGACGGAGAACGGGCGTCCGCGTCGTGTGGGAAGGATTCAAATACACGCACGAATCCTTCGTCCTCCTTGGCGAACTCTAATCGTTTCACCATTAGCTTTCTCAGGACGACTCTTTGGCATACCATAGTTTTCCATCGCCACACCGGTGCTTCCCATTGCATTGATCATCTGCAAAGCGCTGATCACGGCGAACAGGGGATGGTGTTGCCGGTTCCTGGGGATATCTTGATATATATTTAATGAAGATAAAGATATATGTTAGACACAGGTCAAGTCCAGGCGATCAGTGTTCCCTTCGTCGAAAAGTGCTCTAAAGTGTTCTGTTGTCCGCATGTACGCGGCCTCAAGGGGCCTGTCCATCGCATTGTACCGTGTCTGCCTCTGTCCACAGCGTCCGCCAGCATCACTGGAATTTCGGCCATATGCCACCGGTGGAGGGGCTGACCCCGGAAGATGTCGGTCATATTATCGCTTATGTACGCCAGGAGCTGGTGGTGGGGCGTCGGCGTGGTACATATGCTGCTGTTTTGAGGTCTGATCATTCTGGGTATCGTGGCTCTGGTGATTTGGATGTCGGAGAAAACTCCCGGTGGCGCGAGCCCGCGGGAACAATTTTAACTACACGCAGAGAACCTCCCCTACAGCGATTTCAAGGCGCTGCTCAAGACGGCGGGCTCGAGGACGCGGCCCTTGGTCGACCTGTAAGCTGCGCACAGGTTATAAATTAAATATTATTTTTCTTGCTGTTCTTAGTGAAGCCAATGAGGCATAAGTTGGCAAATAGGTTTGAGGGTGAGAGGGATTTAATGCACGGACAATCCTGTGAAATCCTTCACCATAGGGCTGCAGCCATTCCAGCGGGCGCGGGCTAAGCTGCTGCTGGAAAAAGAAGTGGTCGACCGGGCGGCGCTGGACGAACTGCTGCACGCTCAGGCGAGCGGGATGCCGCCTAGACGACATATTCACAAATGGGTTTGGTACTGATCGAGGAGGCAGTTATGGAGTTATCGCCGATTCTGCAGGTGATCATTTGGGGTTTTATTCTGGCGGTGGTGCTGGGGGTGGTGGTTCACAAGACCAACTTCTGCACCATGGGCTCGGTTTCCGATTTGGTGAGCATGGGCGATACCGGCCGATTACGGGCGTGGGTGTTTGCCTTCACCGTGGCCATGGCCGGTGTGCTAATCATGGAGGCTTTCGGCATCGTCGATCTGGGCAAGACCATGCCGCCCTATCGTATTTCCAACTTCGCTTGGCTGCGTTACCTCCTCGGCGGCGTGATATTCGGTATCGGCATGACCCTGGCCAGCGGCTGCGTCAACAAGACCCTGATCCGCATCGGCGGCGGCAACCTGAAGTCGCTGATGGTGCTCCTGGTCGGCGGCATCTTTGCCTACCTGATGACCAAGACCGATTTCTTTTACTATGGCTTTGACATCTGGATGGGCCCCACGAGTATTGAACTGACGCGGTTCGGTATAGACGACCAGTCACTGAGCGCCATCTTGGCAGGAATAGTGGGGGTGAAAGATGTCGGCGTGTTTCACTGGACCGTGGGCGGCCTGATCGTGGGCGGGTTGTTATATGCCATTTTCAAGTCGCGGGATTTCCGCAGCCGTTTCGACAATATTTTGGGCGGCGCCAGCGTCGGATTGTTAGTGCTCGCCGCCTGGTACGTAACGGGCGGCCCGCTCGGCCAGGCGGCGATCGATCAGGCGAGTTTTATGCCGTTCCCGCCGCCCGGGGTCGGCGTGATGTCGTTGACCTTCGTGAACCCCATGGGCGAGACGCTTTATTACTTGGTTAATCCCTTGACATTCACCCTGATCACGTTCGGCGTGGCCATCCTTACGGGTGTGATCGTCGGGTCGTTCCTGTATGCAGTACTTACCCGCCAGTTCCGCATCGAGTGGTTTACGTCATTCTCCGATTTTGTGCGGCATGTCATTGGCGGCGTGCTCATGGGCATCGGCGGGGTGCTGGCCATGGGTTGCACCATCGGTCAGGGGGTGACTGGGCTTTCCACAATGGCGATCGGCTCGGCCATCGCATTCGCATCTTTTATATTCGGCAGCGCGCTGACTATGAAGGTGCAGTACTACAAAATGGTTTATGAGGAAAAAGCCAGTTTCGGTGCTGCGCTGGCCGCGGCCCTGGCTGACATGCATTTGTTGCCAAGTCGAGCACGCTTGTTACGACCGTTGTAAGCGGTTGGTGGGTGTCCTCGGTCACGGCGATGACAGGGAGATCGCAGAGATACGCGGCTAGGCGGTCGGATAATTATGTCAGCAATTTGCAGGCAGGAAATTTTTTATTGACACCTAAATAGCTTATGTCAATTTTTTATGCATCGGACGCATTACGGCGATCCCGATCAGGGGCAACCTCTCCATCCGCTACCGGAAACACTGAGTAGAGTTGCTTGTTGCAAGACATGAAATCTGATTCGCCCCGCATAGGTTATGTCTTGAGCTCCGGTGGTAGCCGTGGAGTTTACGCCCATTCCGGTTTCCTACAGGCCTTGGAATGATTAGGTATCCCCATCACCGCCGGTGCTGGCTTGCGTGTCGGTGCCGTGGCTGGCGGCGTTATAGCCAGCGGCACGGCGCCATGTACGCCTGGAAAGTTATATCTTCGCCGATGACGAGATCGGCCGGCGGTTCGCCGAGGCCCTGACCGAGCGGGCCACCGCTGGCGTGGCGGTGCGGTTACATCTTGATACCGCCGGTTCCCTGTTCCGGACGTCGCGGCACTCATTCGCCCGCAGGTGTGGGAGGAGTACGTCAACCTGTTCGTAGGAATCTGGTTGATCCTCGCGCCGTTAGTCCTGGGCTTCACGGATCAGCCCGGCCCCATGTGGACTCAGATCGTAGTGGGCTTGCTGATCGGCGGTGATGCCCTGTGGGCCGCGCTGCAGTCACCACCGAAGCAAAAAACGGCTTGACCAGCCTTGTTTACACAGCGGTAGCGGCAACGGCCGATCATCCCCCTGGCCGTTGCCGTTTTTTTGTACTGAATATCCACGAATAACAAGGTATAGCGTAGTCGCTTCACGTCCATCAGCACTGTCGAAAGGGAGACAGCAGCAGTTTCCCCTACTTTAAAACTACACGCAGAGAACCTCCCCTACAGCGATTTCAAGGCGCTGCTCAAGACGGCGAGTTCGAGGACGCGGCCCTTGGTTGACCTGTAACCTGCGCACAGGTTGTAAATTAAACATTGTTTTCCTTGCCGCTCTTAGTGAAGCCAATGAGGCATAAGTTGGTAAGTAGGTTGGAGGATGAGAGGGATTTAATGCACTGACAATCCTGTGAAATCCTTCGCCATTGGGCCGCAGTCGCAATAGATAATTAGGGAAATCGTAATGAAAAAACATATCGATCCAGTCTGCGGGAAACGAATAAACGTAAACAGGGCCCATATTGTAATAACCTACGAACGAGATAAGTATTATCTCTGTTGCCCAACTTGTCAGCGGGAATTTGAACGTGATCCTGAGAAATATATTAAAAACTCGAAGAAATAAGGGCAGGGATATTCAAAGGTATTTCAAAAAGTTGATTTCCATCAATGATGTCTTTGTATCATTTGTTCACAATAATTCGCTCAAGTTAGGGTGAGACGTTGATATTTTACCGGGTGCCGGTCCTGGTAAAGATATTGGGACCATAAAGAGAGGACTTTGGGCACAGCGGTCAGAAGAGGTCAATTATGGCTAACCTTGCAGACTTACTTTTTCGCGCAGTAGATGGTGTCTTCGCCGTCGACGCCAAGCAGAAGATCATCTTTTGGAGCCCCAGTTGTACCCAGTTATTAGGCATACCTTCCAATGAGGCGCTCGGTCGCCCGTGTAGTGAGGTTGTTCGGGGAAAGGACCCCGCGGGGCAGCCCTTTTGCGGAGGGGGGTGTTGTGTGACTCGGTTGAACCGAGGCGAGAATGTTCACGGAACGTTTCCACTTCGGGTCCGTAACGGCGATGGGAATGAGTTGAGGCTCTCGGTAAGTATCGTTCTGGTGCCGTCCCGGCGGAAGGATCTGTGGACGTGCGTGCATCTGCTTCATAAAGGAGAAGCTGCGGATACCATTGATATGTTGGAGTACAATACCTTGCAAGGGCGGCCAACTAGCGGCCGCAATTCCGATAACGACGGTCGCTCGCCTCCCGCTACGACCTCATCGCTGACCGCACGGGAACAGGAAGTTCTTCAATTGTTAACGGAGGGTCTTGCCGTTTCGGTAATTTCCCAATTGTTGAACATCAGTCCCGTGACGGTGCGGAATCACCTTCAGCATATTCAGGCGAAACTCGGGGTACATAGCCAGGTAGAAACCGTGGCCTATGCATATCGGCACAATCTCGTACAGTATTAGCCATAACTATTATGAGGAGATAACAATGGTAAAAAAGATAGCCGTGCTTGTCAGCGACAGACAGGGCGAAGCGCTTAGGATGTCACTAGGTCTCACCCTTGTGGACGACATCATCGATGTATATGTGCTTGATGGAAAGTTGGCGGGGACAGAACAGGACCACCTCAATCTTGAGTTGATGAAAGAAATGGAGATGAAGATATACTCCAACTACCGGGGGAATGAGGATGTGGAATACCTTTCTACCGAGGAGATAGCGCATAAACTGCTTGAGTACGATCACGTTTTACCTTATTGATATTTGAAAGTAGCATTGGGTTATCTAAAGGAGTGGCCATTCCTTCCATAAAAATGATGCAAATGCATTATTTCATTCGCTAACCTCTCATCATAGTATTTTTTTCGGATTAGATACGCTGGGAGAGTAGCTTGTTTGCGAGTCAGAAAAGGTGGGCTGTCATTGGCCACGGGGCCGAAGAATGAAACTGGGAATCCTGGTAAATACGGATAAACATCTTGAGCACACACTAGGACTCACGAAGGCGGCCATAGCGAAGAATCATGAAGTGATTATCTTCATCATGGATGAGGGCACAAGGTTATTGGAAAATGATTCATTTGTTGCGCTAGCGAAGCTACCAGCCGTTTCGATAAGTCTGTGCGAACATAGCGCAAAGGGTTACGGAATTAATACAAAAGATTTATCAAAGGACATCAACTGCGCAAGCCAATTTAATAACGCAATGATGAACCATAATGCTGACAGGGTGATTGTTTTGTAGGAACGATAAATTCGCGATATGTAGGTGTGCTGTTTGCATGCAACACAACATGCGTAAAGTGACCGGGGAAAGTAGCATGACAATGCATATACTGCACATATTGAATGACGGCCCGAACGAATTGTCCGATCAAATAATCGATGTGCATTCCAAGGAATGCCGCGTTGAGGTGGTTGACCTGAAAAAAAAGGAAATCTCGTATGAGGATCTTGTCGACAAAATATTTTCTTGTGACCGGGTCATCTCCTGGTAATGAAGGAGTAGGTGAGAGGGTCACATAATATATTCGATGTGTGGTCGTTCCTTGTCTTATTAGCTAGAAAATCGTGCTAACAAGGTAAAGTGGAGAGGCAGGAAGATGTACCACGAGAAACGGGAGCATGTTATCAGTGAGCGGAACCTATCTGAGTCATCTTTGCGGTTCGCTTCCTCGGTTGCGGTGGCGGCCGGGGACGGATATTTTGTTGTCTGATCCCTATAACATTATTGGTTTAAGCGAGAGCAAGCCAAAGCAAAATAAAGACATTCTCCTGACCTTCCTGGTCTCCCTGTTGACCCTTACGGCATTTCTTGCACTTTTTGTCCTTCGCTCGTTGGATGATAACCGCCTCACAAGTTGGCAGTGGGCGTTTGCCGGCGTTGACGCGCTTAATATACTGTTTGTACTTGTAATCGGTATTTTCCTTGCGTATGTACTTTCCAATATTTCCCTCCCAGTACGCAAACCGGCGATATGGCTTTTTATTTCCTCATTTGCCGTTTCCGCAATCTTTTGGGGAGAACCAGAGGTTATCGTGGATGCATCGAGGTATTTTATACAAGCCAAGCATCTCGA
>FXBF010000739.1_pt1 | contig 11354 bp, 10 predicted proteins | sample 5335321 | NCBI WGS metagenome assembly FXBF01 (sample SAMEA103928391, study PRJEB20085) | sediment metagenome | isolation source: sediment | reverse complement strand
GCGCATGATGTTCCGAGAAGGCTTCCTGTAATGGATGCAGCTTGCCGTCCTGTTCCAGGCCTTCCACTGTGCGAATCTCACCACCATCAGCCTGCACGGCAAGCACGGTGCAAGACTTGACCGGCTCGCCATTCAACAATACGGTGCAGGCGCCGCAGTAGCTCGTATCGCAGCCTATATGCGTTCCGGTCAGGCGCAGCTCTTCGCGAATAAGTTGCACGAGCAATAAACGCGGTTCCACTTCTCGTTCGTATTGTGTCCCGTTAACGGAGACGGCTATGTCGATACGCTCGCTCATTTCAATAGTACTCGTGACTGTTGACTACCTGTTCTCCGGACGCACGCCGTTCCGCAATACCAATAGCTCGTTTGGTCAGATGAGCAATTAGCTGGCGTTTGAACTCGGCCGAACCACGTTGATCATCGACGGGATCTGAAGCTGCAACAGCCGCATCTGCGGCTCTGCCAATTTGGTCAACACCCACACTCTGACCCTCGAGTTCCGCTTCCGCCTGCTGCGCGCGAATGGGAGTCAGGCCGGATGATCCCAAGGCTACCCGGGCCGTTTCGACCTGTCCGTCCGTAATTGTCAATTGCACCCCGACTGATGTTGTCGGATATGCCGGCGCACAACGCTTGAATGCGCAGTACGCTCCGCCGCTGCCGGCGCCCGGCTTCGTGAAACGGATGCCCGTGACGATCTCGCCGGGTTGCAATGCGGTTTGGTAGAGGTCTTCGACGAAGCCGTTAATGTCCAGAGTACGGGCGCCATTTGGACCCTGGCATTGAATCTCGGCGTCCAGCGTGTGCAACAAAGCGGGCCAGTCGCAACTTGGATCACCGGAGGCAACCGAGCCGCCAATGGTCCCGCGGCTGCGTACCTGATTATCGGCAATGCCGTTTGCACAGTCCAGGACGATGGGTAGAGAATCGGCAAGAGCCGAAGCGGCAATGCGTCTGTGAGTCGTGAGGGCCCCGATTCTCACTCCGTCGCCATTATCTTCAATTTGATCCAGGTCGGGAATGCGGCCGATGTCCACGATGTCCGTCGGCTCGTCAAAGCGCATTTTCAGCAAAGGGAGCAGTGACTGACCACCTGCCAATACCCGGGCGCCCTCGCCGATATCGGACAACATGCCAATTGCCTCGGCCACTGAATTTGCGCGATGATAATTGAACGGTGCCGGGTACATGGTTTATCCCCACTTTATTATAGGCGCCTTAAAATAGCACATAACTACACTGTCGAAATAGTGGATAATCACTATCTCGAAATGGCACATCGCTCCCGGCGCACAAACCAAAAACAATGACCGTCAAAGCGGCCGCAGATTTGCATAGCAGCCCACAATGTCAAAGTATCTGCTCGATACGACGAGTTGTCGGCCGATCACTGAGTTAGCATTTCCTGTATGGCTGGATCGAATTTAAGCACGAGAATGGAGGATCATGCCCTCGAGCGCGTGCCCGACGGCGAGCGTGAGAACTGGCTGAAGATCACCTGGAACACGGTCGGCCTCGTGACCACGCTGGTCATCATGTTCTTCGGTGCCGTCGTTTGCTTTGTGGCCGGCGTCAAGATTGCACTGTTGGCAGGCATCGTTTCTTTTTCCATTGGTAGCGCGCTCGGCTGGGCCCTGGCACGCATAACCGTCCAGACCGGCCTGTCGAATACGCTGATTACACGCAAATACGGACTGGGCATTCGAGGCTCGGCTCTTGCCTCGATCATATTCGGATTCCTGATCGTCGGTTTCCTGGCCGTTGAAAATGGCCTCTTGTATCGCGGCTTCCTTTTTTTCTTCGAGATGGATGACGGCTGGAGCGCGCGCATTCTGATATACGGCTCAATGACGCTTTCCTGGATCCTTCTCACGGCATTTGGTTTCAGCGTAGTTACGCGAACCTCCTCGCTGATGATTATCGGCTTCCTGCTCGTGCTCGTCTGGATGACGTTTATCGTGTTGACCGGAGGCGGTGGAAGTTTTTCGGATGGTTTGCTTTTCGAAAGCCAACTCGACGCAGGCACGCTGATCAATATGGGCATTCGATCCGGCACCGATAAATTCATATTTGCCTTGAACTTGCTTGTCGGGCCCGCATGCGCCCTGGCGCTGAACACTGCAGATTTCGGTCGCTTCGGAAAATCGACGGGCCATGTCGCGGCAGCCGCCATGATCGCTATTTTTGTCCAATCACTGCTGATGATGATTATCGGCGGGATCATCATGAAATCGGCGGCGCCGTCCATGGCCGCTTATTTTGCCGACATGGCAGGCGTGCCGGCAGAAGCCGCGCGACAACAGGTATTGCAGAGCCCCGACAGCATTGCTGCGACTTTCATGGTATTCGGTGGCGCCATCGGGTTCCTGCTCATGATACTGGCCCAGGCGAAAGCCCAGGTCTTGAACAACTACAGCTCGTCACTTTGTCTTGCGAATCTGTTTGATGCGCTGCTTCGGTGGCGACCCGGACGTCTCACATTTGTAATTCTTGCCAATGTCATCGCACTGGCATTCCTGTACGGAGAAATCCTGCATTTTGTCGAAGAGTGGATCAAACTAATGGGCGTTCTTCTCAGCGCCCTGGCAGCCACCATTATTTCGGACTACTACTTTGTCAGGCGGCGACTCGGGCCCACGTTCGACAAACCCGATACGGTCAACTGGGCGGGGGTCATTGCGATTCTCTTCGCTGTTCTTTTCGCTCATTGGTTGCTGGGGCCCTATCAGCCCATTGAAGTTTTCACCTCGCTGGCTTTCGTTGCCATTGTTTATCCGATGCTGCGCCTGACGGTGTTCAGACCCGTTGCCGTGGTTTCTGAATCGTGAAGCCGATCAAGTCAGTGTGTGTGGTGGGCGCGGGCGCGATCGGCAGTCTGTTTGCGGGCCACCTGGGATCAAAGGTCAGCGCCAGGGTATTGGTGCGGCGTCAGGAGCACCAAGATCGGCTTAATCGGGAAGGCTTGAAGGTAAGCGGCAAGTCGGATTTACAAACACCGATTCGGGCCAGCATGCATCCGGAGCAGCTCGGGGATGTCGAGTTAATCATTATCGCGACCAAAGCGACGGCAGTCGAGGCGGCTGCGAAACGCCTGTCGGGGCACTTTCCGGGTGCCACCGTAATGACCGTGCAGAATGGCCTGGGCTGTGAGGAAGTCGTCGCGGGATACGGCGACTGGCCGATCATTTCGTCTATCACTTTTATGAGTGGTGTTCGTCATTCGGACACACACGTTGAATATGAACTGGACACCGAGACATGGATGGGGCCGTGGACTGAGCGGGGTGCGAGTATTGAAGTAACAGAGCAGGTTGCGGATCTGATCAATTCTTCAGGCCTGAAAGCCAAAGCCTTTCCCGATGTGCGTCCAGCTCAATGGTCCAAATTGATATTCAACTCGGTTGTTAACAGCATCGGTGCCGTCACAGACCTTCCTCACGTTAAGGCGTTCGCTGAACGGGTCAATGCGACCGATCTTGGACACCTGGTGTTCGAGATGATGAGTGAGGGCAAGAGCGTAGCCGCAGCCAATGGCATCGACCTGTACGAAGACCCCTGGGAAATGAACGTCAGGGCCGTAAGCCACGGACGTACCGGTGACGACGATTATGCGCATGTTTTTTCAATGCTGGATGATGTCAGGTCGAAACGCCTCACCGAAGTGGACTGGTTGACGGGTGCGATCGTCAAAGAGGGCGTCAGGCTTGGCGTTCCGGTACCGTTACATGAATTGCTCTACGGGCTTGTCAAGGGTATGGAACTCAGCTGGCAGGAATAGATCGGCAGGAGAGAGATATGAAGGTTTGCATTGTAGGTTGTGGAGCGATTGGCAGTCTGTTTGCGGCGCATCTGGCGAAACTGGATGATGTCGAAGTGTGGGCCTATGACCTCGATGCCAGGCATATTGACGCAATCAAGGCGGGCGGGCTGAAATTGATCGGCGAGGCCGACGTGCATACACCCCAACGCGACAACGGATCCTGCCGATATTCCGCCCTGTGACTTCGGCATCATCGCCACCAAGTCCTTACATACGCGCATGGCAATTGAAAGTACTGCCGCGATATTCGAGGAGGGCGCGGTATGCACCGTGCAAAACGGAGTCGGAAATGAAGAAATCGTTTCAGAATATGTGCCTCGCGTAATTCGTGGCACGACTTTTCCGGCCGGGCACGTTGTCGAACCCGGTGTGGTGGAGCAGGATACGAGCGGTAAGACCTGGATCGGACCGTTCGAACCCAAACCGGCGTCGATGGCGGAGATTGAAGTGCTGGCCGCGCGACTCAGCGAAGCTGGCGTCGATACTCTGGCAATGGAGGATTCTCGCGGCGCCCAGTGGACCAAGCTGATTTTCAACGCCGCCACTAATCCAATCGGCGCGCTGACGTGCTTGCCACATGGTGTGGCTTGTGATGTGCCGGCCTTGAGGAAAGTCATTTCCGTGCTGGTCGCAGAGGGCGTGGCGGTGTCGAAGGCGCTGGGCATCACCCTGGACAGTGATCCCGACGCGCTCGTCGATCATGCCCAAAAGGTAGCGTATAACCACAAGGCCAGCATGTTTCAGGACGTTTTGATCAAGCGTGCGACCGAAGTGGCGGCGCTCAACGGGGGCATCGTGAAGTTTGGCGAGGAAACTGGTGTACCTACGCCGTTAAATCAGGCGATCTGGGCGCTGATAGAAGGCCTGGAACATTCATGGACGCGTGACGATTAATAAGAAGAGAGAGTCAATGACAACAAAAGAGCAGTTTCAACCCAGCCAGCAGGAAATCGACCGGCGTTATCGCAACACGCGAGAAGCAATGGCAAAGGCAGACCTCGATGCACTTATCATAAGTGGCAGTGAATACACGGGATTTGAAGGCGCAGTTCGATACATGTGCGGCTTCCACATTTTGCATCGCTACGCTTACGTGCTGGTGCCGATGGACGGAGAACCCACGGCCGTTTACCCGAAGGAGGCGACCTGGGTCGGAGATCACACCCGGACGTTTATCGAAAAACAGATAAAGACCGTGAACTGCGGTGAATGGATGGCCGATGAATGCAAAGATCGCGGCTATAAGCGGGTCGGCGTATACGGCCTGAATTTCATCATGCCCGTCCGCGACTATCAGGCACTGGTTGATGCTGATCTCGAAATCGTCGACTTTGACGAAGCATTCGATTACTCGAGAGCTCAGAAAAGTGAGGAAGAAATCGCGTCGGTACGTCACTCCATGGACGTAAACAAGGCGGGCGTACTGGCAGTTGTCCAGGCGTACAAAGCCGGTAAAACGGAATCGGAGCTCATGGGCGTTGCGGAACAAACTTTTGCAAGCCTGGGAACGGCGCGCAATACGATGGATATGGTTCTGATCGGGCCGGACGGCTCGCTGCTGCCACAGATGGTGTTTCCTGACGCGAATCGTAGGGTTCAGGATTCAGATGGCTTGTTATATGGTCTTGAAGTTACCGGCCTTGGCGGTCATTGGGTGGAATTTTCACGAATGATCTCGCCCAGCGGTATCAGCGCGGAAACGCAGCGACTCATGGATGCCTATGAAGAGTTTCATGGCCTCGTCAAGGAAAATCTGAGAGCCGGTTCCAGTGCCCACGAAGTGCACCGGAAGTGCATCACGCCGTTCGAAGGGAAAGGCTGGCGTTTGGGCCATGTATCGGGCCATTCGATTGGCATGACGATGATCGAGTTCCCGAGAATCGGGGAGGGCACGGAATTTGAGCTGCCTGAGAACATGGTGTGCTCTATGCATCCACATGTAATGACCGAAGATAGCCAGTCCTGCCTGTATTTTCAGGAAACATTCCGCGTCGGCAAAGACGGGGGAGAATCCCTGTCAGACGTGCCGGTAACATACTACAGGGGCGGCGAAGCCAGTCTGTGAATCGGCTAAATTAATTATTAAAGAGTTGCCAGGAGAAAAATAAATGAGCGGAACACAAGCAAACGTAGGCGTCATTTTCAAATCCTACGAACCCATCTCCGCCATTCAGGCCTACGCCAGACAAACCGAGGAGTCAGGCTGCAGCGGCGGATTCTGGATTGCGGAGGCTTATCACTGGTTCCGCAAGTACGGTCATGAGTCGCGTGGTTGCTTCACGACACTGGCCGCGGCCGCAATGGCCACCAGCAAGATTCCAATTGGCCTGGGGATTACCTCGCCCTACATGCGACACCCGACGATTGAGGCATCAGAATCGAATGCAATGGACGAACTGTCCGGGGGGCGCTTCATCATGGGTCTCGGTGCGGGCAAGGTTGGCACCGAATACCTCGACCTTGATATGAAAAAGTATACGCCGGTGAAAACCCACCGCGAGGCGGTAGACATTATCCGGGGCATCGCAAGCGGAGAGGCATTCGCATACGACGGCGAGTTATTCAAATGCGACATGCCGGCCGTCGATCGCAAAGGCCGGGGGCTGCGCACGAAAATTCCAATTTACATCGGGGCGACCGGACCTTTTATGCAGAAGATGGCCGGCAAGATCTCTGATGGACTATTGCTGCCGGGTCTGACATCACCCGGATTTACCCGTTACGCGAGGGAAAATTGCTGGGCGGGAGCGGCAGCCGTTGGCCGCGAGTTACCGTCCGACTTCCCGGTCGGCGGCGTTATTCTCACCGCATGCTCGAAAGACGGGGCAAAGGCTAAAGATGCGACTCGCAGCTACGTTGGCACGTACGTCATCAACAAGCTGCGCAATATCAAGAATGATGTCATTCTCAGCACCTCGGGCCTGCCCGATGAGGGCTGGGAGCCTTTCCGTGAGGCGATCGCGGCCGGCACCGAGGACAATGTCACTCATCTTGTCAGCGACGAAATGCAGCGAGCGTTCACGGTAATCTCCGGTACACCTGAGGAATGTCTGGAAATTACCCAGGAATTAGTGGACGCAGGCCTTAATACACCGTTGCTCGAAGTTGCCGGCGCCAGCGAAGAAGACAACCTCGAAACGATTCGTTTGTTCGGTGAAGAGGTCCTGCCGAAACTGAAGGCAGGAGCCTGAGTCATGCGGCTTGCATCTTTCAGGATAAATGATGGTGCCAGGTCTACCATCGGCGCTTTCGTAGAAAATCACTACGTGGATCTGCACGCTCTGAGTAATGGCACTGTGCCCGATAACATGCTCGCGTTTCTCAGTATGGGTGAGGCGGGACTGGTAAAGGCAAAGGCGGTGTTGGACGAACTGGGTGAGGATGTCGCGGGAAAATCGCATGTCTATGCGGCCGATGGCATCGAGCTTGACGCACCCGTGCCCCGACCCGGCAAGATTATCCACACCGCCTGCAATTTCGACAGCCATCTCGAGGAGTTGACGGACTGGCAGCAGCCGGAGTGGCAGTCTCATAACTGGGGTGATTTTCATTTCGAACACCCGACCGGGTTTCTGGAGGCCCCATCCTCCGTCACAGCGTCAGGGTCCGGTGTCGCGATTCCGCGTTTCACGAAGCAACTGGATTACGAAATCGAGATTGGCATTATCATCGGCAGGAGGGCATTTCATGTGCCTCCGACTGATGCCATGGACTATGTGGCGGGCTACACGATATTCAACGATTTGTCGGCCCGCGACATACAGGCCCGTGAGCACTCCAACAAGGTGATTCTGCTGGGTAAGAGCTTTGACGGGTCATGCCCGTTCGGCCCGCATCTCGTTACCACCGACGAGTTATCAGACCCGCATAATCTGGATATGAAACTTCGGGTTAATGATGAGCTGCGCCAGGATGCGAACACCGGCGATATGCATTACAAGACGGCCGAGCTGGTTTCCTGGTGGTCCAATACGACTCTGGAGCCCGGCGATATCATTACCAGCGGCAGCCCGCCGGGTGTCGCGGCCGGAATGAAGACCCCGCTCTGGCTCAAGACCGGTGACCGGGTCGATGCCACCGTTGCCGAGCTTGGTACGCTGACCGTTCATATCATCGCCGGTGAATAAGCCACAATCCAAGGTAGCGCCAAGATGGCAAATAATGTAGATCAAGCACTCGTAAAAAAAGCCGTTAACAAGATCGATCGCAGTCGTCTCGTAGATCTTGTCGTTCAACTCGTCAACGTCCCCAGTCCGACCGGATTCGAGGGCGACATGGCACGGGAATTCCACGACGTGCTTCAAGGCGCGGGCTTTCGCTCAAGGTTACAACCGATCGGAGATGAGCGTTATAACGCCATCGGATTATGGGAAGGCGCCGGCGGCGGCAAGACGCTGATGTTCAACGGACATCTCGATACATCGTTCGGCCCGGAGCAGGCTCACCGTGGTCTGGGCTATCGCTGTGAAGGCAATGTCGTGGACGACGAGTGGATTTACGGCATGGGTACTTTCAATATGAAAAGTGCGCTTGCAACCTACACCCTCGCCTGTGAATCGATCAAAGCGGCCGGCATCGGGATCGCCGGTAACGTCGTGATCGCCGGCGTTGCCGGTGAAATCGAAAAGGCACCGGTCAATGAGTTCGAAGGCAGGATGTACCAGGGTTACGGGCCCGGCACGAAGTACGCCATTACGCATGGTGCGGTCGCCGATTACTGCATACTCGGCGAGCCGACCAATATGATGGTGATCCCACGGCACTGCGGAACTACCTGGTTCAAAATCACAGTACCCGGCATGCTTATTCATACCGCCTGGTCCGAGTACCAGAAAAATTCGGTCAGCAATTCAAGCCTGATACTGAATGCACTCAACGACTGGATTCCCGGCTACATGGAGCGCAACGAATTCGGTGGCACACAGCCGAAGGTGAACATCGCTGCGATAGAGGGCGGATGGCCCTGGCGTGGTGCAAGGACACCGGATACCTGCAGCATCTACATGGATGTGCGTACGCCGCCCGATGTATTGCCGATTCAGGTCTATCGGGAGGTGCGGGAACTGATTCGCGGACTCGAGCAAGAACACGCCGTGCTCGAGGGTACAACGGTGGATATTTACGTTTCCGGACCGGGCACATCAATTCCTGACGACCACGAGTTGATTCAGACGATCGTGGCCGCGCACACCGAGCAACTGGGCAAGCCGCCGGAGTTTGGCAACGAGATTTGGTACAGCGATGCAGCGCATATGAATCGTTACGGCATTGCCACGGTAAACTATGGCTCCGCCGGACGCATACGCAGCGGCGGCGGTGGCTTCGATACCCATCAGGGTGAAGCGGTGCATATCGGCGATATGCTGGACATCATCAAGGTTTATATAGAGTGCATTCTCACTTTCTGCGGAGTCGCAGAACAATAGCGAGGTAGTCTGTGATCCAGGAAGCACTACATGATCTGATTGCAGACGCCCGTGTCTACGACCTCGGCCAGTGCTACTGGAACGGAATGCCGGTTCATCCCTTTGATCCGCCGTATCAGTATTTTCTGTTCGACTATCACGAGCATGTGCTCAAAGACCTCGGCAAGATCGAGCCGGGCTTTTCGCATGCCATAGGGATGCTGATTACCTCGATGCACGCCGGCACGCATTTCGATGCGCCTGTTCACATGTCGCAGGATCTGAAAGTGCAGGGTATCGATGTAACGCCGTATCAGCGCGGTACCGGATTTGTTGATCTTCCCGAACCCTTGCACAGCATGGAAGACGTGCCACCGCTCGTCTTGCGCACGGTCATGTTTGATATTGCGGCCCTTAAGGACCTCGATGTATTGCCGGAGAAATATTCCATCACGGTTGAAGACCTCGAGGCTGCGGCCGACAAGCAGGATGTGGAACTACAAGAGGGCGACTGTGCCATCGTTCGCACCGGCTTCGGCAAGTATTTCGAAACGGACGGTGATACCTACCTGCACAAATGGGCGGGCCTGTCGCCTGAAGCGGTACGCTGGCTCGCGGCAAAGAAACCGAAGCTTGTGGGCACTGACAATTTATCGCTGGGCGTGCCCGATCTTTTCGACGCCCACCGCGTGCTGTTGATCGAAAACGGCATATACGTGATGAAAAGCCTGAACCTGGAGCCTCTGGCGGCCGATCAACAATACGTTTCAACGGTGATCGTATTGCCGCTGAAAATTAAAGGCGGTGAGGCGTCGTTGATTCGGCCGATCGCCATCGCATGAACCAAGGAACCTCTGATCTATTCATGAACTCGTATCTTGTGTCCAAAATGTCCAGCTTCTGCGTTGCGAATCTTCGCAATAGCCCGCTCACGTGCGATCCGCGCCTTGAATCTGAACATTTTGAATCACAATCTACTTCGTCCAGAATAAATCAGAGGTTCCCTAACACATTGGAAGGCTAAAACAGTGCAGAAAAACGTCTGGACGAGTGAATTAAATGAACTCGAAGAAGTGAGAAACGGCTTCGATCGAAGCAAGCCCGTCAAGTTCTATGACACGACCTTGCGAGACGGTGAGCAGGCTGTCGGTGTCGTATTCAATCCGGAAGAGAAATTCGATATCGCCTGTGGCCTTGCGGATCTCGGCGTCGGCAGGATCGAGGCCGGATTCCCGCGCGTGTCGGACGCGGATTCCCAGGCAGTCAAACGCATCGTTGAGGCCGGGCTGGACTCCGAAATATGGGGTTTTTCCCGTGCCGTAAAAGGCGATCTCGATGCGTTGATCGAACTCGGCATCACACAGACGCTGATCGAAATCTCCACGAGCGAAGTGAAGATGGAGGCGTACGGCTTTAGCCGCAAAATCGTACTGCAGCGTGTAACGGATGCGATCAAGCACGCGGTTGACAAAGATATGCGCGTCCTCTTTTTCCCTGTTGACAGCACGCGCAGTGACCTGGGCTACCTGCAGGAAGTTTATGAATGCGCCATAGAAACCGGTGCATCAGAAGTAGCCGTCGTCGATACCATCGGTGCCTGCGCGCCGGAGGCGGTTGAGAAACTTATGCGAACCGTGCGTCGATGGATTGGCCCGGAAATGCCGCTGCACTTTCATGGCCACAATGATTTCGGTCTTGGTACCGCACTGGCTATTGCTGCGGTCCGCGGTGGCGCCGACTGGATACAGGGTACTGTCAATGGCATCGGTGAACGGGCCGGCAACTCGGACATATGTGAGGTGGCGCTTGCCTTATCGTGCTTATACGACGTACCCGTCGAACTCGATCTGTCACAGGCACGGAAAGTTTCCGTGCTCGTGCAAGAGGCGGGCAACTACCACGTCGATGGCTGGCGTCCGGTGGTCGGCGAAAATCTGTTTACGCGTGAGAGCGGTGCTGTCGCGAATCAATTCCATATACCGGAAGCGATCGAACCCTATTCCGCCGATATCGTGTCGGCGCCAAGACGAATCGTACTTGGCAAAAAAAGTGGCTTGTCGAGCATCAAGCTCAAAATCGAAGAACTTGGCCTCGATGTAGGGGAAGATCAGCACGCGCAGCTGCTC
>FXBF010000738.1_pt1 | contig 11370 bp, 8 predicted proteins | sample 5335321 | NCBI WGS metagenome assembly FXBF01 (sample SAMEA103928391, study PRJEB20085) | sediment metagenome | isolation source: sediment | reverse complement strand
TGGCTCTGCATAACGCATGACACTTGATATCGCACTTACCCTGCTCATCATCGTCGGCGCCTTGATCCTTTTCGCCACCGAAAAGCTCAGGGTAGACGTGGTCGCCCTGCTGGTACTGATCTCGGTGGGCGTACTGGGATTGATTCCAGAGGATGAGCTGTTCTTCGGCTTCTCAAACTCAGCCGTGATTACCGTGTGGGCGGTGTACATGGTCTCCGGGGGACTCTTCAAGACGGGTGTGGCTGACGCAATAGGAAGCGGCATCCTGAAGATAGCCGGCAATAAGGAGCCGCGTCTCGTTGCTTCCATCATGCTCACGGTCGGAGTGCTGTCGGCGTTCATGAACAATGTGGGCGCCACAGCCATGTTGCTCCCTGCAGTGGTGGGCATCTCCCGGCAAACCAAGATTGCAGTTTCCAAGATGCTCATTCCGCTAGCGTTCGCCTCGCTCCTGGGCGGCGCGATGACGTTGATCGGCACCCCCGCCAACATCTTGGCAACCGATATTCTGGCTGAGCGCGGACTGCCTACCTTCGAATTCTTTGAGTTCACTCCGATGGGCATCGTGGTGCTCACAACAGGCGTCCTGTATATGGTCTTGCTCGGAAGGCGCCTGCTGCCGGTCCGCGAAGGGGCGCTTGGCAAGGAGGACGCCTACAACATACGTGACTATGTGACCGAAGTTCGCGTTTCTCCGGTTAGCTCGCTGATTGGAAAGACGCTGCTCGAGTCTCGCCTTGGACAGGACTATGACCTTACGGTGCTTGCCCTTCAGCGGGAGAATGGAAACCAGCCCCGGCTGCGCCGTGACACTGTGATCAGGATGGGAGACCTGCTCGTCGTCGAGAGCTCGGCCTCGGATCTGATGACCGCTCGCCAATCGCTGGGGCTAACAACGGAAGCGGAGCGGAAGTTCGACATCGAAAGCCTGGAACGCGGGAACGTTCAGGTCATCGAGGCCACGCTCGCGCCCCGCTCGCACATCGTTGGACGCAGCCTGCGTGATGTTCGCTTCCGAGACCGATATGGCTTTACCGCACTCGCCATATCTCGACAGGGGGAAGTGATCACTGAACGCTTGCGAGATGTACCGCTGCAATTCGGAGATGCCCTGCTGCTACAGGGTCCTCAGCGCCGTGTGAGGCAGCTGCAGGAAGGCGAGAATTTCCTGGTATTGGAGCCGATCGAAACGGAGCAGTTCCGCCGCAACAAAGCGCCCATCGCGATCGCAGCGCTTATTCTGGCCATTGGGCTGGTGATCTTCGGGGGGATGCAGATCTCATTGGCCATGGTGATCGCGGCCGTGATAATGATTCTGTCTGGAGCGCTGAGGATCGAAGAGGCTTATGAGAGCGTCGATTGGCGAACGGTATTTCTGGTTGCAGGGATGCTCCCGCTGGGGCTTGCGATGGAACTTACGGGCACGGCAGAATTCCTGGCTGACATCATGCTGGGAGTGTTCGGACCCTACGGTGCCCTGGCCACTTTGGCCGGGATCTATCTGCTGGCGGCCCTCATCACTCAGCCGATGTCCAACGCGGCCGCCATCGTTCTGATCGTGCCCATCGCGCTGGACACCGCGCTAGGATTGGGCGCCAACTACAAGACTTTCACGATGGCGGTCGTGATCGGCGCCGCCACGAGCTTCCTGTCTCCGGTGGGCCACAAAGCCAACGTGCTTGTGTTCGGACCTGGTGGGTACAAATTTACAGATTATGCGCGGGTGGGGGCAATTCTGACGGTGGTGCTTCTTATCGTGTCGATGATCTTCCTGCCGATCTTTTGGCCGCTTTTCCCCGAGTAACCCCTTCAATCGGCGCTCGCGGCCAGTGCCGCGGCGCGGGACTGCTGCACATACTCCAGCGATTGGTGCCGGAAGTAGGTGTTGTAAAGCTCGGCATAGTGGCCGCCTGAGGCCAGAAGCCGTTCATGATCGCCTTCTTCGATTATGCTGCCCTGGCGCAGCACAATGATGCGGTCCGACGCACGGACGGTCGAGAGGCGGTGTGCGATCAAGATGGAGGTTGTGTCGGCCAGGATAAGCTGTAAGGCCTGCTGAATCTGGGATTCGGTGAAAGGGTCGACGCTGGCGGTCGCCTCGTCCAGAATGAATATTGCTGGACGCTGAATGAGTACCCTCATGAGCGAAACCAGCTGGCGCTGGCCCATCGATAACAACTTTCCGCGCTCGCCCGCCTCGCTTTGCAGCCCCTCCGGAAGCGCTTCCATCCAATCTCCGGAGCCAATACGGCGTGCCAAATCCTCGATTTCGGCTTCGGTCGCATCGGGTCTGGCATAGCGGATATTCTCCAGCACGGTTCCTGAAAATAAAAACGGATTTTGCGGTACGAGACCGATCTGGCGGCGGTAGTCGCGTAAATCAAGGGTGCGGATATCGAGACCGTCAACAAGAATCTGGCCGCCCTGGAATTCATAAAAGCGGGTTACCAGCTTGACGATTGATGATTTACCGGCTCCGGTGTGGCCTACCAGAGCGAGATTTTCTCCAGGCTCGACTGTGAGGTTGAAGGCCTCCAGTATCGGCTCATCGGGCCGGTACCGAAACTCGACGTCTGTGAACCGGATTTCTCCGCCTAGCTTGGGCACCTGCAAGTGAGCGGTTTGAATCACGGCCGATTCGGCGTCAATCAGCGCGAATACGCGTTCAGCAGCGGACAGCCCTCCTTGAATTTGACTCCAGAAGGAAGACAGGCCAAGTACTGGAAACCAGAACCGATCCAGGCTGCGCAGGAATAGATACCAGGCTCCTATTGCGATGGCGCCCTGTGCGGCGCTGAGACCGCCCACGAAGACCACGATCGCCGTTCCCACATACATCAAGGCGTTTAATGTTGGGAAAACGAGCGCCAGAACAAACCCCCGTCTGATGTTCACTGAATAGGACTGGCGATTGACGGCATCGAATTCGCGAAAGATTGACTCCTCTTGCCTGAAGTTCTTAGCCACCATGATGCCCGTCACGGCTTCCTTGATGCTGGCGTTCACGTTCGCTACCGCCCGCATGGCACGGCGCATCACGCCTCGAGCCCACCGTCGGAATCCCCAGGAGGCCAGGAACAGAATCGGCAGCATGGCCAGAATGAGCAGCGTCAGTCGCACATCAATCTGAAACAGCACAATGATCAGAATGATGACCTGTACCATTTGTGTACTTAGATCCGCGAGCAAGACAGAAACTTGTGCGAACTCATTGGTGTCAGAAGTGATTCGACTGACGACTTTTCCGGAGGCATGCTCATCGTAGAAAGACATGTCATGGGAGGCGGTGGCACTGAAGGCCTCCTTGCGCAGGTCGAGCATGACGTCACCGATCACCCGAGTGATGGCCCGCCTGCGGGCCCAGTTTGCCATCCAGACGACCGCTCCTACCGCGAACAGCGCCAGCGTAATCAGGTACAGCAGCGAACTCTGCGGATCTTCCTCCAGCAGTCCAACACCCAATGAAACAAGGATCGGCGACGACGCGCCGGCGCCGGCCACGAAAAGTGTAGCGAGGAGGATGATGGCCAACTTCCTGCCGTGGCGCCTGAAGTAGGTCGCCAGTCGACGAACCAGTTCCCAGTCGCTGTAGGTGCGGTCGTAGTCCTCGCGCGCTAAATCTGTAAAGAATCCCATTAGTCTGCGAGCTGGGCGAAGATCTGCTGGTAGGCTGGAGAACTCTCGATCAGCTCTTCGTGAGTGCCGAGGGCGGCGATATGTCCGCGCCTGAGGACCAGAATGAGGTCGGCCCAGCGGATCTGAGACAGCCGGTGTGTGATGATGACCGTGGTGCGCCCCTCCGCCGCGCGAAAAATGGCTCGCTGGATCTCATCTTCGGTCGCGCTGTCAATAGAGCTGGTCGAATCATCGAGAATGAGGATGCGCGGGTCGGTCAGAAACGCGCGGGCAAGCGCGATCCGCTGTCGTTGGCCTCCTGAGAGCGTTACTCCTCGCTCACCAGCGACCGTCTCATATCCATCCGCAAAACTGGAGATGAATTCATGCGCCTGGGCTTCGATAGCTGCCCGCATAATCTCTTCTTGCGTAGCGCCTCGCTTGCCGAAGGCGATATTGTCGGCGACCGAACGCGAGAACAGGAATAGGTCCTGCTCGATGATCGAGATCTGCTTGCGCAGCGAAGCCATGTCCCACTCACGCACATCGATGTCGTCGACAAGTACCTGGCCGTCGCCGACTTCATAGATGCGGTTGATCAACTTGGCCAATGTCGTCTTGCCAGAGCCGGTCTGACCGACGATGGCCAGTGTCTGACCCGGCCGAAGGCGAAATGACAAATCCTTAAGCGCGCCGTTGCCTTCTCCATAAGAAAAGTTCACACCGCGGAACTCGATCTCACCCCGAATCGGAGCCGAATGGCCCTGTGGGTTGCGATCCAATTCCGTGCGCTGATTGATGAGATCCAGAATTCGCCGCGCCCCGGCCATGCCTAGAGAGACCTGCGAGTAGGCAAAGAGAGATACGAATGTAGGAAACCCGAATAGCTGAATCAGGCCCACAAAGGCCACCACGTCGCCAAGCTCAAGGATCCCTTGTTGGAATAAGATCACTGCCTGAAGGAAAGCACCCGCTTCAGCCAGACCGAGCAGCAGCAAGGGGAGGAAGCGAGCCTCAATATCTCCCTGCCGTACAAACGCGGCCCTATAGGAGGCGGCATTGCTCGTGAAGCGCTCCACCTCTTGATCCTCCTGCGCGTGCCCCTTGACCACCTCAATCCCATCAATCGCTTCGGACAGGTGGGCATTCATGGTGCCGAACGCCTTCCGCGCATCCTCCGCTACCGGGCGGAGCTCTCTCAAGTAGGCCCAGACCGCCGCTACATAAGAGAGGGTAAAAAGGGCGGGTATCACAATTAGCGTCGGATAGATGGAGGGGGCGACAATGAGAGGAAGCAGGATAAAGTTTGCGGATCCGATCACCAGGTTGAATCCCGGGTTGTACATCAAGCCAATCTCACGCACGTCATTCGTCGCGCGTGCCATCGTGTCTCCGACCGGCTGCAGATTGTGGAAGGTCATGCTCTTTCCGAGCAGGCTGAGGTAAAGCTCCTCCCGAATATCGCGTTCCAGCCGCTGGCCCAGCAAGTCTGCTCCGAAGTTCCGTCCCATCTGTAGCACGCTGCGAATCACCTGCGTGACTACGATCAGGACCGCAATCCGCGCCAGTCCCTGAGCCACATCCTGGCCAGCTATGGCGATGTCAAACGCCTGGCCGAGCAACAGCGGAACTGCCGTGGCAAGGGCCGCATTGCCAAAAGCGCCTACCAGGATCATCAGCACGATCCAGAAGTGACCCAGGGTGTGCGCCAGGATCCACCGCTTGACGGAGAGGCGGCTACGCTGTTTGGCTTGAGGAAGTACGAATTCGGCGGCGGTCATAGTCTATGGCGGGGCGCGCAAAGCATAACATAGGCCCTTCCAGGGCCATGCGCGCGCTGTGATATAGTCGACCCGCAAATGGGGACTAGGCACGCGGTATGGATTCTGGCGGCCACAATCGCTGCCTTGGCAACGGCCTGTAACCTTCCTGCGCAGGAGCGGAGCTCCACGCCGACCCCCGCCGGAACGATCATCCGTGGCACCGTTTGGCATGACCTCTGCGATGCCGTTGGCGGAGGGCCGGAAGGAAGCTGCCTGGCGATCGCTGGCGGCGGCTACGCAGCCAATGGCGTGCGTGAGGGTGGGGAGCCCGGGATCGAAGGCATCAAGATCGACCTCGGGTCAGGCGCTTGTCCTTCCATAAGCCTGGAATCCACCACCACCGGCGCAGACGGATCCTACGCATTTGTCGGCTACGGACCCGGGCGCTACTGTGTATCGATCGATTCCGACAGCGAAGCTAACCTTCGATTGTTGCCTCCTGGGGTCTGGAGTCACCCCGCTGACGGCCAGGCAATGCTCACTGTGGAGGTGGCTGGCGGCGAGGATTACTCCGGTGTCGATTTTGGCTGGGATTATCTTCTGCTGCCAGAGGCCAAGCCCGAACCGGGAGCTGGAGATTCGAGTGGAGTTCCCCACGTGACGGCCGTGACGGACACCAACTGCCGGTCTGGGCCGGGGACGGTTTATAAGGTAGTCGGCTACCTGCTGGAAGGCGAATCGGCGCGCGTCGAGGGGCGAGACGAGGAGGGTGTCTGGTGGTGGGTACAGCTTCCCATGAGGCTGGACGATTGCTGGGTCACGGATGTGACGGTGAACATCAACTTCTCGCCGGACGAGCTGCCATACGTCCCACCTCCACCTACCCCCGGTTCGATCGGCGGCCGGGTCTGGCATGACGAGTGTGGGTTGGAAGACGGCGCGCCCACTTCGGGTTGCGTGGAGGCGGAAGGTGGTGGCTACCAGGCAAATGGCTTGATCGAGCCGGAGGAGTCCGGAATAGCGGGCGTCTTGGTCATGCTCGGCAAGGGCGCCTGCCCCTCGACTGGGTTGGCATTTGCAGGAACGGGTGACGACGGGACCTATGCCTTCTCTGGGCTCCCGACCGGCACCTACTGCATCAGCGTGAATGCCATCGGCGCTGTTAACGGCTCAATCCTGATTCCAGGCGGGTGGACGAATCCGCCTGGAGAGCCTCGGGTAGACTTGACCGTGATGTTAGAACCCGGCGAAGATTATCTTGCGGCGGATTTCGGCTGGGACTACCAGTTCCTTCCTTAACCTGACATGTCCTCAGACTCGTTCCTGATCGGAGACCTGGAAGTTTCGGCGCTCGCTCTCGGACCTGCCGTAACGAACGCCTACCTTATCGGCGATCCCGAGAGCAAGCTGGCGGTGGTCATCGATCCAGCCTGGGATGGCGACCTCATTTACCGTGAGGCGGAGCTCCGAGGCTGGCGCATCCATCAAATCTGGCTCACTCATGCGCACTTCGATCACTTCGGTGGAGCGGGAGCGATTTCAGACGCTTCTGCTACACCCATACCGGTGGCACTGCACGCAGATGACCATTCTCTCTGGCGAATGGGTGGCGGAGCGTCTGCATTTGGGATTCCGGATTTCGATCCGGGCCCGGAGCCGACGGTTTATCTTGAGCATGGGATGAAGCTGAGCTTGGGGGCGCATGAGTTCGAAGTGCGCCATACGCCCGGCCATTCGCCAGGGCATGTGATCCTCAAATACCACCAGGGAGGAGCCGTCTTCTGCGGCGACCTCATCTTTCGTGGAAGCGTCGGTCGCACGGATCTGCCAGGCGGGGATACGCAGACGCTGCTCTCGAGCATCCAGCAGGAGGTGCTTTCGCTTCCCGATGAGGTGCAGCTTCTGGTCGGCCATGGCCCTGCCACGAGCGTCGGTATGGAGCGCCGCACCAATCCCTTCTTGAGTGGAATTTAGCCTATCCGAGTTTACGGGCGCGAGGGGGTCCCCTCGGTTGTCAGAACTCCTACCGTCCCGCCGCTTGCAGCCACGCTAACCACTCCCTTACGATCCCACCCGGCTCCGCCGGCGCCATCCCCAGTATTTCCATCAGCCAGGGATACCCCTCTTCCTGCAATGGGTCTTTGCCATCGATAGACAGCAGACCGACATCTGCGGAGACGGTGGACAATGGGAGTATGCCGATCGCTCCCAGATCCTCTTGAACCAACGCCAGCACCGCCTCGGGACTGGGCCCCAGCAGTGCCGAGGCGGTAAACCGCCGATCGCCCAGCAGGGTTTGCTGCATGTGGCTCCGGGTCTCGGCGCCCTCCAACGGAATGACAGGCCGGATGGGTAAGTCTGGCCCGCCCAGCGTTTGCCAATTGACCGTTCGCCCGGTGAATATGCCGATGATCTCGTCTGGCGCCAGGTCACGCAGTGGGTTATTGGCATTTACCACAACCGCGACCGGCTCTCTGCCCAGCGGAGTGGCAAACCAGCCGGGGGGCGGTTCTGTGGAAGAGATGACAAGCGTTAAGTCTTGTGCCTCTGCAGACTCGAACGCCGCGGGAAGCGCCAGGACCTGGAGACCCAATCCGATGAACGTCTCGACCTCCTGTGCCTCCCGGAAGGAGACGATGCGTGCGGTAGTCCATGCCTCCATTTCTGGAGTGGTTGCGATCTCGGGGAACGGCGTCGGAAGTGCGGGTGCGGCCTCGGGAGTCGAGCTCACGCAGGCCGTGAGCGCTATGGCTCCCGCGATCAGCGCTCCGGCTTTAGGCACGAAAGATTGCTACCGCCAGGCCTAATGTGCCTACGACTGCGGTGTAAGCGGCGAATCCGCGCAGTGAGCCGTGGGAGAGGAATCTCAACAACCAGCGTATGGACACAAACCCCACGACTACCGCCGCGACAAATCCTACTGCGAGCTCTTGGAGCGCTTCGGATGAAATCGTGCCGAAGTCGCTCAATGTGATCACACCCGCTCCAAGCATGACCGGCACCGCCAGCAGGAGCGCAAAACGCGCCGATTCGAAACGGCCAAAACCGCGCGAGAGACCGCCGACTATCGTGCTTCCCGATCGCGAAATACCTGGAAACAATGGCAGTACTTGAAACAGGCCGATTACGACCGCGTCGGGCACCTTGAGCTCAGAAAGTTCCGCCTGGGGAACCCCGCCCTCAGAATTGCGCCGGGTCCTAAACCACTCCCCCGTCATCAGGATGCCGGCATTGATCAGCAGTAGCGCCGCCACCCACTCAGGCCGGGCAAAGGCTTGTTCAATCACATCGCCGAACAGCACTCCCGCGATCGCGGCCGGGATAGTGGCCAAGAGAAGAAGCCAGGCCAGCTTGGCCTCTGTGGAACCAAAGGGGTTTCGTGTGCGAAGGCCCTGGAATACGGCGGAGGTCATGAGCACCAGATCGCTCCAAAACGCCGCGATCACTGCCAATAGCGTTCCCCAATGCAAAACGACGGTGAATGGGAAGAGAACCGCTGCGTCAATCTCCCAGCCGAGCAACCACGGAATAAGGACCAGATGGCCGGAGGAAGAAATAGGCAGGAATTCTGCCGCACCTTGAATGGCGCCCAGCACCAAAGCCTGAAACCAGGTCACTGCTTGACCTCGAGTTGTCTCAGGTAATCATCAGCATACGCAGCCAGCCGGCCACCTTTGATCGCACCGCGCAATTCATGGATCAGGTCGATCAACCACCGCAGATTATGAATGGAGAGCAGGGTCGCGGAGAGCATCTCTTTCGAAATCGCGAGATGCCTCAGATAGGCACGAGAGAAATTCGCGCACGTGTAGCACGCGCATTCCGGATCCAGCGGGTTCGGGTCATCTGCCAGTGCTGCCCCGCGCACGTTCACTCGTCCGTTTCGCGTGAAAGCCGCGTGGTTGCGGGCAAGCCGCGTGGGCAGGACGCTGTCGAAAATATCGACCCCGCGCCGGACGCTTTCCACAATGTCTTCCGGCGCGCCGACGCCCATCAGATAACGCGGTCGTTCCACGGGCAGCTCTGCGTCGAGGATTTCCAGGATGGAATAGGTCTCTTGCTTGCTTTCGCCCACGCTCAGGCCGCCGATTCCGATCCCTGGCGTATCCAGCGCGGCGATAAATCGGGCTGATTCCCGCCGCAGATCGGGAAATATCCCTCCCTGCACGATCCCAAACAGCGCTTGATCGTCGCGCGTCTTAGCCTCCAGGCATTGGACGGCCCATTCGTGGGTGCGGTGCATGGCCAATTCGTTGTAGTTCCGATCGTAGGGTTCGGCGCACTCATCGAGCGCCATGATGATGTCGGCTCCCAGATTCTCCTGGATGGCGATTGCCTTTGCCGGCGTCAGCCGATGTTCCGAGCCATCGAGATGTGAGCGAAAGGTCACGCCCGCATCGTCGACGACGCGCTGGTCTGCAAGCGAGAAAAGCTGGAATCCACCCGAATCGGTAAGGATGGGCCCCGACCAGTGCATGAAGGTATGCAGCCCGCCCATCTGGGCCACCCGTTCGTCCCCCGGGCGGAGATACAGATGATAGGCGTTTGCCAGAATGAGCGTCGCGCCCAGCTCGCCAACCTGCTCCGGCGTGAGTGCTTTTACCGTCGCCTGGGTACCGACCGGAGCAAACAACGGCGTCTCGAGCGCTCCGTGAGGAGTGTGGAATGTCCCGGTCCGACCGCGCCCGTCCTGCGCTGTCACTTCAAAAGAGAAATCAGACATGGAGTTTCGGCGAGCCCTGTATCACAGGCACAGGGCAGGCCCTTTGGTACTGCAAAGGACGAGCCCTACAAATACATCCTAGGGCAGGCCCTTTGCTACCACAAAGGATGGGCGATTATACCCACGGCATGGACATCAAGACATCGGCTCCGTATACTTCGGCCGTGGATCTTCGGAACAAGCACGCGACCTGGGTGGAAGTCGATCTGGCAGCGATCGAGGGCAATGCCCGAGCTCTTGTTGCGTCAACTGACGCACGACTTATGGCGGTTGTTAAAGCCAACGGCTACGGACACGGCGCAGTTGAGACCGCGCTTGCGGCCGCAAGAGGGGGTGCAGCCTGGTTCGGCGTAGCGCGTCCCGAAGAGGCACTGGAGCTCCGAGATTCCGGCATCGAAGATCCCATCCTGGTCTTAGGTCCGGCGCCAGCGGATAGCCTCGAGCCGCTCGTGGCCCGAGAGGTCTCGATTACGGTTTGCAGCTCGGACCATATTGCAGCCGCTGCGCGCGTCGCTCAGTCTCTAGGCTCGACAGCCAAAGTGCATCTCAAGCTGGATACGGGGATGAGTCGCCTTGGGGCTGCGCCGGGTGAAGCCGCATCTCTGGCGCGCAGTATTGGAGATTTCGATTCGATCTCTCTGGAGGGCGTATTTACTCACTTCGCGCGCGCCGATGAGCCGGCGGCCCCGACCAACCGGGAGCAATTAAGGCGATTCGATGAAGCGCTCTCGCAGCTTGATGCGGATGATCTGCGGCCTCCGATTGTCCACGCCGCCAATTCGGCCGCGACGTTTACGATGAAGGAGGCGCACTTTGACATGGTGCGCGTCGGTATCGCGCTTTACGGCCTGCAGCCCTCAAAAGAGTGGTCTCTGCCAGGAGAATTCCAGCCTGCCCTGCAGTGGAAAAGCCACTTGACAAGAGTGAGAGAACTACCGGCTAGAAGCGGTGTGAGCTACGGACACGACTACGTCACAAAGAATGAGGAACGGATCGGAACGTTTCCGGTTGGCTATGGAGACGGATTGCGTAGGATGGAAGGTAACCAGGTGCTAGTCCGCGGCGAGCGAGTGCCGGTAGTCGGCCGAGTTTGCATGGATCTCTCCATGGTGAAGCTGGATTCGATCCCTGAGGCAGAAGTCGGAGATGAGGTGGTGCTGATAGGGAATCAAGGCGAGACTGCGATCTCTGCGGAGCAGGTCGCCGAGCGCTGGGGCACCATCAACTATGAAGTCACCTGCGGGATCGGCCTGCGGGTGCCCCGCCTCG
>FXBF010000737.1_pt1 | contig 11390 bp, 11 predicted proteins | sample 5335321 | NCBI WGS metagenome assembly FXBF01 (sample SAMEA103928391, study PRJEB20085) | sediment metagenome | isolation source: sediment | reverse complement strand
CAACGACGAGTTAATCAGAGTTTCATCAAGGGTTAATCAATCGGTTATGGCAGTAAAAAAACGAGGATTGGGCCGCGGGCTTGAGGCACTGCTGGGGCCCTCAAGAACAGCGTCGAAACCAGCCGCCGTAGCGGTAACCGCGGTGGCTGCCGATGCGGGCAGCGAACTGCGTACCCTGGGTGTGGAACAACTGCAGCGCGGTAAGTACCAGCCGCGTGTCGATATGCACAATGACAGCCTGGAAGACCTGGCGGATTCGATCCGCGCCCAGGGCGTGGTGCAGCCCATTGTGGTACGGCCGGTCGGAGGCGGTAACTACGAGATTGTCGCCGGCGAGCGTCGCTGGCGGGCTGCGCAGCTGGCGGAACTGCAGGACGTGCCGGTGGTGGTGCGGGATATGGATGACCGCACCGCCATCGCGGTTGCCCTGATCGAGAATATCCAGCGAGAGGATCTGAACCCGCTTGAAGAAGCGCATGCGCTGGAACGGCTGATCGAAGAATTCGAGATGACCCATCAGCAGGCCGCCGAAGCGGTCGGGCGTTCGCGCACCGCGGTGTCCAACCTGTTGCGCTTACTGGAGTTGGGCGAGGTCGCAACCGGCATGGTGCAACGCGGCGAGCTGGATATGGGGCATGCACGGGCGCTGTTGGCGCTGGATGGCCCCCGCCAGGTGGATGCCGCTCACCAGGTGGTCGATCAGGAGCTTTCGGCCCGAGCTACCGAGCGTCTGGTGAAAAAGCTACTGGCAGCCGGCAGCCAAGCCGGTGGTAAAAAAATGCCGCCACGCCGTGACCCGGACCTGGTCAGCCTGGAGCAGGATCTGTCGGACCGCGTGGGCGCCCCGGTGGTGGTCAAGGAAGGCCGGAAAGGCAAGGGTAAGCTGGTTATCAGTTACAACAGCCTGGACGAGCTCGACGGTATCCTCGAGCATTTCCATTAGGTATACAGAAAACACCTACATAAATGCTATACAAGTTGTTGACCCCACCTATCGGCGATCCTTATAATCGCCGCCGCTCCTCATCGGTTAAACTGGTGCTGTGACTATACCCTGGCTTTCAGGGCGGGATCGGGCCGAAACACCGTTGGATACCGGGATTCGCAGGCTGTTGTTCTACCAGTTGCTGGTGGCGGCGGTCACGTCAGCCGTGTTTCTTGTCATCTTTGAGACTTTTTCTGCCGTATCCGTGTGGTTCGGCGGTTGTGTTGCGGCTGCCAATGCGCTGCTATTGGTGCGCTGTTCGCGGCGTGATGCGCGGGCCACGCAGCGCACGCCCCAGCAGAGTCTGGTGGCTGGTTATAGTTGTATGGTCCAGCGATTTCTGCTGGTTGCCCTGTTGTTTGCCTTCGGGCTGGGTGAACTGCGGCTTGAAGCGCTGGCGTTGCTGGCCGGATTTATTGGCGGTCAGTTTGTGATGGTAATTACGGAAATCAAACGGCTGGAACAGAAGTAAACCCATGTCATCGACCGCGCCCCACTCTTCAGCAGAATATATAAAGCACCATCTGACCAACCTCACCTATGGTCAGCGTGCGGATGGCAGTTGGGGTATTGCACAGGGTGCCGAGGATCTCGCCGAGATGGGTTTCTGGTCCATCAACGTTGACAGCATGCTATTTTCCGTCGGGCTGGGCGTGCTGTTCCTGTGGAGTTTCCGCAAGGCGGCGAAAAGCGCCACCGCCGGTGTGCCGGGCGGCTGGCAGAACTTCGTCGAGTGGATTGTCGAATTCATCGACGACAGCGTGCGCGGCTCGTTCAGCGGCAAAAACCCGCTCGTCGCACCGCTGGCCCTGACCATTTTTATCTGGGTGTTTCTGATGAATTTTATGGACCTGATTGCGGTCGACTGGTTGCCCTCGCTGGCGAGCCTGCTGGGTGTGAGTTATCTCAAGATTGTGCCGTCCACCGATCCCAATATTACGTTCGGTCTGTCCCTGTCCGTGTTCGCGCTGGTGTTGTACTACAGCGTGAAAATGAAAGGCCTGGGTGGTTTTGCCGGGGAACTGACCCTGATGCCTTTTCAGTCGAGCAATAAGGCGGTCCAGGTCCTGTTTATGCCAATTAACTTTTTGCTGGAAGGCGTCACGCTGATCGCCAAACCGGTTTCTCTCTCGCTGCGATTGTTCGGCAACATGTACGCGGGCGAAATGGTCTTCATCCTGATCGCGCTGATGTACGGCGGCGGCATCATGCTGGGTACCTTTGGCGGTTTTCTGCAACTCGGCTGGGCTATTTTCCATATCCTGATTATTACCTTGCAGGCTTTCATTTTTATGACCCTGACCATCGTGTACCTGGATATGGCGTGCCAGGAACACCATTAACCACAATTGTTATTTATTGAATTCAGACACTAGGAGACAAACATGGAAAACGCTCTGCTTTATATGGCCGGCGCCCTGATGATGGGCCTGGCCGCGTTGGGTGCCGCTGTCGGTATCGGCATCCTGGGTGGTCGCTTTCTGGAAGGCGCCGCACGCCAGCCGGAACTGATTCCGTTGCTGCGTACCCAGTTCTTCATCGTCATGGGCCTGGTTGACGCGGTACCTATGATTGTCGTCGGCGTGGCCCTGTACATCATGTTTGCGGTCGTCGGCGCCTGATATCTGAACGCGAGGTTCAACCATGAATTTCAACGCGACAATGATAGGCCAAAGTATCGCCTTCCTGGTGTTCGTGTGGTTCTGTATGAAGTATGTGTGGCCACCGATCATGGCTGCGCTCGACGAGCGCAAGGGAAAGATTGCCGAAGGGCTGGCTGCCGCAGACCGTGGCCGGCACGAGCTGGAGCTGGCACAGAAAAAAGCCATCGAAACCCTGCACGAAGCCAGGCAGCAGGTGACCGAGATCATCAGCCGTGGCGAGAAGCGCGGTGCCGAGCTCGTCGAGGAAGCCAAGGCTGAAGCGCGTGAAGAAGCCGAGCGCATCAAGACCGCCGCCATGGCGGAGATGGAGCAGGAAGTCAATCGTGCCAGGGAAGCCCTGCGCGGCCAGGTGGTGAGTATCGCCACCGCCGGCGCCGGCCGCATCCTGAAACGCGAACTCGATGCCTCCGCCAACGACGAGCTGCTGAAAGATCTGGTCGCCCGGATCTAGGCAAAACAGATATGGCAGACACTGACGCCCAACACGCAGAGACACCGGATGGTGACGCGGCGCTGGCGCGGCCCTATGCACGGGCCGTGTTTGAGCTGGCGAACAGCAATGACCAGTTGCAGGAGTGGTCGGACCGCATGGCGTTGCTGGCGGCGGTGGTTAGCAACGACACCATGAAGACGCTGCTGTCCAACCCTCGCCTGCGCAAAAATGAAGCCGCTGCACTGGTGATTCGGACCTGTGGCGACGACATCGGTGACGACACTATCAATCTGCTGAACATGCTGGCGGAAAACGGCCGGCTGGGGCAGCTGCCGATGATCGCTGCGCTGTACAACCGCTTCCGTGACGATGCGGAAGGTACCGTGGAAGCCGAAGTGATTTCCGCCATGCCGCTGAGCGAGGCGCAGAAAAATGCCATCGCCGAGGCTTTGAAGCAGCGCCTCGGCCGCAACGTGCAACTGAATTGTTCCGTGAACGAAGACCTGGTGGGTGGTGCAGTAATCCGCGCAGGCGACCTTGTCATCGACGGGTCGGCTGTGGAATACCTGCACCAGCTGTCCAGCGCCCTGGTTCACTAAAATATAGGACGCAAGCAATGCAACTGAACCCATCCGAGATCAGCGAACTGATCAAGAAGCGCATCGAAGGTTTCGATGCCACCGCCGAGGCGCGCAGTGAAGGTACTGTGGTCAGCCTGACCGACGGCATCACCCGCATCCACGGCCTGGCCGATGCCATGCAGGGCGAGATGATCGACTTTGGCAACGAGCTGTACGGCCTGGCGCTGAACCTGGAGCGCGATTCGGTCGGTGTGGTTGTGCTCGGCGATTACAAGTCGATTTCCGAAGGTGACAAGGCCAGGTGCACCGGACGCATCCTGGAAGTGCCGGTGGGTCCGGCTCTGTTGGGACGAGTGGTTGATTCGCTGGGCACGGCCATCGACGGCAATGGTCCGGTTGAATCGGACCTTGCTTCGCCGATCGAAAAGATTGCCCCCGGCGTTATCCAGCGCCAGTCAGTCGACCAGCCGGTGCAGACCGGACTGAAGGCCATCGACGCCATGGTGCCCATCGGCCGCGGCCAGCGCGAGCTGATTATCGGCGACCGCCAGACCGGCAAGACCGCGGTGGCCATCGACGCCATCATCAACCAGAAGGGCACCGGTGTTAAATGTATCTACGTCGCCATCGGCCAGAAAAACTCATCGGTAGCCTCGGTAGTTCGCAAGCTCGAAGAACACGGCGCGATGGAACACACCATTGTGGTGTCAGCCGGCGCGGCCGATTCGCCTGCCATGCAGTACATCGCCCCTTATACCGGTTGTGCGATGGGCGAGTACTTCCGTGACCGTGGCGAAGACGCGCTCATTATTTACGATGACCTGACCAAGCAGGCCTGGGCTTACCGCCAGGTGTCGCTGCTGTTGCGCCGCCCGCCGGGCCGTGAAGCCTACCCGGGCGATGTTTTCTACCTGCACTCGCGCCTGCTGGAACGCGCTGCGCGAGTCAACGCGAACTACGTGGAAAAATTCACCAACGGTGAAGTCAAGGGCAGGACCGGTTCGCTGACCGCGCTGCCGATCATCGAGACCCAGGCGGGAGACGTGTCGGCCTTCGTGCCCACCAACGTTATTTCCATCACCGACGGCCAGATCTTCCTTGAATCCGACCTGTTCAATGCGGGCATCCGGCCCGCTATCAACGCCGGCCTGTCGGTATCGCGCGTGGGTGGTGCAGCGCAGACCAAGGTCATCAAGAAGCTCGGTGGTGGTATACGACTGGCGCTGGCGCAGTACCGCGAGCTGGCGGCCTTCGCGCAGTTTGCCTCCGACCTCGACGAAGCCACACGCAAGCAGCTGGAGCGCGGTCAGCGCGTCACCGAGCTGATGAAGCAGTCACAATACGCACCGCTGTCGGTGGCCGAAATGGCGCTGTCACTGTTTGCTGCCAATGAAGGTTACCTGGACGATGTCGAGGTGAACAGGGTCGTGGCGTTTGAAAATGCGCTGCTGGCGCACTTCAAGTCCAGTTTCGGCAGTGACATGGATGCCATCAATGCCAATCCGGACTACAACGATGAAGTGGAAGCCAGGATGCGCGCTATCATTGAAGACTTCGTAGCGAATGGAGCGTACTAACGGCTGCACCTGTGTAGGAGCGGGCTTGCCCGCGAACAAGGTGAGGCGCTTGCGCCGAGAGAACCCCCTGGGGGACCGTTCGCGGGCAAGCCCGCTCCTACGAGAAAAGTTGTTTTGGCAAATATGAACAGGACTATTTAAATGGCTGGCGCGAAAGAAATACGCACCCAGATCAAGAGTATCAAGAATACGCAGAAGATCACCAAGGCCATGGAAATGGTAGCGGCGAGCAAGATGCGCAAGGCGCAGGACCGTATGCGGAGCTCGCGGCCGTACGCGGAAAAAATGCTCAATGTGGTTGCCCACATGGGTAAGGCGCACCCGGAATACAAGCACCCCTACCTGATCGAGCGCGAAGCGAAGCGTGTAGGCCTGATCGTGGTTTCCACTGATCGAGGCCTGTGTGGCGGCCTGAACATCAACCTGTTCAAGACGGCTGTCCGTTCGATGAAAGAATGGCGCGGCCGGAACCTGGACATCGACCTTGCCGTCATTGGCACCAAGGCGATGGGTTTCTTCAAGCGCCTGGGCGGCAACGTGGTGTCGGAAAACTCCCACCTCGGTGACACGCCACGGGTGGAAGAGCTGATCGGGTCTGTGAAGGTGATGCTGGATGCCTACAATGAAGGCCGCATCGACCGCCTGTATCTGGCCAACAACGTCTTTGTTAACACCATGACACAGAACCCCACGGTCGAGCAGTTGCTGCCGGTGGTGGGTGACGAGAGCGACGAGGAGCTGAAGCATCACTGGGATTACATCTATGAGCCGGATGCCAGGAACATAATGGACAGCTTGCTGATGCGCTATATCGAGTCGCTGGTCTACCAGGGTCTGGTGGAGAACGTCGCCTGTGAAATGGCGGCGCGCATGGTGGCCATGAAGGCGGCGTCGGACAACGCCGGTACGCTCATTGACGAATTGCAGCTGGTCTACAACAAGGCCCGCCAGGCAGCGATTACCCAGGAGTTGTCGGAAATCGTCAGTGGTGCCGCAGCGGTTTAATTATTTTCGGGGACTGACTTAAGTCTGTCTCCAGCGTAATTTTATATTAAGAGGACCTACAATGAGTTCCGGAAACATTGTTGAAATCATCGGTGCCGTGGTCGACGTGGAATTCCCGCGCGATGCCGTGCCCAAGGTTTATGATGCGCTGCTGGTGGATGATGCCGGGTTGACGCTGGAAGTGCAGGGGCAGCTGGGCGACGGCGTGGTGCGTACCATCGCCATGGGTTCAACCGATGGGCTGAAACGCGGCATCAACGTTGCCAATACCGGTGCACCGATCTCGGTACCGGTTGGTCAGGGTACCCTGGGCCGCGTCATGGACGTGCTCGGCAACCCGATCGACGAGGCCGGCCCTGTCGACTTTGACAAGAAGATGCCGATTCACCGCACACCGCCGAGCTACGAGGAGCAGGCCGCCAGCCTGGAAATCCTCGAGACCGGCATCAAGGTTATCGACCTCATCATGCCTATCGCCAAGGGCGGCAAGATCGGCCTGTTCGGTGGCGCCGGCGTGGGCAAGACCGTCACCCTGATGGAACTGATTCGTAACATCGCTATCGAGCACTCCGGTTTTTCGGTGTTCGCCGGTGTCGGTGAGCGTACCCGTGAAGGTAACGACTTCTACTATGAAATGAAGGAAGCCAATGTGCTGGAAAAAGTGGCGTTGGTGTACGGCCAGATGAACGAGCCACCGGGCAACCGCCTGCGCGTGGCGCTGACCGGTCTGACCATCGCGGAAAACTTCCGCGACGAAGGCCGCGATGTGCTGATGTTTATCGACAACATCTACCGTTATACGCTGGCCGGTACCGAGGTCTCTGCACTGCTCGGTCGTATGCCGTCCGCGGTAGGTTACCAGCCGACGCTGGCCGAGGAAATGGGTACGCTTCAGGAGCGCATCACCTCCACCAAGACCGGTTCCATCACCTCCTTCCAGGCGGTGTACGTGCCTGCGGACGATCTGACCGACCCGTCACCGGCAACCACGTTCGCGCATCTGGACGCAACGCTGGTGTTGTCCCGTCAGGTTGCCGAGCTGGGTATCTACCCGGCCGTGGATCCGCTCGACTCCACCTCCCGCCAGCTCGATCCGCTGGTGGTCGGCAACGAACACTACGAGACTGCGCGCGCCGTGCAGGGAACCTTGCAGCGTTACAAGGAACTGCGCGATATTATCGCCATCCTCGGCATGGACGAACTGTCGGAAGAAGACAAGCAGGTCGTGACCCGCGCGCGCAAGATACAGCGCTTCCTGTCACAGCCGTTCTTCGTGGCGGAGACCTTTACCGGTGCGCCCGGTAAGTACGTCTCGCTCAAGGATACCATCGCGGCGTTCAAGGGTATTCTCGCCGGCGACTATGATGACCTGCCCGAGCAGGCCTTCTACATGGTCGGCACCATTGACGAAGCTGTTGAAAAAGCCAGGTCACTCTAGGGCGTAATAAAGGTTTACACTATGGCTATGACCATTCACGTCGATATCGTCAGCGCCGAGGCTGAGGTCTTTTCCGGCACCGCCAATATGGTGTTCGCACCGGCGGAAATGGGCGAGGTCGGTATCGCGCCACGACATACGCCACTGCTCACGCGCCTGAAAGCGGGTGAAGTACGCGTGCAGAAGGAAGGTCAGGAAGAACAGTTCTTCTATGTCTCGGGCGGCATGCTGGAAATTCAGCCGCACGTGGTGACGGTGCTGGCAGATACCGCCTTGCGTGCCGCCGATCTTGACGAAGCGGCCGCGCAGAAGGTCAAGGCACGCGCCGAAAAGGCTATGGCCGACAGGAAGAGTGACTTCGATTATGCCAAGGCACAGGCCGAACTGGCCGAAGCCGTCGCCCAGCTGCGCACCATACAGCACATTCGCAAAAAAGCCGGACGATAGGCCTGATTCATGAGTGTTCCGGTAGTAGGTAAACACAAGGTGGTGGCGATCACCTATTCCATTCTCGATGAGTCCGGCGTTATCCTGGAACAGTCGGATATCCCCGTGTATTACGTGCATGGTGGTCCCAACCAGATGTTTCCGGAAGTGGAGGCAACGCTTGAGGGCAGTGAAGTCGGCGCCTCTTTCGAAGTGGTACTTGAGCCGGAAAGAGCCTTTGGTCATCACGACCCCAACCTGACATTTACCGATAATATCGAAAACGTTCCACCCGGGTTCCGGCATGTTGGCGCGGAAGTCCAGATGCAGAACGATCATGGAGATACGCGAACTTTTGTAGTCTCGAAAATCGAGGACGACAAATTAACGGTCGATGGCAATCACCCCTTCGCGGGCAAAACACTGACCTATGCGGTGACTGTTGCCGATATTCGGGATGCGACGGAAGAAGAGAAACAGAAGGGTATTTCCATGCCGGTAATGCACTGATTTCCGCTATGCGCCTAAGCGTCATTATTCTCGCCGCCGGTCAGGGAACACGGATGCGGTCCGATCTGCCCAAGGTTTTGCATCCTCTCGGTGGTTTCCCCCTGCTTCAACACGTCATCAGCACGGCAAAAGAACTGGGTTCGACAAGTATTCACGTCGTGTACGGTCATGGCGGCGAACAGGTGTGCGAGGCGCTTCAGCGTGAAGATGTGAACTGGGTGCTGCAAGCGCAGCAACTGGGGACCGGGCACGCAGTTGATCAGGCCATGCCTTCGGTACAGGACGATGATGTATTGCTGGTGCTGTACGGCGATGTCCCCCTGATCAAGGCCGGGACACTTGCGCAACTGGTGGCCCAGGCGGAACAAGGCGGTTTATCTGTTCTCACTGCAATGCTGGACGATCCTTTCGGTTACGGGCGCATGATCCGCGCTAGCGATGGCAAGCTGGCGGGTATCGTAGAACAGAAAGATGCCAGTGAAGAACAGTTGTGTATCAAGGAAATCAACACCGGTTTTCTCGCTGCGCCCGCAGTTAAGCTGCGCGCCTGGCTGAGCCGGCTCGATAACAGCAATGCCCAGGGTGAGTATTATCTGACCGATGTGGTTAGTATCGCAGCTGGTGAAGGAGGAGTTGTTGACAGCGTCAGCGCCGAAGATGAATATGAAATTCTTGGTGTAAACGATCGCGTGCAGCTTGCCACGCTGGAACGTGTTTACCAGCGCCAGCAGGCCGAACAGTTAATGCACAGCGGCACTACGCTTGCAGACCCGGACCGGATAGACGTACGCGGCGAACTTGTAGCGGGTAACGATTGTTTCATTGACGTTAACTGCGTTGTTGAAGGCAAGGTTACGTTGGGCAAGCGCGTTCGCATCGGACCCAACTGCTATATAAAAAACGCCAGCCTTGGTGATGATGTCAATATTTTTGCCAACTGCGTAATCGAGGATAGCGTTATAGGCAAGCAGTCGCGCATTGGACCCTTCGCCCGCATCCGGCCGGAAACCGAACTTGCCGAACAGGTGCACGTCGGTAACTTCGTCGAGATCAAGAAATCCCGTATCGCTGCCTGTTCCAAGGTGAACCACCTTAGCTATATAGGCGATACACACATGGGTTCCAGGGTGAACGTAGGCGCTGGAACTATCACATGCAACTATGACGGCGCCTACAAACACCTGACCGAAATCGGCGACGATGTTTTTATCGGTTCCGATTCGCAGCTGGTGGCGCCGGTCAAAATCGGCGATGGTGCAACGATCGGTGCCGGCTCGACCATTACGCGTGAAGTGCCGCCCGGTGAGCTGACTATAAGCCGCAGTCCCCAACAGACCCGCACCGGCTGGAAACGTCCAGTCAAGAAAACCTAATAATGCCCGTTAGATAACTGTAAAGCATAAAGACAGGATCGTAGTCATGTGTGGAATTGTAGGCGCTATTGCGCAGCGTGAAGTTGCACCCATTCTTCTAGAAGGGTTGAGGCGTCTGGAGTATCGTGGTTACGACTCCGCAGGTATGGTCCTCGTGAATTCCCGCGCTGAACTCGAACGTCTCCGCACCACGGGAAAAGTTGCAGAGCTGGCCAACATTTATGAGCGCAGTCCCGTTCAGGGTCTGGCCGGTATCGCACACACGCGCTGGGCGACCCACGGCAAGCCTACCGAGAGCAACGCGCACCCACACATCTGCGGTAACAAGGTGGCAGTGGTGCATAACGGCATTATCGAAAACCATGAAGCCCTGCGCGAGCAGCAGAAGAAACAGGGTTTTACCTTCACCTCCGATACCGACACCGAGGTGGTCGTACACCAGGTGTATTACCATCTGGACCAGGGCGATAACCTGCTGGAAGCCGTAACACATACCTGCCGGGACATGGAGGGTGCCTATGCGCTGGGTATCGTCAGTATTTCCGAACCGGATCGCCTGATTGCAGCACGGCGCGGCAGCCCGCTGGTAATTGGTATTGGTATCGGTGAGTACTTTATAGCGTCCGACGTTACGGCGCTGTTGCCGGTGACGCAGCGTTTTGTTTTTCTCGAGGATGGAGATATCGCCGATCTCACCAGTCATGGCATGGCGATCTATAACAGCGACGGCGAACAGGTTGAGCGCGTCGAGCGCCACTCTGAGTTGTCAGCCGATGCAGTAGAGCGCGGCGAGTACCGCCACTACATGCTCAAGGAAATCTACGAACAGCCGCGCGCTATCGCCGACACACTGGAAGGTCGTATTTACCAGGGCCGTGTACTGGAGGCCGCGTTCGGTGCGGGTGCAGCGCAGATTTTTGCAAAGGTACAGGGTGTGCATATCATCGCCTGCGGCACCAGTTACCACGCCGGCCTGATCGGACGTTACTGGATGGAATCGCTGGCCGGTATTCCGTGCAGCGTGGAAGTCGCCAGTGAGTTCCGTTACCGCAAACCGGTGGTACGCAACAGCTCGCTGATCGTCACCATCTCCCAGTCCGGTGAAACCGCCGACACCCTGGCCGGTTTACAGGAAGCCAGGCGGCTTGGATTCGGCCAGTCGCTGACCATCTGTAATGTACCGGAGAGCTCGCTGACTCGGGAATCCGACCTGGTATTTATGACCCGCGCCGGTCCGGAAATCGGTGTGGCATCCACCAAGGCTTTTACCACCCAGCTGACGGCGCTGATGCTGTTGACCATCGTGCTGGGCCGCCGTTTCAGTATGAGCGAAGAAACCGAACGCAAACTGGTACAGGAGCTGGAACATCTGCCGCGCCAGATCGAGGACGTACTGGC
>FXBF010000736.1_pt1 | contig 11395 bp, 11 predicted proteins | sample 5335321 | NCBI WGS metagenome assembly FXBF01 (sample SAMEA103928391, study PRJEB20085) | sediment metagenome | isolation source: sediment | reverse complement strand
ATCCACTCCTTTCTTTGATTTGAGTTCTTCGCTTTATTACCAGGATAGAGCTCGAGCGTATACAAAACGTAGACGACTCCATTTGAGCTGCTCTGACGTCAAGTTCCCTTAAGCCACTGGGTTGACGGCGCGCCCCAGAAAGAGAATCGCACCGGTTTCGATGTCACGGATCATGAAGAGGAAGGGGCGGTCAAGCCTCACCTCTAGGGGAAGCGCCGGCGGAACGATCACCACCGCGGTGGCGGCTGCCGCTTCCGTGCCCGCTTCGTCCACCGCGACAAACGCCTTATGGACAACAGCATCGATCTTAAGGCGTTCGACGCTGGTGATCCCTAAGAAGTCCGCCCAGTCAGAGAAGGCATCCACCATGCCCAGCTCCACGAGTGCATCCTTCAGGCGGAACTCCGACTCGTAGGTGAATTTGGGCATGGTTAGGTGGACGTTTCTCCGCACAATATCGCCCAAAATGGCAGCTACCCGTTCTGTGTCCAGCGCGCTTTCAAACTCCTCGAACCAGCCCGCTTCGGGAAGCAGAACAACCATCGAAAACTCTCGACCAACGTAAAGCAGCTCGACCGCCTGATACCCCTCGGCATACCCGAACCCCGCGATCTGCTCCATCATCGGCACACTGACCTGGCTACCGTCCAGCAAATTGAACGTGCCCTCATGGGTGCGCTCCTCTCTATGAAGGAGCCAAAATGTGTCCAACTTTAGGGGTCCACTACACCCCCCCGCAAGGAAGACATCTATGCCCTCCTGCCCAAGTTCAAGGGCAAGAATTTCGCCATCGAATACGCCGGGGAGTTCCCCGAGGATTTGGCAGTCATGTTTTGAGATGAGGACCCATAGACGGATTGCTGAGCATGGATTTCCTTACCAGAATCAAAGCGCGAATTGACCTCGACAGCGGAGTGGTCGAGATCCCTTGATTGCTGGCATCCGCTAAGCTGCTCTCCTCATCCGTTGACCGACTTGTGATTTGGTATCAACTCCCTGTTCCAGTTATCATGAGAGGCGAGAATCCGGTCACAGGGGGTCCGCCTGAGCGAGGCCTGATGAACACAACCGAGGTAGTTCGCCAGCATGAACTCATCCAAGGGCTCGCACTGGAACTCCTCCGCACCTGGGGGTTCCAGTCCGAAAAACTGGAGCAAATCTTCACTCGCAAGTACAGCCGATCCCATGCATTGGAGAACCTTGAAGACGCCGTGCTCGACGCGTATGCCCGACTCTGGGAAGAACTCCAACACGGCCGGATCGAAGTCATCTGCAAGGAGACGATCCGCGGCACATTGCTGGATGCGCTGCGCCGCCGCGGCCTCGATCGCAAGCCCTTTACCGCGCAAAGACTGCTCGTCGGCATCGCCACAAGCGTAAGATCGAAGACCCGCAGACGCTATCTTCAGTGGGCCAAGTTCGAGCTGCGAGAGGAACTGAAGCGACGACTCCGCGCAGATCTTTCTTCATGGGACGGTGCCTCTCTAGAACGCGTCATCGACTACTTCCTCGCCGAGTTCGTGCCCCGAGTCTACGCACAGCTCGACATCCACGAGAACGGGGGGACACCGCTCCTCGATTGCTGCTACGAGGCGTTCATCAGCTCACAATCTGAGCTACGCTGGGCCATGGGGTATCGATCCTGGATCACGCCGGTCTCCCCCAGGCTCTCGTTCCGCTCAGAAGAGCGTGTGGATCTGGAGCGCCGCTCCTGGGTGACGCTGGAAGGCCAACCCGAGTACGAAGAGCTCGTTGTCCTAGAACGCCTGCGCGCTCAAGCCCAGCTGCTGTGCGGTCGCCTGCCCAACACCGATCTCTTCGTATTCCTCAGTGGCGATCTCGATCCCGCCGAGCGCCGACGTTTGGAGCTTTGTCTCATCTTCGCAGAGCTGCTGCGGGAATCAAAGCGCAAGCCGGTCAATCTAAAAGCGTATATGATCTACGTCTTCAGCCACTTCCCCGGCCCCGGGCGCGCCAATCCCCCTGCACGAGTCCCCATCGAGCGTGTCACGCTCGATATGATCCAAGGATGCGAGTTCAGCTGGGAGGAGATCTGCCGCCGCTTCCCCGGCGGTCCGAAGCCGGGAGACTACACCACCAAGCGCCGCATCGAGCGCGATGTGATTCAGACGGCCCGCGCGCTCGGGTTCATCCGGGAAGAGACCGTGCAGAGAGGAGCACAACATGCCTGACTGGGATCTTTTCATCGAGGAAGCGTTCCGCAGGGAGGGATCGGCCGTAAGATACCGGAGCCATCCCCCGTCAGAAGTGTTAGCGGAATATGCCGCAGGCGAGCTCGGCGGATCTGAGGCGCTCGACCTCGCCGTCCACGTGAGCTCGTGCCTCAAGTGCCTGCAAGAGTTGAGCGGGCTGCGCGACCGGTGGGAGCAGCTCACAGAACGGCTCATCACATCTCTCCCGGAGCCGGAACAGCTGCGGGAAACCCGGCAAAAGCGCGAGATCGCCCGCCGGGTGCGAGAATTTCTCATAGCCCATCGTCCTCAGGAGCTCGAGCTGTTCGAGGGCGTTTGGGAGCTACTCCAGGTGAAAACGCTAACTGAGATCGCGTTCGCTCGGCCTCAGCCCGTCCGCGGTGATGCGTCTGAGACGATCTGCGTCTCGCTCATCTCGACCTTGGCCGCCGCCTTCGAGGACGAAAGCGCGAAGAGCTTGAGCGAGATTCCCAAGGAGCGCGTTCGGACCCTCATCGAGCGCCGGGCGAGAGAGCGGAATCTCTCCGAAAACTGGACGCGGCAATTGATGGAATTTCTGCTGTAGGGGTAGATCCCTGCATCTGTCCTCTCTCAAAAAGGGCAACCACAGGGGGTTGCCCCTACGCCAGATAGAGTAGCGGCGCGGCCCACGCGGGGTCCTCCCAGTCAAGCTCGGAGCCGACGGCCAACCTCGCCTCCCGCAGCGCGAGCGCCGGATCGCCTTTCTCCGCCAGCGAGCGATAGAATGTGAGCGCCAATATCCGCGCGCCGCGATCGCTCACCGGCCAGCGCATCCCGACCACGCAGGGAACCCCGTGCCCTGCGAAGGCATCTGCCAGACCGACGACGGCATCGCCTGGCGTCGAAGCTTGAGCCGCGCTCTCGCAGGAGTTCAAGAAGACGAGCTGGAGGCCGCTCTCGCCCGCGACGCGCCGCAGCTCGTCCGCCCGCAGCTTGCGGCCTGCACCGAGCCGCAGGTAGCTCGCCCCCGCCGGATCCTCACAGCCAGAGTGGCCGGAGAAGTGGAAGGCGTCATATTCCCCACTCTCAAGCGCCCGGAGCAGTTTCTCTTTGGTCGCTTCCCCCCCGGAAAGCACCTCCACGTTCAGAGCGAGATCCCCGGAGAGGGCGCGGTGGATCGCCCGGACTTCGTCGAGCGCCTCGTCGAGGTCGCTCTCCGGCACGACGAGGAGCACGCGACGGATTGAGAGTCTTTCGCGTCGGCCCTCCGCCGCCCGGACGGGCGTGCGGGCCATCGGCAAGAGCAGCGACAGGAAATCGTCGCCGTTGTGCAGCAGTTCCCACGGCAGCGCCCGCAGCCTCCCCTCCGTCTCCAGCACCAGCGGAGAGCGGGGGTGAGCGTCTAAGAGCGACGTGAGGTAGCCGTGGGTCTCCTTCGGCACGTAGAGCTCGTAGAGGCGGCGGCCCAGTTGGGTCAGGCGGGCGTGGAGATCCCGCCCCAGGGCGCGGCGCTCATCTTCACCGCGAACCGTCGTGAAGGCGTTGCCCGCCTCGGCAAGCCTTTGGAATGCGTGTGCCAGCTCTTCCCCCTCAACGCGGTCGACGGGCAGCGTCTCTTGGCCGCGCCGGGGGCGCGGGAGGTTCGCCTGAAAGCGGACGACCACGTGATCTTCCAGTTCGAGCATGCTCATCCAGCCCGCCGCCCGCTCCATCTCCACGTCCATCGCCTGTGAGAGAACTCCTCGGGTCTGCAGGTACTCTCTCAATCTCGCTTGCCGCTCCGGATCGGCGAGCGCGGGGATCTTGGCCTCTGTAGAGATGTCCGACAACCGCTCGGCCGCCTCCCCCACGCGCGCCACGAGAGCGAAGAGAGCGTCGAGCCACAGCGTTCGGGTGGGGCGAAGCCAGAGCGCTCTTTCAGAGCCGGAGATCGGGTGAATCTTCGCGCACACCTCTAAGTCCGCTCCCTCCAGGTGAGCGCTCAGATCGAGCCGCCGGACCGAGCGCCGGGGGAGGGATCTCACCGAGACGGTGAGGAGGACGCTCCACGCGCCAGGCGGAGTCCCTTCCATCGGGAGCACCCGCCACTCCAACCGCAGGCCCGCCACGCCGCCCGCATACGTCTCTCCCCCTATGGGAGAGAACAGGTCCTGCCCGAGGAGCGCGAGTGCGATGTCCGGATTCGTGATCGCAAACCGAAAGTCCTCGATGTGGGCTTTAAGTCGCCAACTTCGCTCGTCTCCCTGAGCTGTGTTTGCGCCCACGCCGCTTTGTAACTGCGAACGGTTTGCGCGGACCCCCATGTTTTTCCAACCTCCACGTTCATCGTAAGGCAGACACGGTTTCCGTGTCAATTCCTTGAGAATGGATTCCTCAACGACGGCAATCTGTGATATGATCTCTCTGAGAATGTTTGCGTTCAATCTAACTGGCATGGCTCTCTTGGTGGGGCTGGGGCTCCTCAGCCTTCTGCTCCTCGGTCTCGTGACCGGCCAAATGGTTTGGGCCTATGCGGGGTATCGGCTACAGCAGCGAATAAACCCGTCGCGCAGTCCGTCTAAGCGAAGCCAACGGAACCTTCGCAGCGCTATGTCCCTGGGCGTCGGGTTGCTCATCGTCGTCCTCGCCGGAGAGGCTTTCGCTATTCGAGCCGTCTGGCAGGGGTTTCTCACGCTTCCGCCGGAGCCGCTCCACCGCGTGATCGCGTATGTGTCAGATGAGAACGGCAGCCGCGACCTCTGGCTCATGGACGAGTACGGCCACACCCGGGCGCTGACGTTCGAGATGTCCGATGAGCGGCAGCCCCGCTGGTCGCCGGACGGCGAGTGGATCGCGTTCCTCTCCAACGCGGCCGGCAACGATGATCTCTACATCATAAGCCCGGAGGGCCGCAACCGCTGGGCCTTGACGCAGACCCCGGAGAACGAGGACTGGGTCTCCTGGGGGCCTACGGGGGACGAGATCCTGTTCACCCGCAGAGTGGCCGACGGCGATCGTCTTTGCATTCTGCGCCTCGACGTCCTGGAACAGGCCGTGCTCGAGGATCGCTGCATATTCACGACCGACGGCCGGATCAACAAGCCGAGCTTCTCGCCCGACGGCACGAAGATCATCTTCAACCTGGGCCACAACGGGCTCTACCGACTCTGGATCGTCGATCGTGATGGGAAGAACGCCCAAGCCCTGGACCCGACGGTCCAGAGCGGGATCGCCGCGTGGTCTCCGGACGGAACGCAGATCGCCTATCGCCGAGCGGCCGATTACAACAAGCCCTCGGATCTCACGGTCATCCGGCCGGACGGCTCCGAGCCGCGCCACGTGCGCCACATCAAAGCCTCTCAGGTGACGGCGAACTGGTCCCCAGACGGCGCTTGGCTCTACTTCACCAGCGACCGGAGCGATCCCCCACTGGCGGAGATGAAGCGCTTAGGCGTGGTCCGCGCCGACGGCACCGAGCTGCGCTGGCTCGATTCGGGCGAGTGCTGGCTCTACTGGCAGGCCCAGTCTTGGCAGATCGAGACCTGGGACGAGCACGATCGAATCCTGTACACCCGCAGGGTAGGCGACCAGCAGGATCTCTACTTGATCTACGCCGACGGGACCGGCCGAACCCGCCTGACGGACACGCCCGCCAACGAGTTCCACGCCGTCTTCCGTCCGGTGCCTCCCCTCAAACAACGCTGATCGAACTCTTCAGATCACAGGTGTCAGGTTCTGCCCCTTTTTGCGCGGCCTTATACAAACGAGGGGGTGTGCCCGGGCATGGGGCTGATCATTCAGCTCTTTGGAAGATTCCGCGTTTGGCGTAAGGGGGAGGAAGAGCCGATCAGCAAGCGCGAGTGGCAGGATCGCAAGTGCATTCAACTCTTCAAGATCCTGGTGAGCGAGCGCGGACGGCCTCTCCACATCGACCAGATCACCGAGTGGCTCTGGCCGGATTCCGGTCCGGAGAGGGCCGCTTCTTCGCTGCGAAACCGTGTCAGTCAGCTGCGCCGGATTCTCGAGCCGGGGCTCCGCCGGGGCCTGGATTCCCGCTACATCCGGACCTATCACAACCAGGGCTATCAGTTCGATCCCGACACGCCGTGCCGCATCGACAGCGAATGCTTCGAGCGCGCCTATCAGGCGGGCCGACTCCTCGAGCGGGCCGTGTGCTGGAGCGACGCCCTGAAGCATTACGAACAGGCAGCGGCCCTCTACCAGGGGGATTATCTCAGCGAGGATCGCTATGAGAGCTGGGCTGCGCCCTACCAGGAGCGGTGGCGAGGGAAGTACATCCGGCTCATCACCGGCATCGCCCGATGCTTTGCCCGAGATGGGCGCTGCGACGAGGCGATCGAGTGGGCCGAGCGCGCAATCGAGCTGGCCCCCGCCTGGAGCGAGGCGCTCCATCGCGACCTCATGCGCTACTATGCGGCGCGGTCCGACCGGGCGGGCGTGATGCGCACGTACGCCCGCCTCAAGCGCGCGCTGGCCGAGGCCTATCAGATTCGCCCCTCTCCGGAGACCGAACGGTTCCTCCAGGAGATCCTCGGGGTCCTGAGCGTCCCCTGCGGTCGGGCTTAGTCGATTGCTTTCCCGTCGGACGGCAACTATGATGAAGCCGCTATGCCACGCGTTCCGGAGGAGCGACGAAGATGCTCCTAGGCTGCCACCTATCCATCTCCGGCGGGCTCCATCGCGCCTTCGAGCAGGCCGAGAAGCTCCGGATCAACGCGATGCAGATCTTCTCGCATAACGCCCGCAGCTGGCGCATGAAGCCTCTCTCGCCTGAGGAGATCGAGTCCTTTAAGAGCAAGTGGGCTGAGAGCGCCGTGCAGTACATCGTGATTCACACGAGCTATCTCATCAACTTGGCCTCGTCCAAGCCCGACGTCTATGAAAAGTCGGTTCAGGCGCTCATCGAGGAGATCGAGCGGGCCGGACGGCTCGGCATCCCCCATGTGAACACCCACGTTGGCGCTCATCTGGGCGCGGGCATCGAGGAGGGCCTACAGCGCATCGTCGCGGCCCTCGATCAGGTGCTCGAAAGCCCCGAAGCGCAGCAATATCCCGACGTCATGGTGCTCTTGGAGAACGACGCGGGCACGGGCAGCTCGCTCGGCGCGAGATTTGAAGAGCTGGGCCTGATCCTCGATAATGTGAGCCATGCAGAGCGATTCGGAGTCTGCTTCGACACGTGCCACGGCTTCGCAGCCGGCTATGACTTCACCTCCCCGGGAGGGCTGGAATCCGTGCTGACGCAGATGGAGCGGGCGTTCGGCATGGAGCGCTTGAAGCTCATCCACGCCAACGACTCGAAGCACCCTTTGGGCTCGCGCCGCGACCGGCATGAGCACATCGGGCGCGGCCACATCGGCCTCGAGGGGTTTCGATCGGTCGTGAACCACCCGCGACTGCTGGATTTACCGTTCATCTTGGAGACCCCCAAGGCCGACGATGAAGATAAAAAACTCGACTCCGAGATGGATATCGTGAATTTGAACGCAATTCGCAGACTGCGGGAATCTTAATATCGAGGAGGCAGGTACGATGAAGATCTTCGTGGACACGGCCAATCTCGAGGAGATCGGACAGGCGGCGAGCTGGGGGATCCTCGATGGCGTAACTACAAACCCCACGCTGCTCGCCAAGGAGATAGAGCGGACGGGCAAGGGCTACCGGGAGATCCTCCAGGAGATTTGCGAGCTCGTCGACGGCCCGGTTAGCGCCGAGGTGGTGAGCACCGAGGCCGAGGGTATGTTCCGTGAGGGGCTCGAACTCGCCGAAATCCACGAGAACATCGTGGTGAAGATCCCCATGACCCCCGAGGGCATGAAGGCGACGAAGCGCCTGCGCCAGCAGGGGATCCTCATCAACGTCACGCTGGTCTTCTCCCCCACCCAGGCGCTGCTGGCCGCCAAGGTGGGCGCCACGTACGTCTCGCCGTTCGTCGGGCGCATCGACGACAAGAGCGGCGACGGCATGGAAGTCGTCTCCCAGATCGTCCAGATCTTCGAGAACTACGGGCTCGCCACCGAGGTCTTGGCGGCGAGCATGCGTCACCCGCGCCACGTCGTCGAGTCCGCGCTCATCGGCGCGGACGTGGCCACCATGCCCTTCGGCGTATTGAAAAAACTCTTCGAGCACCCGCTCACGGACATCGGCCTCGAACGATTCCTGGCCGATTGGGAGAAAGCTGGAAAGGCAGCTATCAGCGATCAGCCGTCAGCGATCAGCAAGGGCAAAGGTCCTTTAGCTGACAGCTGAACGCTGATTGCTCAACACCTAATGAACACCAAAGAGAAGAGACTGCTGGCGAATCGACTGAGACAGATCGCGCTCCGGCTCGTCTATGAAGCCCAATCCGGGCACCTGGGGGGCTCATACTCGGCGGCCGATATTCTGATCGAGTTGCTCTTCGAGCAGATGCGCTACGACCCCAAACGGCCCGGCGCACTCACCAACGACGTCTTGGTGCTGGACAAGGGACACATCACCCCGGGCTTCTACGCCGCGATGCACCTGGCCGGATTCATCCCCGAAGAGCTGCTCTCGACGTTCCGACGCGTGGACCCGAACTCGCCGCCCGGAGCCGCGAAAGCGCTGCAGGGGCACCCGAAATTCCGTCCTGAGCTGGGAATCTGGTTCTCCACCGGAAGCCTGGGCGTAGGAATTTCACAAGCCATCGGGATGGCCATCGCCGAGAAGATGGCCGGACGGGAGACGCACGTCTATGTTTTGCTCTCCGACGGCGGTTTGCAGGAGGGGATCATGTGGGAGGCGGCGCGCAACGCGGCGTACCACAAACTCGATAACCTCACGGCTATACACGATCTCAACTGGATTCAGAACGACGACTTCGTCTTCAACACGACGGAGCTCCTCCCGGTGGCCGACAAGTGGCGCAGCTTCGGCTGGGAGGTCTTGGGGGAAGAGATTCCGTTCCCGGAGCGCAATGGAACCCCTTTGAACGGTCACGACTTCGAGTGGCTCTCGCAGGCCTTTCAGAGCGCCGAAGCCGCGGCGGGCAGGCCCGCGATCCTCATCGCGAACACCACCAAGGGGAAGGGCATCCCCGACATCGAGAACGATCCGGCTTGGCACGCGAAGGCCCCCACGCGCGCGCAATTCGAGAGATGGATCGACGAGCTACGCGCCGAAGAGGAGACGCTGAAGGCAGGTGAATCGATGTGAAATATCCCATCGACCTCTCGGCGTTTGTGGATGAGCAGGGCAACCCCAAGGAGATCGAGCGCAGCTACGTGCGAGACGCGTTCGGTGAGGCGCTCGTCGAGCTGGGCGGAGAGCGCTCGGATTTCATGGTGCTCGGCGCCGATCTGGACAAATCCACCAAGACGCTCAAGTTCCGCAAGCAGTATGGGGAGTTCGGGCGCAAGGGCGCGAAGGGACGCTGGATCAGCTGTGGCGTCTCCGAGGCGTTCATGTGCGCCGCGGCCGGGGGATTGGCCGCCCGCGGGGTAAAACCCGTCATGACATCATTTGCCCGCTTTCTGGAGCGGGGCTACGAGCCCTTGTTGCAATCCGTAGGCATCCCGGGCCTCGACGCCTTCGTGCTAGGCAGTCACGGGGGGATCGCCACGGGACAAGACGGCAGTTCGGCGCAAGCGATCGAGGACCTCGCGCTCTTCCGCGCGATCCCCAACGTCACCGTGCTCTGTCCCGCCGACGCGATCGAGACGAAGCAGGTTGTCCATGCGGCCTTCGAGCGTTCTGGCATTGTTTATATGCGCCTCTCGCGCAACCGCCTGCCTCATCTCTTCCACGAGGACTATGAATTCAAGCTGGGCGAGGGCGTCGAGCTCGTATCCGGCGAGCAGGTCACGCTGGTGGGCACGGGCGAGACGACGTACCACGCACTGCTGGCGATCGCAAAGCTCCGCAAAGAGGGGATGAATCCGCGCTTAGTTCATCTTCCCACGATCCACCCGCTCGACCGTGAGATCTTGGAAGAAGCCACCAAAGACACGGAGCTGTTCGTGACCGTGGAAGACCATAGTCCGCGGGGCGGGCTGGGCGACGCCGTATTGGAGGTCCTCGCCGAGTCGGGCGCGCCCCGAAGGGCGCTCAAGATCGGCGTGCAGGTCTATGCCGAGTCGGGCAAGCCTGACGAGCTCTATCGCAAATACGGTCTCGACGGCGAGGGCATCGCTCAGCGAGTGAGGACAGCACTGTAAGGTCCCCTCCAATGTCGCTCCAAGCGATTCTGTTCGACCTCGATGAGACGCTTATGATCGAAGAAGCCTCTGTAAAAGAGGCTTTTCTCGTTACGTGCCGAATCGCTGAAGAGCGCTACAGCCTCGATCCCAAAGCGCTCACTCGCTCCGTGCGGAAGCACGCCCGCGAGTTGTGGCACTCCTTCTCCACGCATGAGTACTGCATGGCCCTGGGCATGAGCTCTTGGGAAGGGCTCTCCACCCACTTTGAAGGCGACGATCCTCAGTTGAGGACGCTTCGAGCGCTTGCGCCCGATTTTCGTAGGGATGCCTGGTCTCGCGCCTTGGCCGAACATGGCGTGCGCGACGCTGCGCTCACAGAAGAGCTGATCGACACGTTCATCGCCGAGAGGCATACGCGTCACGTCCCTTTCCCGGAAGCAAAACCTGTGCTAGAGGAGTTGCAGAAGGGTTACCGCCTGGCGCTCGTCACCAACGGGCCGCCGGTCCTGCAGCGCGAAAAGCTGGAAGTCTCCGGGCTAGCACCCTTCTTTGAGCTCGTGGTGATCTCCGGCGAACTGGGGATCGGCAAGCCCGCCCCACGGATTTTTCGGCACACGCTGGAGCAGCTAGGACTCGCCTCTCACGAAGCCGTGATGATCGGAAACAGCTTAGAGCGAGACGTGGTCGGGGCAAAACGAGCGGGCCTCTTTACCATCTGGGTGGATCGTGCTGAATCTAATTCTGATAGCACACTGCAAGAACCTGAACTCATCCCCGACGCGACAATTACAGATCTGAGCGAGCTTCCCAAGGTTTTGGCAAGTGTCTGCGGGAACACTTAACAGCTTGATCTCATCGTACTACAACGATCACGAGCCGCCTCATTTCCACGTGCGCTATGGTGATCAGGAAGCTATCATTGGGATCGAGACTCTCACCCTGCTAGCAGGGCAACTGTCTCCAAGAGCGTGGGGAGTAGTGGAGTCTCAAATATGCTTAATCAGAGGTGACGTCATGACCCGGAGAAGCTTCTTGAAGTTCTTTGCTGCAGGCGGAGGCCTA
>FXBF010000735.1_pt1 | contig 11400 bp, 10 predicted proteins | sample 5335321 | NCBI WGS metagenome assembly FXBF01 (sample SAMEA103928391, study PRJEB20085) | sediment metagenome | isolation source: sediment | reverse complement strand
CCCTTTTTACGGTAGAAATGTGCCGCACCCTTGATAGCGAGATTGTCTGACTCTGTGGCGCCGCTGGTCCAGACGATTTCCTTCGGATCTGCATTCATCAGTGTAGCAACGTTATGCCGCGCCTCTTCAACCGCTTCATCAGCCTGCCAGCCAAACATATGCGAACGCGATGCCGGGTTACCAAACTTTCCCTGCGGGGTCAGGAAAGAACACATGGTTTCCGCCACGCGTGGATCCACGGGCGTAGTCGCCGAGTAGTCAAGATAGATTGGTGTCTTCACGGTCATATTCATTACACCTGTCAAAATATTTAAACGTTCTACCAGCCGGCCGCCTGACCGGCTTTCTGTACCCACTTGATCTGTTGGCCCAACGCTGCCAGCAAGGTATCGATTTCTGACTCTGTCGTGTCCTTGCCCAGGCTGATGCGTATTGCACCGCGCGCGATATCCGCGTCTACACCCATCGCCGTCAACACATGGCTCACTTCGTTGCTGCCGCTGGCGCAGGCGGAACCACTGGAAACAGCAATACCGGTGCGGTCAAGCTGCATCAACAAGGTCTCGCCATCGATTCCGGCTACCGCCAGCTGAACGGTATTGGGCAGGCGTTCAGCCTCCCTGGCAAACAGGGTGATCTCGGTGTAGCGGGCCAGGCCCCGTTCCAGACGGTCACGCAAGCTGCGCATATGGGCGGCGCATCGCTCCAGCTGTGTTTTGGCCAGCTCGGCAGCAACACCAAATCCTGCAATGCCGGCCACATTCTCCGTTCCGGCACGTAAACCCCTTTCCTGACCGCCACCATATATCAATGGTGCCAGTTCCAGCGATTTATCGACGATCAGCGCACCGACACCCTTGGGTCCGTAAATCTTGTGCGCTGACAAGCTCAGCAACTGCACGCCGCTGGACTCAAAATCCAGCGCTATCTTGCCGGCGGCCTGTATGGCATCGGTGTGAAAAATCGCACCGGCTGAACGCGCCTGCGCTGCCAGACCGGCAATGTCCTGGATAACACCGGTCTCGTTGTTCGCCATCATCACAGACACCAGGCGGGTATCCCGGTGCAGTTTTTCCGCCAGCTCCTGTGTCGTCACGCGGCATTGTTCATCGACCTCAATCAGATCCCGCTGCCAGCCCTGACCTGTCAATGCCTGTGCCGGTTCGAGCACCGACGGGTGTTCAATACTGCTTATGGCAAGCCGTCCGACCGCTTGCCCCGCGGTCACTGCGTGCAGCGCCAGGTTGTTCGCTTCACTACCACCACCGGTGAATATCACCTGGGCAGGCTGTACGCCTGCGAGTGCCGCGACCTGCTCCCGCGCAACATCCAGCCTGGCGCGCAATGCCCGACCGAACTGATGCGTGCTGGATGGATTGCCCGGCATGCCCGCCATACAGTCCGCCATCGCTGCCAGCACGTGTTCATCCAGTGGCGTACTGGCGTTGTAGTCCAGGTACAGTTTCATCCGCCGTATCCCGGACGGTCAGGCAGGATCAACTGCCGTGTCGCCAGCTGCAAGACTGACGGCAACCGTGTGCGCGGCAGCATCGTCCCTGGCAGCCCGGCTGGCCAGACCCTGGTCTACCAGTTGCCCCAGTGAAATACCGCTCAGAAATGAATAAACCTGCTCACTCAACTCGGTCCACAAGTCATGCGTCAGACAGCGTTTACCGTGCTGGCAATCCCCTTTTCCACCGCAGCGTGTAGCATCGACACTCTCATCAACAGCTGCCACCACCTCCGCAACCTGGATGTCATGCGCCGACCTGCTGAGCGAATAACCGCCCCCCGGTCCGCGCGTGCTGGACACCAGCCCGTGCTTGCGCAAGCGGGTAAACAATTGCTCCAGATAGGACAGTGAAATGCCCTGACGAGCTGATATATCAGCCAGTGTTACCGGCCGTTTGCCGGCGTGCAACGCCAGATCCAACATTGCGGTTACCGCGTAGCGGCCCTTGCTGGTTAATTTCATTCCAACCTGTCCTTACTCAAGTCTTGGAAAACGTGGTCAAAATGCCATAACCGAGTAAAACAGTCAAGAATTATCCGGATCGGATTCCAAGGGTTTTTCAGGTTCTTTACCGGTTTCAATGGGTTCCGTACTGCAGGCGCTTTCCAGCTCACAGGCCTCCAGATCGGGCATCTGCAGATCGGCAACTTCAGCACCCAGACCCTTCAGTCCGCGGCACATATCATCCAGCCGTTTATCCATGATGTGTATATGATCCAGCATGTTATTGATGGCATTTGCCACCGGATCGGGAGCATCCTTGGTGCTACCGTAGGCATCGAAGCCCATTTTTTTTGCAATGGCGGCACGGTGTTCGGGCTGCTCGCTCCTGTCACCACCCACAACGCGCCCCGGTACACCCACCACGGTGGCGTCTGCAGCGACATCCTTCAGTACCACCGCGTTAGAGCCAATACGGACGTTGTCACCGATATACACAGGGCCCAGCACCTTGGCGCCCGCACCTATAACCACGTTATTGCCCAGCGTAGGGTGACGTTTACCCTTATTCCAGCTGGTGCCGCCCAGGGTGACGCCGTGATAAAGCGTGCAGTCATCACCAATCTCCGCTGTTTCCCCAATCACCACGCCCATACCGTGATCGATAAAAAAGCGGCGGCCGATAGTTGCGCCGGGGTGTATTTCTATCCCGGTATACCAGCGTGCGAAGTTTGAAATGATACGCGCCAGCCATGGCAGACCGTTGCGCGATAATGCGTGACTGACACGATGCAGCAACACCGCGTGAATCCCGGGATAGGTGGTAAGCACTTCAAAGCTAGTGCGCGCCGCCGGATCCCGTTCAAATACGCAGTTTATGTCTTCCCGCAATCGATCCCACATAGGTCACCTGAAAAGAAACTGATAAACAACCGAGCTGTAAATCAGCTCGTAGGAGCGGGCTCTTGTGCCCTGCCCGTGGGTATGCCCGCGAACGGTTCAGGCTCCAATAAGCCCCGGTTCGCGGGCAAGCCCGCTCCTACAGTTTTTGTCACAAATGCAAGTCTATAGGCCGGGCATGGTCCGGCGCAAATTCAGTGCTTTTTCCTGTTGGCCGCTGTGAGAATACCACGCAGGATATTTATCTCGTTCTGATCCGGGCGGGCTCGATTAAACAAGCGGCGCAAACGCCGCATTAACTGTCTGGGATTTTCCGGGTCGAGAAATTCCAGTGCAACGAGTGTGTGTTCCAGATGGGTATAGAACTGTTCCATCTGAAGCATGCCGGCATAGTCAAGCTCTGGCTGATCCGGTTTTTCGACAGCACCGGCTGCGATTCTGAGTTCGTAGGCGATAACCTGTACGGCTGCTGCGATATTCAGTGACGGGTAGTCAGGATTGGTGGGTATCTGTACCAGTTGATGGCAACGATCCAGCTCGTCGTTGGTCAGTCCGCTGCGTTCGCGACCGAACAGGATGGCTACGCGTTCGACATCAGGCTGCTGATGGACCAGCTCTGCACAGCTGCGCGGGTCCAGCATGGGTACGGGCAAGGTGCGGCTGCGGGCGCTCGCGCCGATGACCAGCGCACAATCTGCAACGGCTTCGTCCAATGTTGCAAAACACTTTGCAGCGGCTAACAGGTCATCGGCACCGGATGCGCGTGCTGTTGCCTCTGCACTGGGATACTGTTTGGGTTCAACCAGACGTAGCGTACCCAGACCCATGTTTTTCATGGCACGGGCAGTGGCCCCGATATTGCCGGGGTGGCTGGTGTTTATCAATACGATTCCGGGTTGTTTCAAGGAATACTCACGTTACACTCTGCTGAGCGGGAATGGCATGGCCGAAGCAATATCCGGCAGTCCGGCGGCCACCATCACCAGTCGGTCAAAACCGATTGCCACGCCGGCACAGTCCGGCAAGCCGGACTGCAACGCTGCCAACAGGTGCCGGTCAATCGGGATCACCGGTTTCCCCGTCTGTTCACGAACCCTGTTCTCATGTTCAAAGCGTTGCTGCTGTTGTCCTGCATCCACCAGTTCGTGAAAACCGTTGGCGAGCTCTACCCCCTTGATATAAAGCTCGAAACGCTCTGCAACAGAAACTTCACCTTGCCGGACTCTCGCCAGCGATGCCTGACTCACGGGGTAATCGTACACAAACACAGGCTGATCGCCGAGCCCTGGTTCCAGCCAGTGCGTTACCAGCAGATCGAGCCAAGGGTCCAGTTCCCGGTCATCCATGGTCTCTGGTACCGAATCAAGCTGCCGTTCGGCAAACCGGCGGAACGCAGCCACCTTATCCGTCCAGGGATCGAGTCCGGTTGCATCGCGAAACCACTGCCGGTACGTTACACGCTTGGCAGGCCGGTAGTCCATGAAGCCTTCCAGGGCATACGAGAGTAAAGCGTCTGTCTCATCCATCAAAGCCTGGTGGTCCATTCCCGGCCGGTACCATTCCAGCATCATGAACTCCGGATTATGCCTGCTGCCCAATTCTGCATTGCGGAAGACATGAGCCAGCTGGTAGATCGGTCCACTGCCGGCTGCCAGCAGGCGCTTCATGAAAAATTCCGGCGACGTATGCAGGTACAGTGGCAAGCTATCGACCCTGCCTGGACCTCTGTAACCGGTATGAAATGATTCAATGGCCGGATCGGTGCTGCCGAAACGGGACAGCAGCGGGGTATCGATTTCCAGCACGCCTTGCTGGGTGAAAAAAGAACGCATGCGCGCCAGCAGTGTGGCACGTAGTGTCAGGATCTCCAGACTGGCGCAGGGCCGCCAGGGGTCGTCGTCGATAGCGTCAGTCTTTGGCACGGCCGACGTATTCGCCGGTTCGGGTATCGACCTTGATGAGCTCATCGATATCGATAAACAGGGGTACGCGCACCACTGCACCGGTTTCCAGCGTGGCCGGTTTACCACCACCACCGGAGGTATCGCCGCGCACACCCGGGTCGGTTTCGGTGACTTTCAGCATAACGAAGTTGGGTGTGGTTACGCTGATCGGCGTGCCGTTCCACAAAGTTACCACGCAGGTATCCTGCTCTTTCAGCCACTTGACGACGTCGCCAACCGCTGTTGCGTCCGCGGGCACCTGTTCATAGCTTTTCGGATCCATGAAATACCAGAATTCCCCGTCTGCGTAGAGATATTGCAACTCGGTTTCCATCACGTCGGCAGCTTCCACGGATTCACCCGATTTGTAGGTGCGCTCGATCACGCGCCCGGTTTTCAGGTTACGGATTTTGACGCGATTGAAGGCCTGCCCCTTGCCGGGTTTGACGAACTCGTTTTCAATAATGGAGCAGGGGTCGCCATCCAGCATGATTTTCAACCCGCCCTTGAATTCGTTTGTGCTATAGGTCGCCATTAAGCATCCTTTGTGTTGCAATCCGGAAAAATCAGAGCGCATATGATAACCCGAAGCATTCAACTACGACAGTCGCAGGACTGGCAGACCTTGCTGGGCCAGGCGATTACCGACCCGGAGGATTTACTGCGGGAGCTGCATTTACCGGTGAGCCTGTTACCAGCTGCCTTGCAGGCCTGCTCCAGTTTCAGACTGCGTGTACCACGTGGTTTCGTGGCACGTATGCGCCCGGGGGATCCCGATGACCCGTTGCTGAGGCAGGTTCTGCCGCTGGGAGAAGAACTTGTTGTCGCACCTGGGTATAGCAGTGATCCACTCGCTGAACTGGATGCGATGCCCGCACCGGGTCTGCTGCACAAGTACCGCAAGCGGGTACTGCTGACCATGACAGGTGCCTGCGCCGTGCATTGCCGCTATTGCTTCCGCCGTCACTACCCCTACAGCGATGCCAACCCCACGCGCGAATACCGGCAGACGCTGGACTACTTGCGCGGGCAGGCAGACGTTAACGAAGTCATTCTCAGCGGCGGCGATCCCCTGACCCTGTCAGACCGGCGCCTGGCTGACCTGGTGACAGAGCTCGAAACGGTTCCGCAGTTGCAACGCCTGCGTGTTCACAGCCGGGTGCCCGTGGTTCTGCCGGAGCGCATTAATCCGGAACTGCTGGACTGGATGGCTGCAACGCGCCTGCAGGTCGTGCTGGTTATTCACTGCAATCACGCTGACGAGATCGATACCAGTGTTGCCGCTGCCATGCAGCAACTGCACACCGCAGGCATCACCCTGCTGAACCAGTCAGTGCTGCTGCGCGGTGTTAACGATCAGGCTGCAATACTCGCCGATTTGAGTGAAAAACTGTTTGCTGTCCATGTACTTCCTTATTACCTGCACCAGCTCGACCCGGTTCTGGGCGCTGCACATTTCCTGGTGGATGACCGGAAAGCCAGGGATCTGATGGAGAAAATGCGCAAATCTTTGCCCGGTTACCTGGTTCCCCAGCTGGTTCGAGAAAAGCCGGGACACCCGTCGAAAACCCCTGTTTAAGGAGCCTCTGTATAACTGACTTTGAACCGCCTTGGCAGTTCAAAGGGTTTATCTATTTTTCATTATTTATTACAACAAGTTACAATACAGTTCGTCTGGCTGTCAGCGCTTGCTCCTGGCACTGGAGGGTTACATCACCGACAAGCGATGGAAGCTAGGGAACCTCTGATTAATTCGTTTTCCGTCATTCTGGCGTATGCCAGAATCCAGTGGTTTCAATGAGTTGGATACCGGCCTTCGCCGGTATAACGAATTAATCAGAGGTTCCCTAGTTCCTTGTCCTCATTCAGTTTTGGCCCTGCGGGACGATAGACCCATCGGGAAGCGGGAATGACTGAACAGCAGTCAGAATCTGACCTGCCAGTGTTAACAACAGCGAGCGGACAAAATACCCATGCAACTTTCTGTACCCAATCGAACAGCACCGAAAAGCGGATCTTTCGACAGCAACCCTGTCAGCGTTAAAAAATGGATCGACGCCTTGCCGATGGCCAACATCGGTCAAACCACCCGGCTGCTGTTTGAAGCTCTGACCGACCTGAACCATCAGGACATCACAGCCCAGCAGCGTTTTAAAACGCTGGAGCTGTTATACCGGCCGGTGCGCTATGTTACCGAACGGATGAAAAAACATTTTGTCGGCCAGCCACTTCCACTGCCGTGCAATAACCTCAAGGTTGCAAACTTGTCACGCGAAATTTCGCATGTGCTTGCTACCGGTTACAAGGTGCTGGTCATGGAACAGATTGCCGGGATCGGGCGCAAGGACAGGAAGCTCCTGGTTACCGCCATATACCGCTCGATCAAGCAGTTGAGCGCAGTCCTGCTAAAAGCCTACCAGGTCTACGAACCCTATCCGGACTCGGTCTGGCTGGAGGTGCATTCGCTATACCGCTACGCAGAAAGTAACCGCTTGCATAAAACCAGGGTGGCCGAAGAACAGGGGCCCGAAAAGAATTCTTCTACAATTGTGGATGCCTACAAGCAGATACTGTTACTGGCGCTTGCCTGTCCCTATCGCCTGCGCCACAGCGAAGCGGAAGATATCTATCAGGCACTGGAAGAATGGGCGCACTACGCCGACTTGCAGGCCACTGGACAGTCTACTGAGGCACTGTTTGCGACCAACCTGGATTCTGACCAACCACCGAGTTACCTGGTACTGCGTGATGCCAATGAAAACTGCCATACTTCCCGTATTCTGACAACCCGGAAACTGGCTGAACAGTTGCGCAAGGAACTGGGGGCAAAGCGTGATAAAGACTCCGGGGAACATCACCATCAAGTCAAAACCAATACCCTGCGGCGCCTGATGCTGGCCTGGGGTATTATGCCCAAACGGCGTTTTTCCCGTGTCAAAGACCACTCCCAGGTAGTAGTCGCCATGGGACTGAGCTCCATACACTATTTTGTAAGTGGTGAAGTCGCATTCAACAATACATCGGTTGCGCACGACTGTCACAGCGAACTCGGCACTGACAGCCGCGGTACGCCGCAACTGGATCGCGCCCATTTTGGCGCAAAGACAACCAGCGAGCACGAAGGCAAGCTGCCGGACATGTGGGAAATGGACTACCAGCTTGAGAACGTACCCACGCCATCCAGCGTGGAAGAGGCCGTTGCCCATGCGGCCGTCGGTATGCAGATTGATACCAGCCACTGTACCCAGAGCTGGAAAATGGTAAATGTAAGCGCCGGTGGCTACTGCCTGTTGTGGGACAACCCGGAAACGACCCGTGCCCAGGTGGGCGAACTGCTCGGCATTCGCGAGGAAGGCGATCCTGACACTTTTCACTGGCGCCTGGGTGTCATCCGCTGGCTGAAATATACCGACAAGCGAGGCCTTGACCTGGGTGTACAAATGCTGTCGCCAGGCGCTGTCGGCATTGCAGCACGGCGCGATAAAAAGTGCCGGGTCAGGGACGGGGATTACACGCGCGGCCTGTTATTACCGGAAATCGCATCACTGCAACAGCAGGCAACCCTGTTACTGCCCTCCCCACCTTTCAATCCGGGAGATACAGCCATCGCCAACTGTCATGGCAGGGATGTGCGGGTCAGGCTGACCAAACTGGTCGAAAATACCGGCAGTTTTGCCCAGTTCCAGTTCACGTCCCTGGGTGAAGTCAGCCGGCCAACGGTGAAAAAACCGGCCAAAGCACCCAGGCCAACCGACTTTGATGACGTCTGGGAGTTGCTCTGAATCCGCCTTTTAGAACAGGGCCTTAAACAGATCCGGGTACTCAACTTCACCACCACCGGACAGGGTCCCCGCTACCAGCTCCATGGCGGTCAATGCATCATCGGGAATTGACAGATTAGCACTGACACCCCACTGCTTCGCCGGCTTAAAGCCGAAGCGAAGATAGTAGTCGGGGTGCCCGGCCACCACGATGGCGCTATAACAAAGTGGCCTGGCACGCGCCACGGCCGCCTCGATCAACTCCGAACCGATACCACGATGCGATTGGGACGGAACAACCGACATGGGTCCGAGCGCCAGTATTTCTGTGTCGCCTGCGGATGAACATAACCGTACTTTTGATAACACCACGTGCCCGACAATACGGCCATTCAATTCTGCAACCAGTGACAGATCAGGAATAAATCCGTCGGTTTTCCGCAATTCGTCCACCAGCTGTGCTTCCGCCTCACCTTCGAAGGCGCTCAGATTGACGACATCGATAGCGCGGAAATCATCCGCAGTTTCAGCCCGTACCTTGATTGGGTGCATTCCCCGTCCCCGCTGGTGTATTACATCGCATGCTAGCAGGAAATCCCAGAGTGGAAAAGCAGTTACAGCGTGCCGCGCCAAAATGGCGCAGCCGGTCTGACAGGTAAAGAAATCATCCCCTGGTGCCGACACAGGGTAGGCGCAGTACCGGCGTCTTGCGGCGCGAGGAACCTTTGCAGGAGATCAACAAGCACATGGACAAGGATTACACGTTGCGACTGCTCATTATTGAGGAATCCCGCAACGACGCCGAGGCCCTGGCCAATGTTTTGCGCAATGCCGGTCAGGCCTCGCGCCTGACATACGCCGAAGACCTGGAAGATGTCAGCTCGGCGCTGGACCAACAGGTTCCCGACCTGACGCTGTGCGCCACCGGCCTGGAAGGCGCACCGCTCGCAGCTGTCGCCAAAATACTGCAACAGCGTGAAATCGACGTGTCGCTCATCGCCATCGGCGAGTCCGGCGACGAAGCCAGCATCATTGATGCCATGCGCCAGGGCGCTTCCGACCTGTGTTCCTACGACATGCCGGAACACCTGCAACTGGTCGTTAAACGTGAACTGTCGCAGGCCAAAACCTGCCAGAGTGCACACAATTACGAAGCAAAATTCCACGAAAGCGAAAAACGCGCGCGCATGCTCATGGAAAGCTCGCGCGATGCCATCGCCTATGTACACGAAGGCATGCACATTTTCGCCAACAGTTCCTACCTCGAGATGTTCGGTTTCGACGATCTGGAAGAAATCGAAGGCACACCCATTATGGATATGGTGGCGCCGGAAGATCACGCCGAGTTCAAGGACTTCCTGCGCAACTACAGCAAAAACGGCGCACAGGAAAGCGGTCTGGAAACCCGTGGACTGCTGCCGGACGGCAAAACTTTCAAGGCGGAAATGGAATTCACCACTGCCAGCATCGACGGCGAACCCTGCACCCAGATCATTATCCGTAGCCAGACCGCAGCCAGCGCCGATCTGGAACAGAAACTCAAATATCTCAGCAAGCAGGACGTATTAACCGGCCTGTTCAACCGTCAGTATTTCATGGAGGAACTGGAACTGGCCGTGACCGATACACTGAGCGGCTCCGCCAGTGCGGCAATCATCTATATGCTGATGGACAATTTCAAGGACATCAAGGACAACCTCGGTATGGGTGCTGCCGACATGGTCATCAACGACATTGTCGGACTACTGCGCGAGCATACCGGTGAAGAGGATATTGTTGCCCGCTTCGGCGACCACTCCTTCACTATCCTGCGTCGTGACTGCGACCCGGAATCGATCCAGGCGCTGGGCGAAAAACTGCGCCAGGTGGTCGAGGATCACATCGCCGACGTGGAAGGCCAGTCGGTCACCACCACGTGCAGTATTGGCATGAGCGTGGTAGCGGAAAGCACACCGTCCGCGCACGAGGTTATTTCACGCGCCGACCTTGCCTGCGAAGTCGCACGCTCCTCCGGCGGCAACAAGGTGCACCTGCACAACCCGGTGGTCGATGAAAAGATCGGCAAGGAACGCGACCAGCAGATGCACGCGCTGATCAAAGGTGCACTGGAGGACAACCAGTTCCAGCTGCTCTACCAGCCTATCGTCAGCCTGCAGGGCGACACCGGCGAGAACTATGAAGTATTACTGCGCATGTGTAATGACGAAGGCGAGCACATACTGCCCACCCAGTTCCTGCCGCTCGCCGAACAGACCGGACAGATCGCCGAAATCGATCGCTGGGTAATCCGCTGCGCGATCCACAAGCTGGCGGAGCACCGTGCGGATGGCGCCAACACACAGTTTTTCATCAAGATGGCGGCCGCATCCCTGGTGGACGAAGACCTGGTCCAGTTCATCTACGACTGCATGAAGGAAAACCGTCTGCCGGGCGATGCCCTGACCTTTGAGATTGCCGAGAAACACGCGGGGCAGCAGTTAAAACACGCCAAGCGTTTAGTCAGGACATTGCAGGAGCTGCATTGCAGGACTGCGCTGGAACACTTTGGCGCCAGCCCCAACTCGTTCCAGCTGCTGAAGCACCTGCCGGTGGACTTCCTGAAGATCGACGGTTCCTTCATCCATAACCTGGCCAGCGATACCGATAATCAGGCCATGGTCAAATCAATTCTGGACACCGCCAAATCGATGAACAAACAGTGCATCGCCGAATACGTTCAGGACGCCCACAGCCTGGCTGTACTCTGGCAAAGCGGTATTCATTTTATCCAGGGCAACTTCCTGCAGGAGCCCAGCGAAGCGCTCGATTACGACTTCTCGGGCGAAATCGCCTAGTCCAGTAC
>FXBF010000734.1_pt1 | contig 11401 bp, 10 predicted proteins | sample 5335321 | NCBI WGS metagenome assembly FXBF01 (sample SAMEA103928391, study PRJEB20085) | sediment metagenome | isolation source: sediment | reverse complement strand
TCCTTGTACTTCAACCCATTCCATCGGGCTACTTCCTTCTCTTCCGCTTGTGCTTCTTGCTCGCATTGCGCGATGGCCCACTCCTATGGGGGACGTCGGACGGGTCATCGGGGGCGAGCTCAGCGCCCTTTTCGTTGGTCTCACCGTCGCCATCGTCGTGTGTCCGCAGGATGAAAGCCTGCTGACCAACGCGAAACACGTTCGACGTGGCGAAATACAATCCGAGACCGGTGACAAAATTCCACGAGATTAATCCGAAGACAACCGGCATGATCTTCATCGCATTCTGCATCCCCTGCATCTGCGTGTTCTTGGCGTCGTCGTGATTCGAGCTCTTCTGACGCTTACTTGTTTGCACCTGCTGGTAGAAGCCGGCCACAACGATAATGGCGATGAGGATGATGTAGGGCAGGGAGCCGATCGGGTTCCCGAAGTCCACGGCCTGGGACGGCCGAACCATCAGGTTCATGCCGAGGAACGTCACATGGGAGAACTGGCTCGAGGCGACATCAACGCCCTCTCTGAGCGTGGTCGTCAACTTTCCAGCGTCATCGACCGTGTACAGCGCCTTGTTCGCCGTCTCGATCACCTGACCCAGAGCCGATCCAACGGGTATGCCCGCGCCTCTCCAGAGTACCCGGTAGAGCGCAAACCAGATCGGCATCTGGATGATGAGGGGAAGACATCCCGCCGCAGGGTTGACGCCGCGTTCCTGGTACAGCGCCATGAGCTGCTTGTTCAGCTCCTCCTTCTCGCCCTTGAGCTCTTTCTGGAGTTTCTTCACCTCGGGCTGGATCTCCTGCATCGCACGCATGGATCGCGTCTGTTTGAGCGTCAACGGGAACAGCAAGAGGCTGACGGTCAGAGTGAGCAGGATGATGGATATTCCATATTCTGGAATTAAATCGTAGAAAAACGAAAGGAGGCTCCCCAAAACACTCAGAAGCAGTGTCCACGGATTCACGAAGAGCTCCCTTTGTCGCTTTGGGCTCTGCTCTCTCGTGACCCAGGCACCGGGTCGAATCCACCTTCATGGAACGGGTGACATCGCCCGATGCGCTTGATACCGAGCCATGCTCCTCTTGCGGCGCCGTGGATCTCGATGGCTTCGAGCGTGTAGTGGGAGCAGCTGGGGTAGTAACGGCAGTTGCTGCGCAGCAGCGGCGAGACCAGCCTCTGATAAGCCCGGATAGCGAGCAGGGCTACCCTGGACATCGGGCCCGTCCTCGTATCCTGTCGCTCAGTCACTCTCTATCCTCAAATCCGTCTCTCGGTTCTTGTGCGCCGCTCGGGTTGCCCATTCAACCAAAGTGGGGAACGGTGCATCGAGAACATCCGCCGTTGCAACGAAGACATATGCAGTTGCGGGTTCCAGGCTGACCCTCTGCGCAGCGTCACGCAGCCTGCGCTTGGCCCGATTCCGTGCAACTGCATTTCCCACCTTCTTCCCTGCGACGAAACCCGCCTCGGGCTCCGTTCTCATGCCTGGCGCTTGGAACACCACGACCCCGCCGCATTGACCTCTCGCCCCCGTTCGGTAGACGGATCGGAAACGAGATCCGGGACGGAGCGAGACGTACAACCGAACCTAGGCCGAGAGTTCGTGGCGACCCTTGGTGCGACGACGCTTTACGAGCGCACGCCCCGAACGGGTACGCATACGCGCACGGAACCCGTGCTTGCGCTTGCGGCGGCGGTTGTTTGGTTGATACGTGCGCTTCATGGTGAAGTGATCCCTGGTTCGGGGGAGTCGCGGTACATCCGTGCGGCCACGGAGTGTTGATATTCTAGGGACTCGGCTACAGAAACGACACATGGACCGCGGGGCGCGAAAACTACCGCGGGGTCGCGAAACACAGAAGAAGCTCATTTCGGGCAAACACCTCGAAACGGCAGGCCACACCGCATTCGAACCATCCGTTGAGAACCTATGCATCGCAAGGGTTTTCGGCGTTTCACGCTCGAGTCTAGAGATCCTCGTACCGCCGGATTTCTCACTCTTGAAGTGCCTCCGGAGCCATACCTATGCTCGTGTAACTCCGCTGGCGGGTGTCCGCTCTTCCCCCAAGGAGTGTGGACTTCGGACGTAACCGAGCGCGACCGTGGTGCATCTTCTCCACATCCTGTGGATAGATGTGTGGACAGTTTTGTGGGCTGGGCGCAAGCCTGATAGGAGTAACCGACGTGGGAGTCACTCAGACGCCTCGTGGGGCCGTGGATGCGCAGATTGAACTTTTCCACAGTCGCCTGAGGGACGTTATCGGCATCGCTAAATGGGAAACGTGGATCAAATCGCTTTCGGTATCTCTCGAGCACGGGATCCTCTCTCTCGAAGCACCTAACCGTTTCAATGCCACGTGGGTAAAGGACAATTACACGCATCAGATCGACGAGATTGCATCCTCGGTCTGGGCAGGCCCCTTCGAGGTCGTCATCACGGTTGCACCATCTCCAATCGCAGCCAAAGTGCTCGATGAAACCGTTCCGTATCAGGCCTCCTTCAACACCGCAAGCACGAACGGGGACCGCCCTGGGACCGCTACCACTACAAACCTCCTTGCGCGTTACTCGTTCGAGAACTTCGTAGTGGGCCAGTCGAATCGTTTCGCTCACGCCGCTGCCCAGGCGGTGGCGGAGCAGCCTGGTCGCCACTACAACCCACTATTCATCTACGCAGGTGCCGGCCTTGGTAAGACGCATCTGTTGCACGCAGTCGGTCAACATAGGCTTGAACTCGATCCATCCTCCACCGTGTGTTATGTCACGTCGGAAGCGTTCTTCAACGACTTCATCAACTCGATCAGACGCAAACGAATGGACGACTTCAAGGACAGGTATCGGAGCGTCAACATCCTCCTACTGGACGACGTTCAGTTCTTCGAGGGTAAGGAACAAGTTCTCGAGGAGTTCTTCCACACCTTCAACTCTCTATATGAGGCAGGAAATCAGCTTGTGATCTCATCCGACCGCCCACCGAGAGAACTTCGTACGATCGAGGATCGTCTTCGCAGCCGCTTCGAATGGGGCCTGACGACGGATATCCAGAGTCCAGACGTCGAGACGAGACTCGCAATTCTCCGTAAGAACGCTTCAGCTACAACAACACCCGTACCCGACGATGTGCTCGCATTCATTGCACAGAACGTCGCTGACAACATCCGGGAACTCGAGGGTGCCCTCACCCGTGTGACAGCATTCGCAACACTGACGCATGAGCGCGTCACCTTCGACCTGGCCTCATCTGTACTACGTGACGTCGTTCAGCTCCAGTCGTCAGCACCGTTGACGGCCGACACCATCATCTCTTCGGTTGCCGAGTATTACGAGATCCCACGACCTGACCTCACGGGTAGTTCTCGACGACAACCACTCGCGAGACAACGACAGATAGCCATGTACATCTGTAGAGAACACACCGGTTTGTCCCTTCCACGTATCGGCCAGGCGTTTGGAGGAAGGGACCACACCACGGTGATGCACGCCGTAGACAAGGTCAAGGGTTTGATCCAAACCGACAAAACGGTCTATGACCAGGTCACAGAGATCACACAGCAGCTGGGGACAAGATGATCGTATTCCACGGCACAGCTACCCATGCGAATGCACATGTGGATATCCTTGCGTCTATACACATGTACTGTGGACCATAAACCACAGCGATACCAACGGTTTCAGGGATATCTCCACAATCCACAGGGCCTACTACTACTTCTACTCCTAAGGAATACAGTCAGTAGCAACAGCAGGGAAAGAACAAGGTGCGAATAAGAGCAGAACGAGACGATCTAGCCGATGTGCTGGGTCGAGCTTCGAGAGCAGTCGGAACGAAATCACCCCTCCCCATTCTCCAGGGCGTTCTGTGTGATGTTGTTGGCGGCAAGCTGGTCGTGACCGGTACGGACAACGAAGTCACGGTTCGCACGTATCTCGATGTTGAAGTGACCGAAGAAGGTAAGACGGTGATTCCGGCGAAGCTGGCAGCCGAAGCCGTTCGTAAGCTACCCCCGGGAGCAGTTAGTTTGGCGTCTGGTGACGGTGAAGTTGAGATCACCGGTAGTGGGCCACGGTTCAAGCTCCGTGAAATGATCGTGGAGGACTACCCGAAGATCATGGATGCCGACACGAGCGACGCGGTTTCTGTGGACGGCGCAGAGCTGACAAAGGCGCTAGGACAGGTGGGAGTCGCGGCCTCGAATGACGATGCTCGGCCGACACTCACGGGTGTTCTTTTCGAATCGAACGAAGAGACACTTCGTCTTGTGGCGACCGACTCCTACAGACTTGCGGTAAAGGATGTACGGGGTGTGAGCGCTGAAGGTTCCAAGCTCGTGCCTTATCGAGCCCTTCGTGAGCTGGGGAGAACGGTAGGTGTGGGGCGGATGGGTGTCGCACTCGGTGAGCGTGAGGCGTCTTTCGTAACAGAGCAAGGCCGTCTGACTGTGCGGATCATCGATTCCTCGTTCCCGAACTACAGGCAGTTACTCCCTGAAGCGCACGCCAATCGGTTGACGTTGGACAGGGCTGCTCTTCTCGAGGCCGTTGGGCGGGCTGCTCTGGTCGCAGAGGATCACATTCCTGTGCGTTTGGCGATGCACAGTGGCGGCGTTGAACTGAGTGTGATTCGCCAGGAGGTTGGTGAGGCTACCGAACTGCTCGAGGGAGACTACACGGGCGAAGACATGACGATCGCGTTCAACACGAGGTACCTGACGGACGGTGTGACCGCTGTCGATGACGAGCGTGTCGTCATCGACACGAGCGATCCACTCAAGCCGGGACTCATCTACGGAGCAGAGAAGACGGACTTCCGCTACCTCTTGATGCCCGTCCGTCTCTGAGAGAGGCATGCACCTCACCTGGCTCGAGCTCCGGGACTTTCGTCCGTACGAGCGGCTGCGATTTGAACCGGAGCCAGGGATGAATGTCCTCGTGGGAAACAACGGCACCGGAAAGACGGCGGTGCTCGAGGCGATCGGTTACCTCGGCACGATGAAATCGTTTCGGTCGGTGCCGGACGGTGCACTGGTTCGTGAGGGATGCACATCGGCTGTACTGCGAGGAGGGATCGGCGGGGGTGTCACGGAAATGTCGGTTGAGGTGGAGATCCCGGCGGAGGGGCGCCGGAACATACTGGTCAACGGAAAACGGCCGCGGCGCATGAGAGACATTCTGGCGTCTGTACCCGTGGTGGCTTTCTTCCCAGACGATCTCGATGTCATCAAGCGTGGTCCAGGGATGAGGAGGGATTATCTCGATGACCTCGGCGCACGGTTGTGGCCACAGGCCGGAGTGGATCTCAGTGACTACGACAGGGCACTGAGACAACGGAATTCCCTCCTCAAACAGAGCGGGAGGAACATCGACCCGGTGACCCTCGATGTCTGGGACGAGCGGCTTGCCGACGCTGGGGCACGTGTGCTGCTTCACCGCCGTGCCGTTGCGACCGAACTGCAGGACCACCTCATGCACGCCTATGGCGTCGTTGGGGGAACAGGGGAGCTGCGGTGGGCGTACCGTTCCACATGGGGCTCTGAAGGGGCACCTGACGCGCGTACGCTCACCGCTGCGCTTCTCTCAGCCCTGGAGCAGCGTCGAGCGAGAGATTCCGAGATCCGAACGACGACGGTTGGTCCCCACAGGGACGAGCCCGAACTCCTCCTCGATGGGAGGGCAACGCGTTCGCGGGCCTCCCAGGGGGAGCAACGGACAGTTGCCCTGGCCCTGCGTGTGGGTGCCTACCGGCTGATAGAGGGGATAAGAGGTCACACACCGATTCTCTTGCTGGACGACGTGTTCTCTGAGTTCGATATCGATCGTGCTGGACGTGTGTTGTCCCTGATGCCTGGCGGCCAGATTTTTGTCACAACCGCACGCGAAGATGAAGTACCGGTCGGAGGACGCCGTTGGTCGGTCAGAGATGGGAAGGTCGCATGATGCGAGCAAAGTATCTCAACACGAAGAACACGAACGAACCGCTCGAGATCAGCGAAGTGCTCGGAAAGGTGATAGAGAACGCTGCGGTGGGTGTTGATATCCGCCATGCAGACATGATCGGCCGGTGGGAGTCGTTCGTTCCCCCCGACTGGTGTTCAGGAACACCCGTTGGTATACGCAATCGCATCCTGTTGGTCGAAGTGTCCGACGGCACGACGGCGTCACTGTTGCGGTACCAGATGGTGTCCCTCATTGGTGCGATCACAAAGGAGTACGGAGAGGACCTGGTCCGGTCTGTTCGTATCAAGATCAGACACCGATGAATCGCCTGTTCGCCTATGCAAATAAAGGGTTTTGACCTCCTCAGCGCTATACTTACAAGGGTGTTATCAGCCCCGACGTTCCCGCTTCAGCGGCGAGCAAAAGGAGCCCCGTGAACAAACCGAAACGTGCGTCGAGCGCGTCCTATGAAGCAGATTCGATCCAGGTCCTCGAAGGCCTCGAAGCAGTTCGAAGACGGCCTGCGATGTACATTGGGTCGACCGGCCCCAGGGGCCTCCATCACCTCATCTGGGAGGTTGTGGATAACTCTGTGGATGAGGCGATGGCGGGGTTCTGCAGCCGTATCGACGTGACCCTGCTCGCCGATGGTGGGGTGCGCGTACGCGACAACGGACGCGGCATCCCCATTGACAAGCACAAGGCATCCGGACTTCCGGCGCTCACGACGGTGCTCACGACCCTGCATGCAGGTGGCAAGTTCGATTCCGATGCCTACCAGGTCTCAGGAGGACTCCACGGTGTGGGAGTGTCGGTCGTGAACGCTCTATCGACACGGACCGAAGTCGAGGTGGTCCGCGACGGGAACCTGTGGGAACAGACCTTCGCATACGGTGAGCCGACGGCGAAGCTGAAGAAGGTCAGACCAATGAAACGATCGGGAACCCAGGTGACCTTCTGGGTAGACCCCGAGATCTTCGAGGAGACGACCGAGTACTCCGCGAAAACGGTCATCAACCGGCTGAGGGAGATGGCCTTCCTCACGAAAGGTCTCGAGATCCGTTTCCGAGATGAGCGCGGAGATGAGCCCTACGAAGAAACCTTCCGGTATTCAGGCGGCATCATCGACTTCGTCAAGTATCTCAATGCGACGCGTGAGCCTATCCACGGCCAGGTTGCATATTTCGAACACGCCGACGAACAGGCAGAGGTGGCGATTGCCCTGCAGTGGACGAACGGCTACACAGAGACCGTCCTGTCATTCGCCAACAACATCAACACGCACGAAGGAGGAACCCACGAGGAAGGGTTCCGCACCGCTCTCACGAGAGCGATCAACGATTTCGCACGATCGCGAGGCGTCCTGAAGGAGAAGGACAAGAACTTGGAGGGAGCAGACGTACGAGAAGGTCTCACCGCTGTGATCTCTGCAAAGATACGCGAGCCGCAGTTCGAGGGCCAGACGAAGACGAAGCTTGGAAACACCGAGGTCAAGTCGTTCGTCCAGAAAGCCATGAATCAGGCACTTCCCGAGTGGTTTGATCGTCATCCAGCAGACAGCCGGAAGATCGCAGACAAGGCATCGTCCGCTGCAAGGGCACGGGCCGCTGCTCGGCAGGCACGCGACCTCACGAGGCGCAAGAGCTTGCTCGAATCAGCTGGACTTCCCGGCAAGCTGTCGGATTGTTCCTCGAAGGACCCTGAGGAGTCCGAGTTGTTCATCGTCGAGGGAGACTCCGCAGGTGGTTCTGCCAAGCAGGCGAGAACATCGGAGTTCCAAGCGATTCTGCCGATCCGCGGCAAGATCATCAACGTTGAGAAGAATCGGCTAGCCAGGGTCCTGCAGAACAACGAGATCCAGTCTTTGATCACCGCCATCGGTACCGGCATCGGCGACGAGATGGAGATATCCAAGGCGAGGTATCACAAGATCATCATCCTCACGGATGCTGATGTCGACGGAGCGCACATCCGCACCCTTCTGTTGACCTTCTTTTTCAGGCACATGACCCAGGTCATCGAACACGGGTACGTGTACATAGCTCAGCCACCCCTGTATTCGGTGAAGATCGGAACAAAAACAACCTGGGTCCAGAATGACCATGAACTCGACCGGTTCAAGGCAGAGAACAAAGGCCGCAAGCTCAACATCCAACGGTTCAAAGGTCTCGGTGAGATGAATGCGACCGAGCTGTGGGAGACGACGATGGATCCGGGCGCACGAACGCTGCTCCGTGTGCAGCTCGAGGATCAGTTCGGCGCGGAGGAGACCTTCTCTACATTGATGGGCACCGACGTCGAGGCCAGGCGCACCTTCATCCAACAGAACGCAAAAGACGTCCGGTTCCTGGACGCATAGAGCGAGCAAGCGATCATGGCGAACGAAAATCAACGTCCAGAGACATTCCAGCAGATCGACATCGAGCGGGAAATGCAGGACTCGTTTCTCGAGTATGCGATGTCCGTCATCGTGTCGCGTGCCCTTCCTGACGTGAGGGACGGGCTGAAGCCCGTTCATCGCAGGGTCCTGTACTCGATGTGGGATAGCGGTATCAGGCCGGGGACCCCGTATCGCAAGTGCTCGAGAGTCGTTGGCGATGTTGTTGGTTGGTTCCATCCTCATGCACCAGAGGCCGTCTACGACTCGTTGGTCCGCCTCGGTCAGGACTTCGCTTCTCGCCATCCCCTTGTAGATCCGCAGGGCAACTTCGGAACGGTCGACGATCCACCGGCCGCAATGAGGTACACCGAGGCACGGCTCGCAAAGCTCTCTGCACACATGCTCGACGGTATCGATGAGGACACGGTCGACTTCAGGGACAACTACTCGGGCGAGCGCGAGGAGCCGACGGCGCTTCCCTCGCGGTTCCCGAATCTCCTCGTCAACGGGTCGACCGGAATCGCCGTCGGGATGGCCACCAACATGGCCCCGCACAACCTGCGTGAGGTCGTGGATGCGGTTCTCTACGCACTCGATCACACCGATGCGACGGTCAGTGACCTGATGGAGTTTGTGAAGGGCCCCGACTTCCCGACCGGCGCCTACATCGTTGGGAACAAGGGCGTTCATGATGCCCTGATGACAGGGCGCGGATCGATCAGGATGCGATCCGTCACAGACGTCATCGAGATCCGCAAGAACAGGATCGCCATCATCGTATCCGAGATCCCCTATCAGGTGTCGCGCGACCGCATCACTTCAAAGATTGCGGAACTCGTGAACACCAAGACGATTGCCGGCGTGGCCGATGTTCGGGATGAAACGGACAGGCAAGGAACGCGAATCGTCATAGAGCTGAAGCGGGATGCCAACCCGCAGGTTGTTCTCAACCTGCTGTTCAAGCACACCCAACTCGAGGACACATTCGCCGTGAACAATGTGGCGCTTGTTGACGGCGTGCCCCGAACCTTGAATCTTGCTCAGCTCGTTCACCACTACATCGACCACCAGCTAGAGGTGATCGAGCGTCGTTCACAATTCCGCCTCGCAAAGGCGGAGGCACGGGCGCACATCCTACGAGGCCTGCTGATTGCGCTCGACAACATCGACGAGGTCGTGCACATCATCAGGGCGTCTGCCAATGTGGATGAAGCCCGAACGGCACTAATGGAGCGGTTTGAGCTCTCGGAGATCCAGGCGAACCACATTCTTGACATGCCGTTGCGCAGACTCACAGCACTCGAGACGAACAAGCTGCGCGATGAGCTCGCTGAGATCGAAGCGACGATCGAGTATCTCGAGAGCCTGCTTGCTGACGAGGCGAAGAGACGCGCGCTGATAGGTGAGGAGATGACCGATATCCGCGACAAGTTCGCCGATCAACGCCGCAGCCGAATCGTTCCAGACAGCGGCGAGATGTCCCTCGAAGACCTCATCGCTGACGAGGAACTCGTCGTCAGCATCTCGGCAGCGGGCTACGTCAAGTCGGTGCTTTCCAAGACGTACCGAACACAGGCCAGGGGTGGCAGGGGAGTCAAAGGTGCGAGTGTCCGAGACGACGACCTCATCGAGCACCTGTTGCACACGTCTGCGCATGCCTACCTGTTGTTCTTCACGAACAGGGGCAAGATCTACCGCATCCGAGCCCATGAGATCCCGAGAAAGGACCGTACGGCCAAGGGCGTGCTGATCCAGTCGGTGCTGCCACTCGAACCGGATGAGGCGGTCGAGGCCATCATCGACACGCGGAACTACGAGACCAGCCGGTACCTCGTCATGTTCACGAGGTTGGGACTCGTCAAAAAGTCGAGATTCGCCGACTACGACTCTCGGAACCAGGTACTCGTAGCAATCAAGCTCCAAGAGGGAGACGAGGTGGTCGCCGTCCGCCAGACGAACGGTGACTCCGATCTCATGATGTTCACGAAGAATGGACTCGGGATCCGCTTCTCTGAAGGCGACGTTCGCCCCACAGGCCGTGCATCACAGGGCGTTCGCGGGATCAAGCTCCGAGAGGGCGACGAGGTCGTGTCGGCCGCAGTCGCAGATGAAGCCGAAGAGGTCCTCATCCTCACGTCCGGTGGCTACGGCAAGCGGGTGAAGATGGAAGAATTCAGGGTTCAGAAGCGGGGCGGCATCGGTGTGATTTCGATGAAGCTCACGAAGGTTCGTGGATTGGTGGCTGCAGCGAGAGCAGTGGCCGCCGGTGACGAGATTGTCGTGACATCATCCGACGGCATCGTGATGCGTGCTGAAGCCAAGTCGATCTCCCGCCAGAAGCGGCCTTCCACCGGTGTCAAGGTCATGAACCTGGTAGACGGTGCAACGCTGTCGGCGGTCGCTATCGCCCCAAAGGACGACGAATCGGGGAACGATGAGCCTCTTGACGACGTCTGATTAACAGGAGGTCGGGGACTCCGCCGGTACACTGCTTGGAAGGAGGGCAACGCATGGCCGTTCGCCGGGTACGCCGCATCATTCGCAAAATCGATCCATGGACCGTGTTGAAGGTGTCGCTGGTGCTCAACCTCATCGGTGCCCTGGTATGGGTGCTCGGTGTGTGGGTTGCTTGGTCCATAGCGGTCCAGCGCGGCATTCCCGAGGCATTTGTCGAATTGTTCGCCAGGCTCACGATCGCAGTCACGCCCGACGGCGAGCTCTATTTCCGTGCCGTCGTGATGCTCGCCGTCGTTTGGGTCATCTTTGCCACCGCTACGATGACGCTCGCCGCGATCCTCTACAACCTCATCTCGGATGTTGTCGGCGGCGTCGAGTTGATCATGCTCGAGGAGGTTCCCGATGGGCCTCAGGTAGTTGAGGCTCCCAGGCCCAGGCCGGTCGTCCATGTGCCGGCGAACGGGCCGGAAACCTCGACGCTCAGTTCAGAGGAGACGGTCGAATCCTCCCTTTAGCTCAACTCCGTTCTTGCGTAACTGAGTCCCGGTGGTTTCAAGCGGTGGCCGCGACGAGTTGGTTGTATCGCTCGGCTGGTGTGTCCCAGTCAAGCGTCTTTCGTGGTCGATTGTT
>FXBF010000733.1_pt1 | contig 11410 bp, 8 predicted proteins | sample 5335321 | NCBI WGS metagenome assembly FXBF01 (sample SAMEA103928391, study PRJEB20085) | sediment metagenome | isolation source: sediment | reverse complement strand
TTGACCAAGCCATGTCGGGCGCAAGAGCTCATCGACGCGGTACGGCGAAACGTCGCAACGATGTCCCAACGCGCACCCGATTTAGAGTGAAGCATGCAGGAAAACCTCAACGATCCAATCGCCTTGCTGCGCGACATGGAACGGCGGGCTCAGGGCGAGTCTGCCGCATCACCCGGCGTGCAGACCTCGGGGGATGTGTGGCGTGGCATCGGTTTCGCGGTTGGCGATCGGCGATTGGTGACGTCGATGGCCGACATCAGCGAGGTGATGCATTGTCCGAAGCTCGCGCGCGTGCCCGGCGCAAAGGCCTGGCTGATGGGGATCGCCAATCTGCGCGGCGCGTTGTTGCCGGTGGTGAATCTACACGGTTTTCTGCGCGGTCAGCCGGCGGCGCTCAATCGCGATTCCAGAATTCTGGTTATCGAGCAGGATGAAATCCTCTCCGGCCTGGCGGTCGAAGAGGTGTTCGGCGTAAAGCACTTTCTAGAGGAGCAGCGTCTGCCCGACGCCGCCGCTTCCGAGAACTGGCTTTCCCCGTATGTGGTCGGCAGCTTTCGCGCAGCGAGCGAGAGCTGGGAGGTCTTCGACGTGCATACGTTGATCGCCGCGCCCGCCTTCATGCAGGTGGCCGCATAGACGAGCAGGCCCGCGATGAGTCCGTGGAGGAAAATTCGAAACCCCAGCGCTGCCGCGTCCGCCGCGGAGGTGTCAGGATTCAGCCGGGACACGGGCGCATCACGCCGGGGACGCGGACGCGGGCGTCAGGCGTGGCGCGTGGTGTTGCCCAGCCTGCTGTTCATATTCGTCGCGTTGATGTTCGCCGCGCACTCACTGGCGCGCCGTGACAGCAATGCGGATGCCGAGTACGTTGGATTGATGAACGAGTTGAAGTTGCGCTCTCAGCAGATCCCCCGCGACGCGCGATCCGCGGCGCTCGGTGGCGTGCAGGGGCTTGCCAGGCTGAAGGCCCACGGTACGCAAATGCAGGCGATTTTGCAGCGGCTTCGTGACGGTGACGCGGTCGGTCCGCTGCCACCGTTGCCGGCCGGGGTGGCGCCGCAGCTCGACGCGCTCGAGAGCAGGTGGCGCGGCATGCGCGAGGACATCGACATCATTCTTTCCGGTGCCCAGGTGGCGGCGGCCATGCGCGAGAACGGCAACAGTCTCGACGCGTTGTTTTCATCTGCGCGGCTCACTACTCAAGAGGTATTCGGCGCCGTTGCCTCGGGTGGCGCGTCGCCGGAGCAGGTGTCGCTGGTGGGCCGTCAGCTGGTACGGCTGGAACGCATGTCCATCGACGTCAAGCGCACGCTCGAGGACGGCGCCAACGCCGCCGTCGCGGCGCTTGGCTTGAAACGCGATGTTGCCGACTTCGTCAAGACCACCGCCCGCCTGCTCGGCGACGACCAGGCGGACCCGGGCTTGCGGGTCGAGGATCCGGTGGCGCGCCAGGGCGTCGAGCGCCTGGCGAGCCTGTTCGCAAATCGTTCCGGCGTGATTGGTGCCTTTATCGCCGGCTCGGAGTCGTTGCTCGCATTGCACGAAGCGGCAAACATGATCGATGCCGATAGCGCTCCTTTCCTGCAAGCGACCCGGGCGCTGGAGGAGAGCTACAACCGGGTCAGTGCTGCCGGTAGTCAGTACACCACCGCGGTCATCGTCTTCGGCATTCTGGCGCTTTCCTGCCTGCTGATGCTGGGCGTGCAACTGATCCGCGACGCCCGTGCGCATACCGAGGAAGTACGGCGCCGCGAGCAGGAGAGCCGCGAGCGCAATCGGCGCAATCAGGATTCGATCCTCAAGCTGCTGGACGAGATGAGCGATCTCGCCGAGGGTGATCTGACGGCATACGCGTCGGTGACCGAAGATATCACCGGCGCCATCGCCGATGCGTTCAACTACGCCATCGATGCGTTACGTCACCTGGTGGCACGCATCGACAACACCGCGGAGGCCGTTGCCGAGGCGGCGCAAGCCTCACGAACACGCGCCGTCCAGGTGAGCGTCGCCAGCGACCGGCAGAACGCCGAGATCATCAGAGCGGCGGCCACCATGCAGGACATGGCGGACTCCATCGAACGCGTCTCCGCCAATGCGGCGGAGTCCAGCGAAGTAGCGACGCGCTCGGTTGCGATTGCAAACAAAGGTGCACGCGAGGTGCGCGAGACCATCGATGGTCTCGACGACATTCGCCTCACCATCCAGGATACGGCGAAACGACTTAAACGGCTCGGCGAGAGTTCCCGGGAAATCGGCGCGATGGTGGGTTTGATCGACGATATCGCCGACCAAACCAACGTGCTCGCGCTGAATGCCGCTATACAGGCGTCCATGGCGGGCGAATCCGGCCGTGGCTTCGCCGTGGTCGCCGACGAGGTTCAGCGACTGGCCGAGCGCGCGGGCCAGACCACGAAACGCATCGAGCAGCTGGTCAAGACCATTCAGACCGACACCAACGAAGCTATCGAGTCCATGGAGAGAAGCACAACGGGAGTCGTCTCCGGTGCCTTGCTTTCCCAGGGTGCCGGCACCTCGCTCGGTGAGATCGAAACGGTCTCCCGGCATCTGGCAAAGCTCATCGAGTCGATATCGGCGACCTCCCGTGAGCAGGCGGAGCGTGCCGGCGCGGTGGCCAAGACCATGTCCGCGATCCGCACCATCACGACCCAGACGAGGGCCGGCGCCAACGCAACAGCGAAATCCGTGGGCAAGCTCGCGGATCTCGCTGAAGCGCTCAAGACATCGGTGGCGGGATTTCGTTTGCCGGACTCTTTCGATCCGAACGTAGTCGATTTGCACGTGGCGACAACCGTCAGCACGGTGCCCCGAGAGGTCGAGCGCGAGGAATCCGGCGACAAGACGCCGGATGTTCGCACTTTCCGCCCGGCCCCCCGTTAGCGGCTCCATTGCGCAGAGAATTTTTTACCAGGACCAAACAGAGTTTCGTAAAAGCAATCAAGCATGGATCACGCCACGCTCCAATGGGTGCAGGGTGACATCGAGGAGACGCTGACGCAGGCACGCTCTGCGCTGGAAAAATTCTCGGAAGACTCCCACTCCTCGCATTACGTGCAGAGTTGCGCCGACGCGCTGCACAGCGTGCACGGTGTGCTCGAAATGCTCGAGTACTATGGTGCGTGCCTTTTGTTGGAGGAAATGGAGAGCCTGTGCCGCTTACTGCAGCGTGCCGAAGTCGACGATGCCAACGAGGAGATGTGCGAGCTCCTGCTGCGCAGTATTCTGCAGCTCGGAGAGTACCTGGGCTACCTGCGCGCTGGTCATCAGGACACACCGACGATCTTCATGCCGCTGTTGAACGATCTCCGATGCGTGCGCGGCGAGCCCCTGCTCTCGGAAAACGCTCTGTTCGCGCCGGACCTGGAAGTCGATGTTCCGAGTCCGGACAAGACCCACGATCTGGACGAGGATCAGCTGCGCGAGATCGCGCGCCGCCTGCGCGCCTATTACCAGAAGGGATTGCTCGACTGGTATCAGGGCACGGTGGACGAAACCGGCCTGTCGCTCATGCAGGCGGTGGTGGCGCGCTGCGAAAGGCTGTGTGGCGGCACGCCCAGTGTGCGTCTGTGGTGGATTGCCGCCGGCGTCATCGAGGCACTGCGAGAAGGCGGACTGGAAGCGAGCGTCTCCGTGCGCCGCCTTCTGGGCCTGTTGGATCAGCAGCTGAAGAACATCTCCACGGTCGGTGGCGCGGCGCTGGCGCGCGCCGCGCCGTCCGATCTGGTCAAGAATCTGCTTTATTATCTGGCTCGCTCGACCTCGACGACCGCGCGCGTCACAACCATTCGCAGCGCCTATCGACTCGATGATCTGTTCGTCGGCGAGGACGCTTCGGAGCGTGCCAAGCGCATTCTCTGCGGTCCCGATCTGGACTCCCTGAAGGTGGTCACGGCGGGTATCAAGGAGGATTTGGCGAGTGTCAAGATGGCGCTCGACAGTCACGTCCGCCGGGGTGGATCGGACGCTACCGATCTCACACCGGTAGCGGACAAGCTGCGCCGGGTCGCCGACACCCTGGGACTTCTCAATCTCGGTCGCAGCCGAAAGCTGGTGGCGTCTCACGTCGAGCGGTTGCGCGACTTCGCGCAGTCACCCGGCGCGCTTACCGATTCGGTGCTCATGGGCATCGCCCGGGATCTGCTGCGCGTGGACTCGACGCTCGACAGCATCGCGGAGCAGGGACTCGCCGCTGGTGAGCAACGAGCGGGAGAGCCCGTAACGGCCGGCCCCGGCGATACCGAGCTCAACAGTATCGAGTATCTGCGCCTGGTGACGGCGGTGGTGGGCGAGGCCACCACCGAGCTCGCCGCCATCAAGCACATCATCGGTGAGTATCTGCGCGAACCCCGCAACACCGCCCCGCTCGATGAAATATCCCGGCACGTGAGCGTCATCGAAGGGAGCCTGCGCATGCTGTCCCTGGAGCGCGCCGCGGACCTGCTGCGCGATTGGGGGCGTTGCGCTTCTTCGCTGTTTTCCAATGGCGGGCTCGCGCCGCCGCCGGACACCCTCGATGCGCTAGCCGATGCGCTGGTGGGCCTCGAGTACTACCTGGAATCGGTCGTTGGACTGCAACCCAATGACCATGCGCTGCTGGAATTCACCGAAGACTGCATTCGCTCGTTGGAGCGTTCCACCGACCAGGCCCGCGACGACATGGCCGCCAGCCTCGTCGAGCCGGCGCCGGCGCCGTCCCGGGCGCCGGTGGCGGAGACGCAGGTCGATGACGATATCCTCCAGGTGTTCATCGACGAGGCCCGCGAGGTCATCCAGGTACTGACGGATTGCCTCATCCGGTGGAACGCCGATCCCGGTGACCGCGACGCGCTTGTCACCGTGCGCCGCTCCTTTCACACCCTCAAGGGCAGCGGCCGCCTGGTGGGAGCCACGGACATCGGCGAGTTCGCCTGGGCGGTGGAGAACCTGCTCAATCGGGTCATCGAGGGCATCTGCCCGCTCACCCGCGCGATACTGGAGTTCATCACCGAGGCCCACGGGCGTTTGCCGGGGCTGGTCGACGCGTTGAGTGCCGGCGAGGCCGGCAGCCTGGATGTGGGGGCGTTCGCCGAACGTGCCCGCGAGCTGCTTACCCAGCAGCCGGGCGCGAGCGCCCAGGACGCCACGCGGTTCGCCGCCGACGCCGCAGGGGCCGGCGAAGCGGGGCAGGCGCCGGCATCGGACGATACACAAACCGTGCCCGGCGAGGTGGACGATACGCGGCGCATATTCGTCGGTGAAGGGGAGCGCATTCTCGAGATCAGCGAGGCCATCGTCGAGCATTGGCGCGAGTCCAGCTACGATCCGCGTTTTGTCACCGAGCTGCAGCGCGAGTTGCACACGCTGAAAGGCGGCGCGCGCACCGCCGGGCTCACGGCGGTGGGTGATCTCAGCCACGCCATGGAGTCGGTTTTGATGATGGTCGCCGAAGAGCACCTGCCGCCCTCGGAAACACTCCTCGACCTCATCGAAGATTGCCACGACCGTCTGCAAGAGCTCCTCGAGTCGGCGCGCGACAAGCACGAGCCCGCTTCGGTAGAGGATTTGATCACGCGCATGGACGATCTGGTCTGCCCCGGCGTCTCCGGCGGGGCCGCGCAGCCGGCCGACGGCCAGGCGTCGATAACCTCCAGTCTCGCGGCGGTCACCCGCGGCGGCGCGGTGGCGGCGAGCCGATCTTCGGCTGCCGGCAACGGTCGTCTGGTGGCGCTCGACAGGGGCGAGCGTATTCAGGTCTCGCCGGCGTTTCTGGACAGTTTGTCCGACTATGCCGGTGAGCTCACCATCTCCCAGTCGCGCTTCAGCCAGCAGGTCGGATCCTTCAAGTACAACCTCGAGGAGATGGATGAGACCATTACCCGGCTTCGCGATCAGCTGCGGCGCCTGGAGGTCGAGACGGAAGCGCAGGTCCGGCATCGCAAGGATGAAGCGATCGATACCGACTCGAAGCAGGAGCTCGGCGCCCTGGAGCTGGATCGTTTCTCGAAGGTGCAGCAGCTTTCCCGCTCGTTGCTGGAAAGCGTTTCCGATCTGCGCAGTATCCGGGAAATTCTCGGCGGTATAGCGCGAGAGTCCGACGATATACTCGCCGAGCAGTCGCGCGTCAGCAAAGATTTGCAGCAAGGATTGATGCGTACGCGCCTGTTGCCCTTCTCCGAGCAGGTGCAACGATTCCGCCGCCTGGTCCGGCGCACAATGACCGAGCTCGACAAGCGCGTCGAGCTCGACGTCCAAGGTCAAGACATTCGCCTCGACCGAACGATTCTCGAACGCATCACCCCATCCCTGGAGCATTTGCTGCGCAACGCCGTGGATCATGGCATCGAGTCGCCGCAAAGGCGCAAGCAACTGGGCAAGCGCGAAATCGGCACGCTCGAGGTAGCCGTATCCCGTTCCGGGCCCGAGGTCGTGATAAAGATCTCTGACGATGGCAACGGTCTCGATCAGAACGCCATCTATAAGATCGCGGTGCAGAAGAACATGGTCGCTGCCGGCGCCAAGCTCACCGACGAGGAGCTGTTTCAGCTGATCCTGGAACCGGGCTTCAGCACCAGGCGGGAGGTAACCCAGATCTCCGGGCGCGGCGTCGGGCTCGACGTCGTCAATGCCGACATCAAGCAGTTCGGGGGAACGCTCGATATCGCGTCGCGGACCGGCAAGGGGTGCACGTTCACGATACGCTTGCCCTTTACCCTCGCCGTCAACCAGGCGTTGCTGGTGGTGGTGGATGACGAGAATTTCGCCCTGCCGATTTCAAACGTCGCCGGCGTAGTGCGTGTCTCCGGTGAAAGCCTGCGGCGGCTGGAGACCGAGCAGGCGCCGTCGTTCGAATATGCCGGCTCCCGTTACCAGTTCGCCCACCTCGGCACCATGCTGGAATTCGGTGAGCTGAACTACGATGAGTCGCGCCAGCCGTACCCGGTGGTGCTGGTGCACGCCGGTGAGCATCGCATGGCGTTTCTGGTGGAGAATCTCACCGGCCGCCACGAGATCGTGGTCAAGCCCCTGGGGCCGCAACTGTCCGGGATCCAATGGCTGAGCGGTGCCACGGTGCTCGGGGACGGACGCGTCGCGATGATCCTCGATGTGCCGGCGCTCATGCGCCGCGCGGCCTCGTTGCACGGAGTGGCGCGCGATCCGAGCACCTTTGGCGAGCCAGCGGTGTCCGCCGCCGCCGCCGCGACCGTGATGGTCGTCGACGATTCCATCACCGTGCGCCAGGTCACCCGGCGGCTGTTGAATCGAAACGGTATCGAAGTGTTCACCGCCAAGGACGGCGTCGAGGCGCTGGCGCTGCTGCAGGAGAGGCGTCCGGATCTCATGCTGCTCGATATCGAAATGCCGCGCATGGACGGATTCGAGCTGGCCGCGACCATTCGCAGGGATGACGCGCTCAAGGACCTGCCGATCATCATGATTACGTCGCGCACCGGCAAGAAACACAGCGACTACGCAACCAAAATCGGAGTCAATCGTTACCTGGGCAAGCCCTATCATGAAAGCGAGTTGCTGGAGAACATCAACTCGCTGCTCGGGAGAACGTGAGTTGGAGCGCGATGAAAACACGGTCCGCTGCCTGGCACTGCCCATTGTCGGTGAGCAGATCCTGGTCCCCAATGCCGTGGTGGCGGAAGTTTTCGCCGCGGGCGCCGTTTCGCCGGCCGGCGATGGTCCGCAGTGGCTGCTCGGCAGCCTCGTCTGGCGGGGCCGGGTGCTGCCGCTGGTGTGCATGGAGGCGGCGCTCGGCGGTACCAGGCTCGAGGTCGGGGCGCGCTCGAAGATCGTGGTCATGAACGCATTGTCGGCCAACGAGTCGCTGGAGAATTACGCTGTCCTGGTACAGGGGATCCCCCACCAGGTGCTGGCGACGGATCACACGCTACGGCTCGAAACGCCGGTAAACGGTGCGCGGCCGTTCGTGGCGGCGGACCTGCAGGTGGAGGGCGAGCGCGCTTTCATTCCGGATCTGGACGCCGTTGAGAAGGCGCTCCTCGATGTCGTCGATCTGTGGCGGGCCACCGAATCGGCGGGCGGCGAGGAGCATGAGTGAGACCGTTCGGGAGGAAAAAGAGTTCCTCTTGACCATATTCGGAATGAATCCGGCGCTGCGAACGATCGTGGTGAGCTTGTGCAAGCTCTATCGCTATCGCGACCGTAGCTATCGCGTTATCGAACGCAGCGACTTCGAGCATGTGGACATCGTCATCGTGGATGCGGATGACGCGGACGCGCTCGGCGAGTGGTACGACGTCAACGACGCACGAGGCGCTGCTCCAGGAAAGCCGGCCGTACTGATCGGCGCTGGCTTCGTAGAGCCGGCGCAAGAGGCCGACGGCGGGGAGTACCGATTGAAGCGAACGCGTCTGTCGGCCCATTTGCTGAAAACGCTGGATGCCATCACGGTCAGGGAGCTAAAGTATGTTCCCGAGCTCGTGATTGGCGGCGATGACGAGCCCGGAGCGCACGCACTTGTCAGCAACCTGCTGGAGAAATCCCGGTGCACTGACAACGGAGTGAATGGAAAGGTGCTGGTGGTCGATGACAGTCTTTCGGTACGCACGCAGATGGACCTGTGCCTGCGTTTGCACGATCTGGCGGTGGATCTGGTGGAGGACGCCGAGAAAGCCCTTGATTTGATAGAGAAAGGTAACTACGACGTAATTTTTCTTGATGTTGTATTGCCGGAGATGGACGGCTACAAAGTTTGTAAACTGATTAAATCCAATGCATCGACACGCTCGATCCCCATCATCATGTTGACTGGGAAATCGTCACCGTTTAACAAGGTTCGAGGCGTGATGGCCGGTTGCGACCGCTATCTGACAAAGCCCGTGGATGCTGAACAATTAGAGACGGTTTTGAAACAATACATACCGGAGATGCAGCCTCACTAGCTGCACAACTATTCAGGAAAAGAATCGAACATGGCTATCAGCAAGATACTCGTCGTCGACGACGTTGCCACCGATCGGATGCACCTGCGTGAGATATTGACCGATGCCGGCTACCAGGTCATCACCGCTGCCTCGGGAAAGGAGGCTCTCAATCTCGCCAGCAGCGACAAACCAGATTTGATATTCATGGACATCGTCATGGATGACATGGATGGTTATCAGGCGTGCAGGAAGCTCACCAGCGGCGAGGCTACGAAACACATACCAGTGGTCATGGTGAGCGCGAACAAGCAGAAAGTCGACAAGCTCTGGGCTCAGAGGCAGGGAGCGCGCGCCTATGTTACGAAGCCTTATACGACCGACGACATCACCAACCAGATACAGAAGTTTCGATAAGTGGCCGCCGAACTACTCAGTCCGACGGTAGCGTTGACACGCTACTTCGTAACACCGGACCAGGAACACGGCCTGTCGGAGACGGCGGACGGTACGGCACAGGTGCAACGCTACGGTTTCCGAATCGGAGCGTGCCGGCTGGTACACGACCTGTCGCTCGCGGTGGAACTCATCGAGCTTCCACGATGTTACAAATTGCCGAGTTCCAGCGCGTGGTTCTCCGGACTGGTGAACCTGCGCGGAAATCTCGTGCCCGTATTCGATCTCGAGAGCCTGTTGGGGGGAACCGGCCCGGCCGTTGGCAGGCAAATGCTCCTCGTCATCGGCACTGGCGAAAGAGCGGCCGCGCTGATCATCGATGGCACGCCGGATCACATCAGTATCGACGCCGGCAGCCGAATCGACCAGCCCGATCACGTCCCCGAGATCCTCCAGGACCACCTGCAGGGGGCGTATGAATATGCCGGTGAAACCTGGTACCAGGCGAACTACGAAGGTCTGTTCGAGTCCTTGGCCCGGTGTACCACTGAATAACAGTACGACTACGTGGAGAAACTCGCCAGATGAATGCCTTCAAACGATCGGGCCCGCGGCCTCGTAGTCGATTCGCCCGAGTTCGAGGCGCGTGCCTGATGATTGCCCTCGCCGCGCTGGCGGCCACCGCCAGTGCCCAGCCGGACATAAGCGAATCGGAGCTCGAGGATCTCCTGCGGGTGAAGATACGCACAGTACAGCACATGGCTCTCAATCCGCTTCTCATACGCGCGGTGAGGCAGCAGAATGCGTCGGGCCTGACTCCGGAGGAGATCGCCCGTCGCGATAAAGCCTGGCGCGCCACCAAGGCGCCGACGCCCTTCAAGCTTTCATTGCAGACATCACCCGCGGGCCGTTTCCTCAGGGGGCAGATCCAGAGGAGTACGTCGTTCAACGAGGCATTTCTTACAGATAACCAGGGCGCCAACGTCGCCGCGTTTCCGGCCACCAGCGATTACTGGCAGGGCGACGAAGACAAATGGAGCGACTCCTTCAATGGCGGCAACGGCCGCATTTATATCGGTGCGCTCGAACTCGACGAGAGCACCAACACCGTTGCCGCGCAAGTATCGGCTCCGGTGCTTGACCGCGGCAAGACCATTGGCGTACTGGTCGTGGGCGTCACCATCAATTACCTGCAAACGAAACGACAGTGATGTCTGAGGAAAGCGCTATGACGGGAGGCCGGCGAACTTGCCGTTTTCGGTGGCAGCTTCGATTCGCGTGGATCCTCGTCGCGGCCGTTTTCCTGCCGGTGCGCCCGGGTTGGGCGCAGCAAGGCGTCACCGACCGTCTGATCCGCATCGGCGGGGTCATGGATCTGGAGGGCCGATCCCGTGGTCTCGGACTCGGAATGAGGGCCGGCATCGAGGCGGCCATTCGCAACCAACGGACCAAGGGCCGCCGCATCGAGTTCGTTGTCCTCAACGATTCCTACACGCCCAGAAAGACCGTCGAAGCCACCAATGCGTTGGTCACCCAGGGTGTTTTCGTCATGATTGGCAACGTCGGATCGCCTACCGCCAAGGTATCGCTGCCGATCCTCGCTAAGTCCAAGGTGCCCGCGGTGGGTTTCTTCACCGGTGCCGGCATACTCAGGCCCGGGGTGGGAGACATCATCAACTACCGCGCCAGCTACGTTCAGGAGACCGCCGCGGTCATCCGGGCGGCCATCGACGCCGGCGTGAATCCGGCGCAGATCTGCGCCTACGTGCAGAACGATGCCTACGGGATGGCGGGAGTCATCGGTATCAAACGCGCCCTCGGCGCTTTGCCGGGGACGGAAGTCGTGACCAAGACGCTGGAAGTCGTTTTGCAGCAGCAGGGCGAGAACCCGGCGCGCAACGATCTGGGTCCCGTGGGTGTATACCAGAGAAACACATTCACCTCGCGAAGCGGTTATCAGTCGCTCAAGAACTGGGAAAAGGTCAGCAAAGCCCCGTGCAAGGTGGTCGTCACCGTCGGAACCTACAATGCTATTGCCAAGTTTGCCGCCTACTCACGCTACAAAGGCGAGGACTGGATCATCAGCGCGGTGTCATTTACGGGTGCCGACAATTTTCATAAAGCCC
>FXBF010000732.1_pt1 | contig 11413 bp, 10 predicted proteins | sample 5335321 | NCBI WGS metagenome assembly FXBF01 (sample SAMEA103928391, study PRJEB20085) | sediment metagenome | isolation source: sediment | reverse complement strand
GTGTTTGGCTATTACATCGGTCTGTTTCTGTTCGATCAGGTAGCTCAGCCGATCATTGATCTTTACAATTTTCAGGAAAAGTTTGTCACTGTGCAGTCGCTGTTTAGTAAATATGGCGTCTGGATAATTTTCATTGCTGGTTTCTCCCCGATACCGTACAAAATTTTCACCATTACTGCCGGCGTAGTCGGGATGTCCTTATTACCGTTTCTCCTGACGTCACTGGTGGCCCGCGGCGCACGGTTTTTTCTTGTTGCCGGGCTTGTTTATGCGGGTGGCGATAAAATCGAGGCAGTGCTGGAGACGCGCGTAGAGCAAATTGGCTGGGCCAGTGTGGTGATTATTGTTTTGGCAATCATTATTTACCAGATTGTTTATTTATGAAGCAAAGCCGGATCATAAAGCTCTCTGGTATAGCCTTGTCTGTTTCTGTGCTGCTATTTCTCAGTGGCTGTAATTCAAGTTCTAAGTATGGCAAATACGACTATGCTGCAAGTAGAACTCTGCCGAATGCAAAATATGGTACGATCTACACAGTCAAACGAGGTGATACCCTGTACAGCATTGCCTGGGCAATAAAACAGGATTATCGAAAACTGGCAAGCTGGAACGGCATCAGGCAGCCGTATCTGATTCGCACCGGGCAACGCTTGCGCATGTACCCGCCATCATCGAAAAGGGTAAAGCCGGTGACGACAAAGAAGACGTATTCATCAAGCCGTTCAAAAACAAGTTCTTCGACCCGAGCCGTAAAAAAATCTACAAGCTACAAAGGTAAATCACTACAGGGCAAGGTGAAACGGTGGACATGGCCAACTGTCAACCGCAGAGTTACGGTACGTTTCAATCCTGCAGCAGGCAAGGATGGTATAGATATCGCTGGTAAATACGGCGATGCTGTTTTTGCAACCGCCGATGGTCAGGTAGTTTATGCGGGGAGTGGACTCAGAGGCTATGGAAGGCTTATTATTCTCAAACACAACAAAACTTATCTTAGTGCCTATGCGCATAATGATAGCATACTCGTTGCTGAGGGTCAGAACATCAGGGCGGGAAAAACGATAGGGCGGATGGGTAGCAAGGGTAAGGGGGGAGCCATACTGCATTTCGAGATCAGAAAAAATGGCAAGCCCGTTAATCCAGCAAGATACCTGTCTACCAGGTAGCGATACTTTTAGGCAGACGGTGACAGCAGTAAAATGAGACGGAAAAGCAGATAGCATGGATGAGACTGACAAAAAAACAGCTCCCGCGAAGCCAGCCTATACGAGATCTGCTGAGGTTGATGCTACACAGCTGTATTTGATGGAGATAGGGTTCTCTGAATTGCTGACGGCTGAAGAAGAGGTTTTTTTTGGGCGACTCACCAGAAAAGGTGACCTGGATGCACGTAACAGAATGATTGAGAGCAATCTCCGTCTGGTAGTAAAAATCTCACGACGATATATCAACCGCGGCCTGCCTCTGCTGGATCTCATTGACGAAGGTAATCTTGGACTCATTCGGGCGGTAGAGAAATTTGATCCGGAGAGGGGTTTTCGATTTTCTACCTATGCCACCTGGTGGATCAGGCAAACCATTGAACGTGCCCTGATGAATCAAACCCGAACCATACGCTTGCCGGTGCATGTGCTCAAGGAAATCAATGTCTATCTACGTGCTGCCAGGCAGTTGACGCAGAAACTCAGTCATGAACCCAATGCGAGTGAAATTGCTGAGTTTCTTGATGTGCCGGTCAATGACGTCAAGAAAATGCTTGATAAACAGGAGTGCATCAGTTCATTTGACAGTCCAGTAGAAAATGATGGTGACCGAACCCTGTTTGATGCTGTCCCAGATGATTCTTCTTATGACCCGGCAGAATTACTGCAAAACGACCAGGTAGTGAAACATCTTGATGTATGGCTGGACAGCCTGCCTGATAAACAGCGTGAGGTTATCCTGCGTCGATTTGGTATGCGCGGCCATGATGTTGCAACCCTGGAGCAGGTGGGTGATGATGTTGGCGTGACGCGTGAAAGAGTCAGGCAGATTCAGGTTGAGGCTTTGAAAAAGTTGCGAAAGTTGCTGGAACGGGAGGGGTATTCTATGGATACGCTACTCTAAATCAGATAAAGGACTAAGGATAAATGATTAAGGATAAAACCGGTTTTCTTCATCTTTTATCCTTTATCCTTAATCTGAGTTCTCAATAATCAACGCCGCCAGTACATCCCGGTCTTCCCCTATGAGAATATTGTACGTATGACAGGCGGCTTCGGTAGTCATGATTTCTATACCTACACCTTGCTGAGTGGCTGTTAGCGTAAGTACAGGATCAAGGAAATGGTGTTGCAGGCCTGAGCCGATTATTATGATTTCCGGCTGATGATTAAGCAGTTCCTGTAATCTCTCTAAGGTCAATTCCTCAGGTTTTTTGACAGTCCAGTTTTTATGAATTTTTTCAGCAGTTACTAGCAGGCTGCTGTCATAAAATTGATCATTGATTTTGATCCTGCCCGGCTCAAAGGCACGGATGGTGTTTACGTTGGCGGTGTTTTGTTGGTGAAGCATCATAAATACCCCTGGCTGCTATTTTTTGAGCTACGAGCAAGTTTTCATACTATTGTGCCACAGGAATCAATGCTGGAAGAAATTTCATCATAGCTTGATTGATTTTAGCGTAACAAATCGACTAGAATCTCTGTAGTCAGAAACATCTGTCGAATAACGGGAGTAGCGCTATGCAACTCCCGTTTTTCTACATCTAGAACGGAGAAAAACCTTGTCTGTCCCCGCCATACTGGCTCTGGAAGATGGTAGCCTGTTCCACGGTATTGCCGTGGGCATCATGGGATATTCTTCAGGCGAGGTGGTTTTTAATACCTCGATGACGGGCTATCAGGAAATCCTGACTGACCCCTCCTATTGTCGACAGCTCATCACGTTCACATACCCTCATATTGGTAACACTGGCACAAATAATGAAGATTTCGAATCTGATCGTGTCCATGCGGCGGGCTTGATTATTCGTGACCTGCCTGATTTGTATAGCAACTGGCGCGCAGAGCAATCACTGCAATCATTTCTTGAAGCTCAGCAAGTAGTGGCCATAGCCGAAATTGATACCCGCCGCCTGACTCGTATTTTACGCGAAAAAGGGGCACAGGCTGGCTGTATTGCTAGCGGAGAGGATCTTGTCGCAGAAAAGGCCATCAATCAGGCTAAAGAGTTTCCGGGGTTAAGTGGAATGGACCTTGCGAGGGAAGTGACTACCGATGTTCTGATCGCCTGGGATGAGGGCGGCTGGAATCTGGCATCCGGCTACCTGACTGCTACGGACAGAAAGTACCATGTTGTGGCCTATGATTTTGGCGTTAAACGAAACATTCTCCGCATGCTTAGTGATCGTGGTTGCCGTGTCACGGTAGTCCCGGCGACCACACCCGCCAGTGATGTGCTGGCGATGAAACCCGATGGTGTTTTTCTGTCAAATGGTCCTGGCGATCCGGAACCCTGTGACTATGCCATCACCGCAATTAAAGAGATTATCGTCACAGATATCCCTGTTTTTGGTATCTGTCTGGGTCATCAGCTGCTGGCCCTGGCTTCAGGGGCGCGTACTGAAAAAATGAAGTTCGGCCACCATGGTGCCAATCATCCTGTTCAAGATTTAGTCAGCATGCGCGTCATGATCACCAGCCAGAACCACGGTTTTGCAGTGGCTGAAGACGATCTGCCCGATAACCTCAGGGTGACTCATCGCTCGTTGTTTGATCAATCTATTCAAGGTATCGAGCGCACAGACCATTCTGCTTTTTCTTTTCAGGGACACCCGGAAGCCAGCCCGGGCCCACACGATATCAGCCCATTGTTTGATCGCTTCATCGAAAATATGATTAAGAATAAGTCAACATCCACAGGGACGGATTGATAAGCCCATGCCATGTCGTGATGATATAAAAAGTATCCTGATCATTGGCGCCGGCCCGATCATAATTGGCCAGGCCTGTGAGTTTGATTATTCCGGTGCGCAGGCATGTAAAGCGCTAAAAGAAGAGGGTTTTCGGGTGATACTGGTCAACTCTAACCCTGCTACCATAATGACTGACCCGGAGATGGCTGATGCGACTTACATTGAACCTATAGTCTGGGAGACCGTAGCAAAGATAATCGAGATAGAAAGACCGGATGCACTGTTGCCCACAATGGGCGGGCAGACTGCATTGAATTGCGCACTGGATCTGGTAAAAGAAGGTGTACTTGAGCGCTACGATGTTGAGATGATTGGCGCCTCTCGTGAAGCCATTGATAAAGCGGAAGACCGGGAGTTGTTTCGTCAGTCAATGCAGGCCATCGGCCTGGAAACGGCCCGTGGTGCGATTGTGCATAATATGGAAGAGGCAGAGCAAATTCTTGCCATGGTTGGATTTCCAGCCATCATACGCCCATCTTTTACCATGGGTGGAACGGGCGGCGGCATTGCCTATAACCGCGAAGAGTATTTTGAGCTTTGCGAGCGTGGTTTTGATGCCTCACCGACCTCTGAACTGCTGATAGAGGAATCCATACTTGGCTGGAAAGAGTTCGAGATGGAGGTCGTGCGCGACCCGGCTGATAATGTCATCATTGTCTGTTCGATCGAAAACATTGATCCGATGGGCGTGCATACCGGCGATTCTATTACCGTTGCGCCAGCACAAACGCTGACGGACAAGGAATATCAGATCATGCGTGATGCCAGTATCGCCGTTCTGCGTGAGATTGGCGTCGATACCGGTGGGTCGAATGTGCAATATGCGATTAATCCCGATGACGGGCGAATGATTGTGATTGAGATGAACCCGCGGGTTTCGCGTTCTTCTGCGCTGGCATCAAAAGCCACGGGTTTTCCGATTGCCAGGGTTGCCGCCAAGCTTGCTGTTGGTTACACACTCGACGAACTGCGGAACGAGATCACCGGCGGTGCGATGCCGGCTTCTTTTGAACCCAGCATCGACTATGTGGTAACAAAATTTCCACGCTTTGATTTTGAGAAATTCCCGGCGGCGAACAGTGTGTTAACCACACAGATGAAATCAGTCGGTGAAGTGATGGCCATAGGCAGAACATTCCAGGAGTCGTTGCAAAAAGCCTTACGCGGCCTGGAAATTGGCACCGATGGTTTCGATGAGATTTGTACTGAGACCGACCCAGATGAACTGAAAGAGACGCTCTACCGGGAGTTGCGAGTGCCCGGGTGCTACCGAATCTGGTACCTGGCCGAGGCGTTTCGTGCCGGCATGTTAATGGATGATATCCATGAACTTACCCATATCGATATGTGGTTCCTGCATCAGATTGAGCAGTTGATCAAAATAGAACAGGAGATACGGAAAATAGATAAGGAATCACTTACAGAACATCATATAAGATCATGGAAACGCAAAGGTTTCTCTGATTTACGTCTGGCAAGGCTGTTGGCTGTCAATGAGCATGAATTTCGTGTGATTCGTCACTCACACGGTATTCGCCCGGTCTACAAACGTGTCGATACCTGCGCTGCTGAATTTTCCACCTCTACCGCCTACCTCTATTCAACCTATGAAGAAGAGTGTGAATCAAACCCGGACAGCTGCAGCAAGATAATGGTTCTCGGCGGCGGCCCTAATCGCATCGGTCAGGGGATTGAATTTGATTATTGTTGTGTACATGCCGCTCAGGTCTGTCGTGAAGATGGTTTTCAGACCATCATGGTCAACTGTAATCCAGAAACAGTATCGACTGATTTTGATACCTCTGACCGCCTGTATTTTGAGCCATTGACGTTGGAAGATGTGCTGGAAATCATCCATATTGAAAACCCCACTGGTGTGATTGTGCAATATGGCGGCCAGACGCCGCTGAAGCTGGCACAGGATCTGGAAGCGGCCGGGGCGAAAATAATAGGTACCTCGCCGGATTCTATCGATCTGGCAGAAGATAGAGAGCGCTTTCAGAAGCTGGTTGAAGAGCTCGGCTTATTACAGCCGCCAAACCGTACTGCCCGTAGTCGTGAAGAAGCCCTGTTCGGAGCCGAAGAAATTGGTTTTCCTCTGGTCGTCAGACCGTCGTATGTACTGGGCGGCAGGGCGATGGAAATCGTTCACAATATAGAGGATCTGGATAACTACATGACGGTCGCTATTCAGGTTTCCAATGACTCGCCGGTACTGCTTGATCGTTTTTTGAATGATGCAATTGAAGTGGATCTGGATGCGGTGTGTGATGGTAAAGATGTGGTCATTGGCGGCATTATGGAGCATATCGAAGAGGCCGGGGTGCATTCTGGTGACTCCTCCTGTTCCCTGCCACCTTTCAGTTTGTCTGAAGATATCATTCAGCAACTGCGCGACCAGGCAACCAGTCTGGCCCTGGCAATTGGTGTGCGCGGTTTAATGAATATTCAGTTTGCAGTAAAAGGCGAGGATATTTACCTGCTGGAAGTAAATCCTCGTGCTTCTCGCACGGTTCCTTTTGTTTCCAAAGCGACATCGCGGCAGCTTGCAAAAATAGGGGCGCGTTGTATGACGGGCATCAGTCTGGCTGAGCAGGGTATTACCGGTGAAGTTATTCCGGACTATTATTCAGTCAAAGAGGCTGTTTTCCCCTTCATTAAATTCCCAGGTGTCGATCCAGTACTGGGCCCGGAGATGAAGTCTACCGGTGAGGTTATGGGCGTTGGCAAAACCTTTGGTGAAGCCTTTGACAAGGCGCAGAAGGCCGCAGGTGCTCACATACCTGAAAAAGGCAAAGCCTTTATCAGTGTACGTGATATAGATCAGCCACGTGTAGTCGAGGTGTCACGCTACCTGGCCGAACACGGTTTCGATATACTGGCTACCAGGGGCACTGCTAAAGTTATTGAAGCAGCCGGGGTCAAAGTCAGGCGGGTCAATAAGGTGCGTGAAGGTCGGCCGCATATTGTGGATATGATTAAAAATGATGAAATTGACATTGTAATCAATACCACGGAAGGTAAGCGTAGCCTGAAAGACTCCTATACCATTCGCCGAGAGGCATTGCTGCATAAGGTGACCAACTTCACCACTCTGGCTGCGGCCAAAGCGGCAGTGGAAGCACATCGTGCTGACAATGAGGTGACCGTTTACAAGCTTCAGGATTTGCATAAGGCGTTGAAATAGCATTATGTCGTTTGATGTTGTTTGTTGTATGTAATTAACAAGGATTTGATAAGGAATTGAAATGGAAAGTCTGCCATTGACCAGTAAGGGTGCGGAGCGTTTGCGCGAAGAGCTTAAACTTTTGAAGCAGGTGGCCCGGCCAAAAGTCATTGATGCTATTGCTGAAGCGCGTGCTCATGGTGATTTGTCTGAAAATGCCGAGTATCACGCCGCACGCGAAGAACAGGGTTTCATAGAGGGCCGTATCAAGGAGCTTGATAATACACTGAGTCAGGCTCAGATCATTGACCCCACGACCCTGGATACGGGCGGACGTGTTGTTTTCAGTGCCACAGTAGAATTGTATAATGTTGCTACAGAAGATGAAGTGACTTATCAGATTGTCGGTAATCTTGAGTCAGACATTGAAAAATTGAAAATCTCTGTCAGTTCTCCTATTGCTCGCGCATTAATCGGTAAGGAAGAAGGCGATGAAGTCAATGTGCAGACCCCCGGTGGCGTAACTACGTACGAGATTTTGAGTGTCAAATATATCTAGTAACATGATTTTATCTGGGGTGTTAGTCAATATACAGCGTATCATATTGACACTCTGGATAGGCGGCCTGTGGGCGGTTGGCTATTTAGTCGCTCCGGTACTTTTCCATTATCTGCAAAGTCCACAACTGGCAGGTCAGATTGCAGGTGAATTGTTTACTTTAATGAGTTGGTTTGGACTGGCTTCAGCGCTAATTCTTACAGTTATTTATTCTTATCTTGCTCAAGCAAAATGGCGTTTCCTGGTACTTTTTCTGATGGCAGTTTTAATTGCCATCAACCTGCTTTACCTGACACCTGAAATAGCCGGCCTGCGGAGCGTTGCTGGTGGTGCAATAGAAAAGGGGACTGAGGTATACAATCGTTTCGCCATGTTGCATGGCATCGCTAGTGGGCTTTATCTGCTGGTTAGTCTGCTGGGTCTGCTGCTGGTGATTCGGCAGCCTGACAGGTTTTCCTGAATTCGTTTAAGCACCGAAACATCTGAACCGCAAAGACGCAAAGTCGCCAAAGAAAAACGAGATATTTACATTTATGAAAAACCTTTGCGCCTTAGCGTCTTTGCGGTTCAAAATCATTCAGGCGGGGAGTTTAATTTTGCGTTTTTTACCTGGACGAAATACCACTGCAACCTTGCCAATCTGCTGAACCAGCTCAGCAGAGGTAGATGAGCAAATATCCTGAACAAACTTTTTTCGCAAATCCCGGTTGTCAGTGGCAATCTTTATTTTCAATAGCTCATGATGCTCAAGCGTAGATTCAAGTTCAGCCATAACCGCATCGGTAAGACCGGAACCACCTATACTGACTATAGCGGGTACTGAATGCGCCAGGCCACGTAAATAGGATGTTTGCTTGTGGTTGAGAGACATTTTAACTCTGGATGATGTAGCCTGAATGAAAAGCGCGATTGTACAATGAATAAGCTAAACATTCCCGTCAATAACAGCAAAGATATTTGGGCCCATAAGACATGAGTTCTGACAAAAAGCATCGTTTTGGTCGTAACTGGATGAACGAGCATGTCAATGACAGTTATGTCAAAAAAGCTAAAAAAGCCGGTTATCGTGCCAGGTCTGCATTTAAGCTGGAAGAAATAGATAAAAGGGACAGGCTTATACGCCCCGGAATGAATGTGGTTGATCTGGGTGCGGCCCCCGGCAGCTGGTGCCAATATGCGCGTACTCGGCTGGAAAAAAAAGATCATCTGGTTGCGGTAGATCTATTACCGATAGACCCTATAGAGGGTGTGGTGTTTATACAGGGTGATTTTACTGAAGACAGGATTCGCTCACAGCTAGTCGAAATGATGGCTGGCAGGGGTGTCGACCTTGTGTTATCAGATATGGCCCCCAATATAAGTGGTATAGCCCTTTCTGATCAGGCCAGGTGTATCGGACTGGCGGAGGTTGTAATGGACTGGAGCCGCACAGTACTGGTAGAGGACGGCACCCTGTTGATGAAGGTATTTCAGGGTAGCGGCTTCGATCAATTGCGACAGGAGTTGTTAACTGTATTTCGTTCGGTAGCGACGCGAAAACCGGGTGCATCACGTTCTCGTAGCGCAGAAGTATTTATACTCGCTCGCGGTTACAGGGGTTGATAAAGAAAAGAGGCCCCCACCGGGGCAGATAAAAGGCTTTTATTTTTACCCTTTTTATTGAATCACGGTATCCGGCAGGGCAGAATATACCTATTGCCATCTCACACTAACATTATTGAGGCGCTAGTTTGAACAATATCTCTAAAAATCTCGTCATGTGGCTGGTTATCGCGATTGTGTTGATGACCATCTTCAACAATTTTGCACCGCGTCAGCAGGGGCAGATGACGAGACTGGATTACTCCTCATTCATAGCTGATGTGAGACAGGGCCAGGTAAGTAAAGTGACCATATCTGGCCGAAATATTACAGGCACACGCCAGGATGGCTCATCTTTCAAGACTTATTCACCGGATGATCCGGATTTGATCAATGACTTGCTGAAAAATGGTGTGGTTGTTGATGCAAAAGAGCCCGAGCAACCTTCATTGCTAATGAGTATTTTTATCAGCTGGTTCCCGTTGTTGTTACTAATTGGAGTCTGGATATTCTTCATGCGGCAGATGCAGGGTGGGGGTGGTCGTGGTGCCATGAGCTTTGGTAAGAGTAAGGCACGCTTGCTGTCCGAAGACAAGAACAAGGTAACCTTCGAGGATGTTGCGGGTATTGAAGAAGCCAAGGAAGAGGTTGCCGAACTGGTAGAATTTCTGCGTGACCCATCCCGGTTTCAAAAGCTAGGTGGAAAAATACCTCAGGGTGTGTTGATGACAGGCTCGCCTGGTACCGGTAAAACTCTACTGGCCAGAGCGATTGCCGGAGAGGCCAAGGTGCCGTTCTTCACCATTTCAGGTTCAGATTTTGTGGAAATGTTTGTCGGTGTCGGTGCTTCACGAGTGCGTGATATGTTTGACCAGGGTAAAAAGCACGCTCCCTGTATTATCTTTATTGATGAAATTGATGCGGTAGGTCGCCACCGTGGTGCCGGCCTGGGTGGTGGTCACGATGAACGCGAACAAACCTTGAACCAGCTGCTGGTTGAAATGGATGGGTTTGAAGGCAATGAAGGCGTTATCGTTATCGCCGCCACCAACCGCCCTGACGTGCTGGATCCTGCGTTGCTCCGTCCCGGTCGCTTTGATCGCCAGGTTTATGTGCCGTTGCCGGATATCCGTGGTAGAGAACAAATACTAAAAGTCCACATGCGCAAGGTTCCCATTGACGATGATGTAGACGCCAGTGTTATTGCGCGTGGGACACCGGGTTTTTCTGGTGCTGATCTGGCCAACCTGATCAATGAGGCCGCCCTGTTTGCAGCCAGAGGCAATCTGCGAACTGTTAAAATGGAACAGTTCGAGCTGGCCAAAGACAAGATTATTATGGGTGTCGAACGACGTTCCATCATCATGCCGGAAGAAGAGCGGCGGAATACGGCCTACCATGAAGCCGGGCATACAATTGTTGCCAAGGTACTACCCGGTACAGATCCCGTACATAAAGTGACCATTATTCCCCGCGGCAGAGCACTGGGTGTCACGATGCAGCTGCCGGTGGAAGATCGATATAGCCACACACGAAGCTATTTGCTGTCTAATATCGCAGTACTAATGGGTGGCCGTATCGGTGAAGAGATTTTCATGAAGCAGATGACCACTGGCGCAACGAATGATTTTGAACGCGCTACCGATGTGGCCAGAAATATGGTCGTGCGCTGGGGCATGAGTGACCTGTTGGGGACGCGCATTTACGGCGAAAATGAAAGCGAGATATTCCTTGGCAGAGATGTGACGACGCATAAAAATCTGAGCAATTCGACAGCAGAACTGGTCGATAAGGAGATCCGTCGAATTGTCGATGAGCAATATGCACGAGCTCGACAGATCATTGAAGAAAACAAGGATAAAATGGAAGCCATGGCCAAAGCTTTGCTTGAGTGGGAGACGCTTGATGCAGAACAGATTGATGACATCATGGCCGGCAAGAATCCACAGCCACCGGCTGAGGTTTCAGACAAGAAATCAGGTAATGGATCAGACAAAGATGATTCCTCCAGTGACAAGAGTGATAAAAAAGGCCCTAAACCAAAAATGGATGAACCGGCAGGCGAACACTGAAGGGCGCCTCTATTTATTATGGATAGATCAGATTGCATGCAAAATCGTTCATATCAAGGCAAGGATCGCACGTAATAGCT
>FXBF010000731.1_pt1 | contig 11418 bp, 13 predicted proteins | sample 5335321 | NCBI WGS metagenome assembly FXBF01 (sample SAMEA103928391, study PRJEB20085) | sediment metagenome | isolation source: sediment | reverse complement strand
TTCACGTCCTCCTGGATGGCCTCGATGATCCATTGAGCGTTGCGACACGCTTCCAGAAGACTGCGCCCCACGGTGATCAGCTTGATCCCGCTCTCTACAGTCGCGCTGTCGGCTTGGTGGAGTTCAACCAGTCGCCGGGCCCGGTCGGCGATCTCGGCGAGCGCGTCGCCCGAATTTCGTCCGTGGTGGTCGTACAGCGCGACTGGCCAGCCGGCGGCCGCTATCAACGCCGCCCAGCCGCGACCGATATCTCCGGTGCCGATGACTGCGACGCGCACCTGTCCATTGCTCATGCAAGACCTTCCTGTCTGTGTTGCGCCCACCAACCCCGCCCGAACACGCGTGACAATAGATGACGCATCGTATGGGTGTCGACGGACATTGCGACCTGACGGGGGGATGGGCCTCCTTCCCTTGTATGTCCGCGGTGTTCGGTTTCGTCAAGATCGATCCGGATGTCCTTGCTCTCGAACCCGAGCATACCCGGCGCCAGGAGATCACCTATGGTGAGCACATCGTTGATGACGCATCCGTCGAGCCTTTCCTGGCTCCGGTGGAATTCCACGTAGAACTGCAAGGCAGCACCGAGCCATCGCGCCAATTCCTGAGGCGACCTGCCCAGAGCCGTGACCTCGGCTGCGGTCACCGTCATCCGTCTGGTGACGTCCAGTCCTACCATGTGGACGGGCATTTCACTCCGCACCACCATGTCCGCGGCCTCGGGGTCGCACCAGGCATTGAAGTCCGCCCACCGATTTGCGTTCCCACGCTCGTGAATGCTGCCGAACATTCCGATGTGATAGCCCACGCGACTACGTACGAACGGGGCATCGGCCTCCAGAGCCGCCGCAAAGTTTGTAAGCGGGCCGGTGGTCACGAGGGTAACGGGAGGTGGCACCGCATCGAGGAGGTCCAGCAGTACGGTGCGATGCGGCGCTGGGGCCAGCGGAACTGCTGGGACCACCGAGGCATAGCCAATCCCGGATTTGCCATGGGTCTCCGGGGCGGTAGCGAGTGGTCTCGAGCGGGGCCTGTCTGCTCCGGGGAGTACGGGTATGTCGGGCCGGCCTGCCAGCAGCAGCGCGATCCGGGCGTTGCGCGTCGTGAGAGCAAGGGGTGCGTTGCCGTACGTGGTGGTCACGGCGACGAGGTTGATCTCCGGCGAGCGGGCCGCCAGGGTGATGGCGACTACGTCATCGATCCCCGGGTCGGCGTCGATGATGACGCGGCGTGTCGGCCTCAATGACGCTCCGGTCCGCCCGCGACGGCTGGCGGCGCGATTGTCGTGGTCCTAACCTTTACTGATGGAATGATTGAAGGAGCCAGCTTGAACGCCAGTTCAGAGACAGAAGCTCGTGCCTCGGAGCCCAAGAAGCAATATGCCGCCCTGATTGTAGAGTTTGGCAAGGGCTGGGAGAAAGGAGCGACCGACCGTATTGCCGCGGTATTTACAGATGATGGGGTCTTCATACCCGAGCCTTTCTCGGCACCGCTGCGCGGCCGGGACGCCATAGCTGAGTATTGGAGAGACATCCCTCGTGAACAGGCCGAGGTCGCGTTCAAGATCGGCGAGATTTTCGTTGCGGGCCCGTGGTTTTCTGTGGAATTTCGATGCAAGTTTCGTCGTCGTCGGACAGGCGAGTGGATCGACGTTCGTGGCGCACTCTTCTGCGAAACGGACGCCGGCAAGATCTCGGAAATGCGGATGTATTGGCACCGAGTAACCGGCAGCGAGGAAAACTGAGTGACCAGCTTTCGTTTTGGTACGCAGAGCTGGCGCTTTCGAGCGTGGGTGGGTCCGTTCTATCCACCGAACACGAAGACTGCGGACATGCTTCGTCTGTATGGCCGCCTGTTTTCCTCCATCGAAGTGGATTCATCCTTCCATGCCCTACCGGCGGCGCCGATCCTGCTCGACTGGCGGGAGAAAGTGCCCGACGATTTCGTATTCACTCTGAAGGTTCCGCAGCGAATTACCCACAGCAAGCGGCTAGTGGGCGCCGCAGCGGAGCTACAACGCTTCGTGGACCGAATTCGTCAGCTGGAAACGGCTTTGGGGCCTGTATTGGTGCAACTTCCGCCCGATTTTCTGCCGGCGGTGGAAACACGCTCAACTCTCGACAGCTTTCTATCGACGCTTCCGGAGGATATCCGTTGGTCGGTCGAATTCAGGCATCCTGCTTGGCTGGGGAGCGAAACGCTGAGCATGCTGCGGGAGCGCAACGTTGCATTGACGTTGGTCGACGGCCGATGGGTCAGGAGGGCCAAGATGTTGGAGCTTGCGGCCGAGCCGACCGCTGATTTCTGCTACGTGCGATGGATGGGGCTGGATCGGAGAATCACCGATTTCTCGCGTCCTCAACTGGATCGGGAAGAGGAACTCGCTGCTTGGGCGGAAGTGCTCAAATCTCTACCGGGAAGTGTCGATACGGTGTACGGATACTTCAACAATCAGTTTCAGGGACACAGCCCCCACAGCGCCAGAGAAATGCAGCGCCTGATCGGGCAGCAACCGGTCGAGCCGCCTGCGTTGCGCACCCAAGCCGAACTCTGGTGAAGTGAGACGATCCGCGGTTGCCTTGGCGATGGTATCGCTACCGCTCGTCGCCGGCGCGCAAGGTCGCGACGACATCGTCCTGGCAACCACCACCTCCGTGAGAGATGCCGGATTGCTACAGCACCTCCTTCCAAGATTCGAGCGCATCTCAGGAACGAGGGTTCGGGTGTTGGCGGTTGGCAGCGGTCAAGCAATGGCATTGGGGCGGCGTGGCGAGGCCGACGTCTTGATTCTTCACGATCCGCAAGGCGAAGAGGACTTCGTGGCGGAAGGATACGGGGTTGAGCGTGAAGCTCTCATGCACAGCCACTTCGTTTTGCTGGGGCCTCCGTCCGATCCGGCGGCGATTCGGCAAGCCGCGACGGCGGCGGCGGCGCTGGCCTCGATCGCGAGCAGCCGTGCGTTGTTTTTATCGCGCGGAGACCGGTCAGGAACCCATGTGAAGGAACGGGGTCTGTGGCGCGCAGCCGACGTGGAGCCGGATCCTGAGTGGCATTGGGAATCGGGCCAGGGCATGAGTGCCACGCTGCAAATCGCCGACGAGTTGGGGGCATATACGATCGCGGACATCGGAACCTACCTGGCGCACAAGTCGCCGCTGGCCCTCGAGATCTTCATCGAGGACGATCCGGCGCTATTCAATCCCTATCATATCGTGATTGCCAACCCGGAGCGATTTGCGTGGGTCAACGTGGAGGCGGCCAGAGCGCTGAGCAGGTTTCTCAGGTCGCCGGAAATTCAGCAGGCGATTGGGGAGTTCGGCCGCGGGGCGTACGGGCGGTCGTTGTTCGTCCCGGATGGCGCCAGGGCCACGGATGAGCAGGGAGTTTCGCGGCGGATGACCGGGGATCTCAATAGGCAGCGTTCATCCGCCCCTATCCGCTGACTTGCTGCCTCCTGGTGTCTCCTGATGCCTCTCCTGCCATGCCTTCCCTGCCCCCCCTGTCCCCGGTCCCCCTTGCTAGCTTTCGGCTATGCCGGACCCTCGCGTAGCAGCCATCCAATTCCGGCCCCGCAAGGCTGAGTATGCTGAAAACCTCCGCCGGATCGGTGCTGTGTTCTCTCAGGTGGCCGGTCTCGGTGAGCCGCCGGACATCGTAGTGTTTCCGGAGGCGGCGACGTCAGGCTACTTCCTCGAGGGTGGTGTGCGCGACGTGGCGGTGCCGGCGGGGACGCTACTTCGCGACTTGCAACTGCAACACGCCGAGTCCGGCTGCCCTCGAATGGATGTGGTCATCGGGTTCTTCGAGTCGTTCGAGAATCATATTTACAATTCGGCTCTCTACGCATCTCTCGATGGTGACGAGGCGGAGATCCTCCACGTTCATCGCAAGGTGTTTCTCCCGACCTACGGAGTATTCGACGAGCGGCGGTTCGTGCACCCTGGACGCGGCGTGCGTGCGTTCGACACGCGCTGGGGCCGGGTGGCCATAGTTATTTGCGAGGATGCTTGGCACTCTATCACACCAACGCTGGCCGCACTCGACGGTGCGAAGTTCCTGTTCATTCCGAGCGCGTCGCCCGCGCGAGGTGTGATGCCCGCGCGGGTCGTGGCGCAGAGTGAAGACGACCAGGCGATTCCCGCCAGCCTGGGGCGCTGGGAGCGACTGGCACGCACCATTGCGGGTGAACACGGCATTTACGTCGTGATGGCACAACTCGTAGGATTCGAGGGAGGTAAGGGTTTCCCCGGTGTGTCGGTAATCGCGGGGCCCGATGGAGATGTGGTAACGCGCGGGCCACTGTTCGAGGAGGCGTTCGTCATCGCCGACCTCAGTGACAGTGCCGTGACGCGCGTGCGCACCGATCAGCCATTGCTATCCGATCTCCAGGTCGAGATGGCGAACCTCCTGGAGTCGTTCTATGAGGATGACCGGGAAACTCCGACTTACGACGGCGGTATGGCGCGTGTTACCGAGGGTGGGGCCGACGCCTCCAGCTTTCCGCTCGTCTCGGCGGCTGACGGGGCCGACCCCCTGGCAATCGACGCGGATCTGCTGGAACGCTGGCTGATTGCTTTCCTTCGCGAGGAGGTCGTCGTCCGGCGCGGTTTCGAGAAAGGCATCGTGGCGTTGTCGGGTGGCGTGGATTCCTCGCTGACGGCGTATTTGGCTGCCCGCGCCCTGGGAAAGGAAAACGTCATCGGAGTTCGCATGCCGTACGCGTCATCGAGCATTGAGAGCCTGGAACACGCAAACCTGGTGGTTGAAACGCTCGGCATCCAAATGGAGACCATCGACATCACTGCCGCGGTGGAAGGGTACGCCAAAGCGGTCGGCGCCAAGCCCGATGCAACGCGTCTCGGCAACGTGATGGCGCGGGTGCGCATGATTACGCTCTTTGATCTTTCGGCTGCGTACCTTGCGCTTCCCCTGGGCACCGGTAACAAGACCGAGCGGTTGCTAGGGTACTTCACCTGGCATGCCGACGATTCTCCGCCGGTCAACCCGTTGGGCGATTTGTTCAAGACCCAAGTATGGGCGTTGGCACGCCACATGGGCGTTCCTGAAGAGATTGTGGCGAAACCCGCGACCGCGGATCTCATCGTCGGCCAGACCGACGAAAGCGATCTGGGTATTTCCTATCCTCGAGCGGACCTTATCTTGTCGCACTTGCTCCGTGGTTTTTCCCCGGACGAGGTCGCTCGCATGGGTTTCGAGGCCGACGAGATCCACGTGGTGCGCCAGCGGCTCGAGTCTACCCATTGGAAGCGTCGTCTGCCGACCGTTGCGATGGTAAGCCAGACCGCAATCGGTGAGTATTACCTCCGACCGGTCGATTACTAGTCTGTCAAACATCTAGCCGGCACGAATCTACTATGTCTGAAGGTGGACTTTCCTCACGTCCGGTGCGGGATTCACAGTCGGTGATGAGCGAGCTAATGATGCCGCACATGGCCAATAACCTCGGGAATGTATTCGGGGGCGTGATCCTTTCACTGGTGGATAGCGTAGGGGCTGTAGCGGCCAGGCGTCACTCGCGCAAACCATGCGTGACCGTGTGCATGGACCGCGTGGTTTTTCACAAGCCGATTCACTTGGGAGAGCTGGTCACGGCTAAGGCGAGCGTCAATTTCGTCGGACGCACCTCCATGGAAGTAGGTGTGCAGATCGAAGCGGAAAACCTGATTACCGGTCAACGCCGGCACACCAACAGCTGTTATGTCACGTACGTCGCCTTGGACGAGCAGGGCCGACCCGTTCCCGTGCCGGATGTGGTGCCCGAAACCGAAGCCGAAAGGCGCCGCTACGATTGTGCCAAGGCACGGCGCGAGCGCCGCCTTGCAGAACGTGAATCGGGAAGCGCATGAAGAAAGTCATATGCGTGTTGAGCGGAGGAACGGCTAAGGGCGCCGCGCACGTGGGGGCCATCAAGGCGCTTCATGAGTGGGACCTTCGGCCGTCGCACTATGTCGGGACTTCGATCGGCGCCGTGGTGGGAGCGTGTTTTGCCAGTGGCTTGGCGTATGACGAGGTGCTGCGACGAATATCTACGGTGACTCGCCGCGACGTAGCCGTTTTGTCGCCGCGGGCCGTGTTGGGCGTGTTCGCCACGGCTTTGTTCCAGGGACGTGCCTGGCGCGAGACCATTGAGATGCTGGTGCCGGCGTGCACGTTCGACGAACTCGAAACCCCTTTGACCGTGACAGCGGTGGATGGTGAGAGCGGTGATCTGGTGTTGTTCGGGGCCGGCGGGCGATCGGACGTCGCCCTGCCGGAGGCCCTCTACGCATCGTGTGCCCTTCCGTTGTATTACCCTCCCGCACGGATTGATGACCGTCTGTACTTGGACGGCGGGTTGCGCGCGGTGTTCCCACTGGATGTCGCTGCGCAATTTGACCCTGACGTCTTGTTTGGGGTCAACGTGGGACCGCTGTTGTACTCGGCGCCTCCAGTGGATGAGCAGCCCGCTCCCGGTTTGTTGGGTGCACACCGGCGAGCGATGCGGATCATGATGGGAGCACAGACCGAAGAGGTGATTGGCCGTTGGAAGCGAGAACGGGCGGCTGACCTGGTACTCGTGCAACCCCGCATCAGGGGACGGGCGGCCTTCTCACTCCACAAAGTTGTCGAGTATGTAGAAAAGGGATATCGGGCCGGGCAGCGTGCGCTTTCGGACTGGCAAGCTGAATGATCGGGAGCCGGCTCGCCGCCTTTCTCGCTCTTGTGGCCCCATAGTGTATTATTTCACGCTGGTGTGGCGGGCCCGGCTTCGGCCATGGTGCGATTGGTCTCCTTGGCTGTACCGTCGGGAACCACAGGGGGTTGCCGGTGGCTATGGGATGATGGGGATCCTCGTCGGTTGACGTGAGGTTTTTCGGAGATCCGGAGCGATGACAGTGAAGCATTTCACAGTCGAGCAAGCTAACAAGACCCTGCCCCTCGTGGAGCGGATCGTGGCAGACATACTCGGAGACTATGATACTTGGCGTGACCGGATGGGGCAGTACGAGCTGCTCTCCGCCGGCGCTACCGGTGAGAGCGGGGAAACTCCGGAGCAGATCGCATTACGCAAGGAAATCGACGACGCGGCTCACCGCATCAACGGCTACATGGAAGAGTTGTCGCAAATCGGCTGTATCTTCAAAGGGTTTGAACAGGGATTGGTCGACTTCTACAGCAAGCGAGACGATCGTGACGTGTTTCTCTGCTGGAAACACGGTGAACCTGCGGTTGAACATTGGCATGAACTCGAGGGTGGCTTTTCCGGACGGTGGCCGGTGGAAGCAGAATCCCTGCGAAGCGAAAGGTGACGAATGCTCCTTGCTCGATTTGCTCATTTCTTCGGGATGTGCCTCTGGCTGGGAGGCATGGTTGCGGCGATGGTGATTGCCGTGGCCGCTCGGTCGGAGAGCGTATCGTCGAGGGTCTCCCTCTTTCACGTGCTCGGTAGGGTTTACTCCTTTGTGATCGGGCCGGGTGCAATCGTGACGCTATTGTCCGGCGTGGCCCTGACGATGTCCATGGCGCAAGCCACGGGAGGTGGAACGGGGAGCCTCGGGAGCTGGGTGATGCAGGCGACCGGGCTACTAGCCGGTGCGCTGGTCCTCTTCGCCGGACTTCCCATGGCGACCAAGCTTGCCCGGATCGCCGACATGGCGGATGAAAACGGCCCGCCACCGATATTCGACCGATTGCGAAAGCGGCTGGCCGCGGTCGCGCACGCTGTCGCTGTCCTGGCGGTACTGGCACTGTATTTTGGAACGGCGGTGCGGTAAAGGGCTCGGGTAACATGGCCGGTGTGTTGATAGATCCTCGCCGAATCGTCGGACGCTGGGCGTTGAAATCCGCCGCGCACGTCGGGGGGTTCTCCCTGTTCGTTTTCGAGCTGGCCCGCGGGCTGGGCGAGTGGAAGCAGTGGTACCGTCCGACGCTGCGCCAAGCACGAGACATCGGGTACGGCTCGATGTTCATCGTATTCATCACGGCGTCTTTCGCCGGCGCGGTCACGATACTCCAGGCCGGGTATCAGCTTACGGCCGGAGTGCCGATTTACTTTGCGTCCGGCGTCGTCGTATCCACCATCATACTCGAGCTAGGCCCTGTGCTCACGGCGTTGATTCTCGCTGGTCGCGTCGGAGCGCGCTTCGCGGCAGAGCTGGGGACGATGCGGGTTACCGAACAGATCGATGCGCTCGAGAGCCTGGGGCGTTCGAGTGTGTCACACGTGCTGCTGCCAAGGGTCGTGGCGGCCGCCCTCATGGTTCCGATTCTTACCATCTTCTCCGACTTCATAGCGATCCTCGCGGGGTGGGTGGCCTCAAAAGGGGCCATGGACATGTCCAACGCCGATTTCGTCTATGGCGCCCGCTACTTCTTCAAGCCGTTCTACATGTGGTACTCGCTCATCAAGTCGTTCTTCTTCGGACTCGCGATAGCGATCGTGCCGTGCTACGTGGGATTCAACACCAGCCACGGAGCGGAAGGTGTGGGACGGGCCACCACGGGAGCGGTGGTGAGTAGCTCGCTTTTGATCCTGTTCTTGAACGCCTTGTTGGCCAGGATGCTGCTGCCGCGATGATGGAGTCCTTCCGTCCGACTGATGGGAAGGGAGGGGTAGTGCAGTGATCGCCCTGCGCAACATCCACAAGGCCTTCGGCGACAACGTCGTTCTGGACGGCGTCGATTTCGATGTACAGCGTGGTGAAACGGTGGCGCTGCTGGGGCAGTCGGGTGTGGGCAAGAGCGTGCTGTTGAAGCACATCAACGGCTTGATTCCTCCCGACGAGGGAGAAGTAGAGGTGGACGGGATGAGCGTGCCCGACTTGCATCGCAAGGAATTGGCGGCGCTGCGGCAGCGCGTGGGATATGTTTTTCAGTACGGCGCCCTCTTCGACTCCATGACCGTATACGACAACATACTACTGGGCATCACCGACGAGACGTGCGTGAGCGACGTCGGGTATTGTGCAGTTCGGGTGATAGAATGTCTCGAGTTGGTCAACCTTGCACCTGACGTCGCGTCGAAATACCCCGCCGAGATATCGGGTGGCATGAAGAAGAGGGTCGGCATAGCGCGAGCTATTGCAGGGCAGCCGACGTACCTTCTCTACGACGAGCCGACGTCGGGATTGGACCCGGTAAACGCGGAGATCATCGACTCCCTGGTTGGAAAGCTGCAGCGAGAACTCGGCGTCACGAGTGTGACGGTGACGCACGACGTGCGAGGCGCATTCAAGGTGGCGGACCGGATCGCCTTGCTGCATGATGCAAAGATCCGCGCGTTGGGGACACCGGAGGAGCTCGCTGCGAGCGACGACGAGGCGGTGCGGGGATTCTTGGAGCGTGACCTTGAGGACATCGTCAAACACTAACGGTTTCAAATGAAGCTCGAGCACAAACAGGAAGTCACGGTGGGGTTCCTCGTCATTCTGGCGGTCGCGATCTTCGTAGGCGGCTTCGCGTGGCTGACCGGAAGGCCATTGCTCGCTGGTCGCCGGGTTGTGGTGCCCGTGCGGTTTGCGGACGTGAAGGGCTTGGGCCAGGGTGACCCTGTGCTCATGTCAGGCTTGCAGGTGGGGCGAGTTGCGGACGTGCACTTGGAGGACGTGGGCAGGGTAATCGTCTCGCTGGAGCTGACCACCGACACGTGGCAACCCCGGATCGACGCGCGGGCACAGGTGAGATCTTTCGATTTTCTGGGAACGAAGTTCGTCGATTATAATCCTGGCCATGCGGAGGAATTCCTGGCAGCCGGACAGATCATCACCGGAACTAGAGAGGTAGACGCTCTCGAGGGAGCGGGCCAACTGGCGGACCAGGCGGCGACAGTGCTCACCGGTGTTCAAGCGTTTGTGGATGAGTCCGTCTTGAACCAGCTCATGGCGACTCTGGAGGCGGGCCGCAGCGCGTTGGAGGCGATTACCGAGGTGAGCAAAGGGGGAGTCATCGACGATGCGGCTGCGGCTATGCGCGCCATGGCTGACGCGGCCGAGCGAATCGACTCACTTGTTGCGAATCCCGCACTCGAGCGCTCGGTCAACCAGCTCGACGAGGTCACCACCAGTCTCCAGGAGATGGCGGAAGGGTTGGCCGGTGCTACCAACGCCTTGAATAGGATTCTCGAAGGAATGGAACGAGGTGAAGGATCCTTGGGCCTGGCGCTTCGCGACACTTCTTTGTACCACAATACCAACGAAGTTTTGCTCGCATTGCGGAGGCTGTTGGACGATTTGCGGGAGCGCCCGGGACGGTATCTCCACTTGAAGGTCTTCTGACGATCGGTGCTCGCCATAACTTTTCTCGGTACTTCCGCCGCCCGCCCCACCGTCGAACGCAACGTTTCCTCCATCTCGGTCACGCGAGAAGGAGAGACGCTCATGTTCGACTGTGGCGAAGGAACACAGCGCCAGATGATGCGCTACGGCGTCGGTTTCTCTTTGAGAGACATTTTCTTCACGCACTTCCACGCAGATCATGTGCTCGGCGTTACCGGTTTGGTGCGGACGTTGGGGCTTCAGGGCCGCACCGACCCGATCTGTTTCTACGGCCCGATGGGCGCGAAGGACGTTCTGTCGCAGGCGATGTCGCTGGGAGTGGAGAGGACGCAGTTCGAGATCCACATCGAGGAATTCAAGCCCGGCGACCGTCTCGAGCGCGGTGAATACGAGATCCGCGTCTTTGCGACGCAGCACACCCGGCATTCTATCGGGTTCACCGTCGCCGAGCACGAGCGGCTGGGGAGATTCAACCCCGAGAAGGCGCGGGAGCTGGGCATTCCCGAAGGGCCGCTGTGGGGTCAGATCCACGCCGGCAAGACCGTCACGCTGGATGACGGGAGGAGCATCGGGCCGGAGGAGCTGGTCGGAGAGACGCGACCCGGACGCAAGGTCGTGCTCAGCGGCGATACGAGGCCCTGCAAGTCGGTGGTGGACGCGGCGGAAGACGCCGATCTGCTGATTCACGAGGCCACGTTCGGCGAGGAAGAGGAAGACCGGGCCGAGGAGACGGGCCACTCCACGGCCAAGGGGGCCGCTCAGGTGGCTCTCGCCGCCCGGGCCCGGCGCCTCGTGTTGAGCCACGTGTCGGCCCGCTACTCGAAGGATTTCGGCCCGCTGCTGGAGCAGGCGCGAGCGGTGTTCCCGAACACCGTCGTGGCCAGGGACGGGATGAGCATTGAGGTACTTTTCCCCGACGCCGCGGGCGAGGGTTGACTGGCTGTTGGGCCGTTATAGGTTTTCTTCCCGCTCCGCGGGGAGATGCCGCGGTTTTTTTGGGGCTGTAGCTCAGCTGGGAGAGCGCCTGGATCGCACCCAGGAGGTCAGGGGTTCGAGCCCCCTCAGCTCCACTGCCCCGTGGTGTAACTGGCAACACGTCTGACTCTGGATCAGAAGAGTCCAGGTTCGAGCCCTGGCGGGGCAA
>FXBF010000730.1_pt1 | contig 11419 bp, 14 predicted proteins | sample 5335321 | NCBI WGS metagenome assembly FXBF01 (sample SAMEA103928391, study PRJEB20085) | sediment metagenome | isolation source: sediment | reverse complement strand
CCGACGGACTAACGTTGACCGGTCCCGGTGACAGCGTATGCGCACCGAACGCCTCGACCGAAGCTAAACCGCTTGGTGTAATGGTCTGCGGCCCAGCTGACGCAGCAATTTCAATATCGTTGACTAAATTAACAAATATCTCGGGCAGGTCGTCGTTGTAGAACACCCATTGTATTCGCCCGCCGGCGTTGCTGATGGTCCGTCCACCTCGGACAAGACGATGATCATCCGTGGTTTCGCCATAGGCTTGTTCAGTCCCCCAGACGACCATCCCATCCGTTGATTTGTGAAAGACCACATCTACCAGAGAGTCCCACGTGCCGCCCTTTAAATAGGCCACGTACACGTCATCGTTCTGCTGATTAACAACGACTCCAACCTGACCAGAGGAATCTTGATTTGTGAAAATGTTTGTCTTGGCCGTGACCGTAGGGGAAGCGATAGAATCTACAGTGAGATCCCAAGTTAACAAATCATCTCCGGTAGTATTGAAGCTGTTGTGGGCAGCGCCCACAATGTGTTTATCACTCTGCCGAACCGCCCAATCCATATTGATATATTTAAAGTCGTCTGTCATAGATGCCGATATGGATGTCTCAGTCCAAGAATCGGCAGAGTCATCGTACATCTTGACGGAAATTTCGTTGGCGCTACGGTCCCAAAATATTCCTACAGCATCGTTGTTGTCGGCAGTATCGGCTGGATAAAGAAGAACCCAATCCTCCTCTGTTGCTGTTTCATAAACATCTGCGCGAGCTGTCCAATTCACCCCTGAATCTGTTGAACGGTAACACTGAATCTCAGTCTGGGTTGAAAAAGCGCACAACAGATTACCACCGACCGTTTTGGTAATAGCCGCTCTATTTTGAACCTGGGAAATAGCGGGACTAATACTAATATCAACTACACGCTGTGTACCAAGTGACCCATCACTAACATCTAACGTGCGGTATCTTGCATCAGTACCATCGGTGTCCAACCACAGTATATGAACGAGAGTGCCCGTATCTCCGGGGGTTTCTTTATCGTACCAGCAAGCAATTTGCTTAGTATTGCCTACGTCGATTTCTATTGTGTTCCAAGTAGCCCCTGCGTCCGTTGTGCGAGCAAAGGAAACATCGTCTTGAGCATCAACAAATACAATAACGGCTGTGTCTTTATCGCTCCAATAAGGGCCAAGAACACTGTTTACTTCATCTTCGCGGCCAGAAACATTGCCTTCAACAGATGTGTCAGCCATTTATTTTATCCGCCGTTCTCCGGTTTTAACTGGCGAGAATCCTCTCATCAAAATAAAACCCCGCCTCATTTTAAGTCGAATATACATGCGCGCGAGCGGAGCCCATCGGGCCAAGTAATCCGATTTTACGTAATGACGTTTTCCGCGTCGGACCATGGACAACAACCCCATATCACGATAACGATATAACGTGTTTCTGGAACACGGCACCATCTTTGCCGCCTTGGTCACTGAGAACAGTTCCATCATCAGATGCTGATCTCTATCGTCATGGTGGGCGGCGCGCCGGGGGTGTTGCCTACACCGGCCGCCTCAAGCGCCCCTGGTGTTGCAGGACTCGTCCGACAAACTCCACTCAAATCCTCCGCCGCTAACCCTTGTCCGCAATTCGTCGCTTGCGCCAGATATACGCCACTAAAAAGGCCAAGAGCAGCAATAAGACCAGCGCAGCGGTAGAGATTTTTCCGGCTTGCCATAAAGCGATGAGACCGACGACGATGGCTATCAGGGCTGCGGCGATGACGCGGGCGTAATCGTTATCGTCATCGCCGGAGCCGCCCCCGGCGCCAGGAAAGGGAAGGGTTTGGCGACCTCGGCACCTTGTACTCCGAAAAAGTCCTGTCCGCCCACCGTCCTTACAAGTTGGTCAAAACAATTTAGCGCATCGCCCTGATTTGCAGAAACCGTAAATGTGAGTGATGTACTCCCCGGTGGACCCTGACCCTGCAAGGTTGTGGCAGGCGCGTTCACGTCACAATGGATGTTAATGGCTGCGTCTGCATCAGGTCCGGTAATAGCAGACCAATCTGCTTTAACAGTCCACTGCGCGGCATAGACCGGGAACGAAAACAGCAACAGTAAAAGCAACATCACTTTCCGCATCTCATCCTCCTAAGGGGATATTAAGCAGTTTGTCTCTCCAGCATCTCCCGAGTATTCGGCGACATGCTTATATCAACCTGCATCTTTACTTGGTTCAGGTTAAAGAACGCCTTGAATGCTTTGACTGCACGTATGGCGTTCGGCGTTACCTCGGAATCGCGGTCAAACGCCTTGAACTTCATCCACTCTTGGAGGGTGGCAATATGTTCGTCGCGCACCGGGATCGTGTCGGTTTCCAGCGTCATCAACGTCAACGGCGCTGACACGGCGGCCTCGACATACACCGCCGTCGTCGCATGCGGACGCGGGCTGACGTAGAAGATCGTCGGTGTGCGCTCGTCGTACAGCCACTCCTCAATACTGGTGACGCCGATTACTGCCGGCCAGCCCGGCTCATATGCATCTTTCGTGTCATGGTCCACCGGACCACGAAGGGCATTTCCCGGCGTGTTACCGTCCGCCCCCATGTTTCGCAGGTGTCCGAGCAACCTGAGATCATTGGTAGGAAGCGACTGCTTCACCGTGTCGGCCGTCAATTGCCACGTCTTAACCGTGGAGCTGACATCCGGCTTGATGCCCGGAAGTGTGCGCAGCGCATCGTTCAAATTGTCCAAAAGCTGCGCTCGGGTCCAGGTCTCGTTGTCGGTGTCTTGCAGGTTCACCGCCACCAGATTGATGATCTCGGAGGCTTTCATAAAAACGGTACCGGCGTAACAACGTTATTGACACGGACACGGCCCTGCTCGGCTTCGATTCCCGCTCGCCCCATACCCTGTCGATAAAGTTGATAATTAAACCCAGCCGCTATCTGGTCGCTCCACGCCTTTTTCGCCATTTTCAGCAGGCGATACAACGCACCTTGGGCGATCACTTCTTCCCAATCGTCATACAAGAAATCGTCCACCGTCAGTGCAACATTGGTCGGTGCCACAGCCAAGCGCACATCCAACCCCCCGGTCACGGCCTTTGCCGGCGGCGGATACAAGCGCAGTTTGTTCGTCTCCAGCACAACGTAGCAGTACGGCGTACCGGATGCCGAATTTCGCCAGGAACGACTCTGCCGATCCAGCTGCTCCTCGGTCCTGGGGAATATTTCTTCATCCTCGTAACCGACATACACCGGACCAAGAATCCTGTTATCAGTCGGTGGCGTCAGCGTGTACTCCGCCTGATCGATTACCGTGTCGATGGGCGTCAGATCCTTACGCAGAATCCAGCTTCGGGTACAAAACTCCCGCAGCGCGCCCCGGATAGCGTTGTCCACCGTCGTCACTGGGCATCCCACCACATCAGGCAACACCAGACGGCGAAAGTCAGTGAGTGCGGCCAATTACGCGACCTCCGCTTCCTCTTTCCGCGGAATGACCTTCTTCTGTTTGTCCAGCCACACTAGATCGGTACGTTTCAACAGCAACAGCGTCGCAGGAAAGATGAAACCGGTTTTGGGGTTCTTGACGAACCTGGTTTTATTCAAGTCCTCGGAGGCGTCCTTTTCTGGCTTCTTCCCACCCTTAGCCACTAGCCTGGTTACTTCTTTCCTCAGATCCTCCAGCTTGTGGCGTTTGTCGATCTCAACGCCAAACATCCCGGCGTGTGCCGCCAGATCATCCTTATTCATTTCTTGTATCGGCTTTGTCGCGTCGCTGGGCGTGATGTTGCCAATGGTGTTTTCTGTATTTTCGTCTGTCATAGCGTCCTCGTTGGTTAATCCTGCGTAAACCCTAGTTTCAGTTTGAGATTCGTAGCAGCGGCGAAGGTCGGCGTGCCGCTACGAAGAACACCGGCCACCCATAAACTGGGTGAAGTAGCGGCCAACTTCATTTGCACGTCCAAAGTATTGCGGAAATACAACATGCTGTTGATGGCGTCGATGACATCCGTGGCCGCTACCTTGACGATGCCAACAATTTCTTGAGCATTAGCGTCGCTGATACTGATTGCCGCGTTCAAGGCGCCAAGCGTAATGGCGCTACGGAAAAACATGAGATCAAAAGCAAACGCCGTCTCATAATCCTCGTCCAGCATGATAACGTTATTCAGAACGATAACGCCGCCCGCAACGCGCCCAGTGTCCTTGATCTCGATTGGCACGAACAACACATCGTTGGGCGCATAAATAGCGGTGTCGATAACAGGCGTGATTTCTTTGACGGTAAGCAAACCGGTGGTCATGGTGTTTCCTCAGAATAAGTGCCCGCCCGAAGGCGGGCTGGTTAAACTTAGGTGTCTCCGACTTTTCCCCACAACAAGGTCACGGTTCCCGTAATGGTGCCGGTGCCTGTGGCATGAGCGGCGTCATCGTCAATGCGTGCATTGAGATAAATGTCCGCTGGCGCGGCCGCTGTACCTAACACCGCACCCCCCACCGCTCCGTTACTCATTGCGTCAATTGGGCCAACTTGGGCCACCAAAGCCGCAACCGCCGTGGTCGGGATAATGTTCTGCTCGGTAGTGGCCAACGCATTGCCGTCGGTCGGGGCCGTTGTACCCAAACCAACATCGCCCTCGGCTGTGTCGAGCCACGCAGCTTCAACGAGCGTGAGAACTGCATCGATGACCGCACCGAGAAACACGAAGTTCCCGGCTGGCATATCGTAAATCTTGACGCCCCCGTACTGGCCGACAGCGGCCTCGTCTGTCAGTGTGATGGGAGTTGCTGCCAGGGTGAGGATGGTTTTATGCAGTACGCCATCCCCCTCCTCTTTAACGGTGACCGTGGACCCATTCTTGGCACCTAGGCCGTATTCACTCTTGCCCGGCCCGCCAGTAATGAGTTCGGTCACCCCAAGCTGTTCATATCGCATAGGAATGTCCTCAAAAAAAAGGGCCACCTTAAACGGTGGCCCGTTCATTGGTTTAGCCGCGAGGTTGCAGCGACAAGATGACGGCCGTGACTTCGACCTTCAACGTATCGACAGCTGCAGCCCCAAGCGTTTTCAGGTCAATGGTATCGGCAGCGGCGTAGATCTTTGGAATTGCAAAGGCCTCCGCCCCACCTAAACTGGCAAGCGAATAACCTAAGTCCTCCGCCGTATCGCCATCGACATACCCATCCACGGTAGCGCCGTCTCCGACATCGAACGTGTTGGCGTCGTCAACCGTTACCACCCGTGATTGACAGCTCAACACCATATCTCCGATGCCCACACCGATCATTTGAACGATGTCGTTTTGGACGAGGTTGCGTTTGCTCGCATCAAAAACTTTCGTCACGATGCGAAATGGACCGCTCGCATGTTCATACGACGGATGGCTGTCGCTGGCGGCGGTAAGATCGTAAGTTGGCATAATTGGTTACCTCATAAAGAAAAAAGGCCCCCGAAGGGGCCTATTGGTTATTTGTACGCGGGCATGGATACCAGCGCGTTGCCGTACACAACCTTGCGGCCATAGACGTTAAGTCCGCGAATCGCGTCCCCGAAAGTATCCTGCAATCGCACAGGTTCGGTTTTGACGACTTGAGAAGCAAACGCGATGGCGTGCTTGGTGCCTGCGATGCACTGTTCGGGAACAGCCGATGTCGCGCTGCCGGACAGGTTGACGGACTGGTGAACCATGAATCTGTCGATTACCCCGACCCGACCGTTACGCATGATCGACGTATCGTCACCGGATAGGCTGGCATCCTTGAGATCCGACTTCTTGATGATGCCCCAAATCCAAGGCGGCAACACCAGCCAACGACCATCAGGGGGTGCACTGTTGTCGTCCAGCGCGATACCAGCGTCCACGATCCAGTCCAGCACGTTGGTCTTGGTGACCTGCTGGCTGGTGAGGGTGCTGCCGGCGTCTGCGTAGACCGTGCCAAGCACGTCCTTGTCAATAACGATAGCCGTCTGATGCCCGGCATCGATACTGACTTCGTTCATGATCTTGATATCGGACTGCGCTTTATCCACGTCGTCGCATTTGACGGCAAAGTATTTCGCTTGGTCAATCGGCAGTTCGACCTTGTCGTCCACCAAGTCCTGGTAGGTGATCGTCGAGTTGACAGTGTAATCGCCGACAATCACGGTCGGACGGATGCGGACCATGACTTTAGAGCCCCGGCCCTTTATCTCCGAAAATGTTTACGTCCAGGGTGTTTACCCCCGGCTCCTTGCAGTTTCCTGCAAGTCCTGACTATATCTTCACGTTTAGTTTTTTGTGAAGCTTGGCATGGTCACGTTTGGACATCATTTCAAGGTTTTTAAGCCTGTTATCAAGCTTGTTGCCATTGGCGTGATGTACTACTTCGTCCCGTCCCCTTTACTAAACATGCCCCGCACTCGTGGAGCTTTACTACCTTACCCATTCATGGGGTTAGGCTTCGTGCTCTAGTCGATGAACCTTCATCCGGTTTCCCGAATGCTTGGTTGCTGATTGCCCATCATCCATTCAGTTTTCAAACCATCACGCTTACCGTTACCAGTTACGTTGTGGTCTGAATGGCTCTAAGGGTATTCCAGCAATTCACGGGGTTTATGGAGAGCTAGATTTTAACCCTCCCAGTTGCGATTACTGATGTCACCCACGACGGTTGATGCGTAAAACTTGGCGTTAATCTTCGTGCTCCATAATTCCGGCACAAAGTTGCCGGAAGGAAGATTCGCGCCAGTTCGTGTTACGAAAGTAGGCATAATAAAAATCTCCAGCTATGGGAACGCCGCGCAGTGCGCGACGCTTGCCGCTGTCTCCCGACAGTGGCGTTTCCCGGTTAAGTGATTTGCCCGTTCTCCATTGCGTGATCAATGTCCTTTTCGTGCTTCTCATACTCTTCCGGGGACATACTGCCGATCTGCTCTCTGGTGAACTTGGGCTGGCCTTTGAGTGGCTGTTTGCGAGTCTTGGGAAGGCGAGGGGTTGATAGCTCGCGTGCTTCAGCTAGAGTATTCGCTTGACCAACTGCTTGTTTGTACTGATCCAGCGCCCAGATCACGTCTTCCGACGTGCCTTGGCGTACTGCCATCTGGACCACGTGTGGCTGGCGTGTGGTCCAGCCCTTGAAGTCATCGGTGGCCGCAACATCAAATGCGTCAGGATGCTCCTTGAGAATGGCGTCCTCATGCGTCCGGTGGCTGGATTCCTCGTCCCGTAGCTTGCTGGTCTGCGCCGTGGTTTCCACGTTGGTTTCCAGCTTGCCCAGACGGTCCTCCAGTTTGCTGATGTGCCCGATAAGCGGGTTAATCAGCTCCGGGTAGTCTTCCCGTAAAGTTTCAAGCGAACCGTAATCACGAGGCGGCTCTGTCTGAGACCCCTCGGGCTTCTCCGGCGCGCCCGTCTTTAACTGACTGACTTGACTCTCAAGGTCTTGCGTCTGCCGCCTTAGCTCGGCGGCTTCCTGCGTTGCTTCGTGCATCCGTGACTGCGCATTCTTAATGCGTTCCTCCGCATTTTGGAGCGTCAGTGCCTCATCCTCGCCGGATTCGCCTTCTTCGGCGGCGGCTGGCTGTTCTTCCTCGGGTTCCTTTACTTCTTCCTCTACTTCCGGATCCTTTACTTCCTGTTCCTCTGGTTTCGTCTCCGGTTGTTGTAAACCCTTAAACAGCTCGTCGGCTTCTTTCTCCATTTCCTCTGCGGTTTTGACCATTGCGACCTCCGTTGCGGGACCAACAAAAAAGGCCCGAATGGGCCTTAGTGGTGAGTCCGCGTGTTAATGTTAAGACCGGGGCTTAACTGCGAGTCCGGCCCGCCAAAATTTCGTTTACCGTTTCCTCCAAATTAAGCAGTGCGCGGAGTTCTTCCGCTCTCCCCTGCTCGCGCTTAACCGAATCCGGGTCGTTGTATGTCTCCAAATTGCCCCGGCACCGCTCCAGGCGGCTCAACAGGTATTCCTTCATCGCCGCCCATTGAGGGTGGGAAGTCAACCCCAGGATCGCCTGGGCCTGCTGCTCCGTTGGTTTGTTCATCGGGTATCATTTTCTCCGAGTCTAATTCCATGCTGTTGGCAACCGACCGCAAAATCTCCCGTCGGTCCGTCAACTGGACATCAATAGGATTAGCGGTCATTGCGGCGAACTGAATGGTACGTTGGCTCTGGACTTCTTTGGCGACTAACGCCGTCGAGCCGCGCGCGCGCACTTGCATATCGCCCTTGATTCTTGGATTATCATTCCACGTCATGTTCCAGTTATACATGGATTCAATCACGGGCTTGATTAGATAGTCGTCTACGTTTTTGATCACGGACTTCATCACAATACTGGCCGCGCCCATCAGCATTGATAGGCCGCTGGCTGTTTTGGTCATACCGGGAGTAACCTCACCGTGGGTATAACTGGGCAACGCCGTTTCTTCGTCCGCGAATTTTCGGAATAGTTCGATTACTCTATACAAAGGGTCAACAATATTCACTGGATGATAGAATCGTAGCAACGGGTATTGCGGATCGCCTCCTTCACGCAACCACTTTTTCCACGGTAACATATCGGTCGTTTGTCCCGGTGCCAACAAATCTTTGTTGATCTCTACCTGTGGACCGCTACTGATCGCCATGTTGCCCAACAGTCGCCTGGTGGCGGCGTTCAACACGGTCTGCGAGTCTCGCATTTGTTTGGCCACACCAACGCCCCATAACTGATGCGGCACCTTCTCAAACGGAAAGATGTTGTACGGCAGGCGCTCAGGTTTAATCTGGCTTAATCTCGCCTTGATGGTGTACGGACCACAGATCCAGACGTTAGCCTGGTACTCGCGCGTTGTGTCCTCGATCTCCAAGCCTGCAGACTCCAGATCGTCGCCACTAACCGCACCCCAATATTCCATCACCTCGTATCGATTAGACTTACCCAGCTCCAGGTTGTAACCGGCAATACGACGGCGCTCCGTCTCATGATCCAGCAACATGTGATTGCCTGTTGGAAACTCCCGGATCACTTGAGCTATGGCATCAGCATCAAACCCAGGATGATCCTCCAGCTTCAACAATTGCCCGCGCGTTAGGATATGACGCTCAAAAATCCCGCTGGCCTCATCGACTTCGGTGGCATAGGAATCAGGATACAGGTCAAACACCGATGGCCCGGTGAGCCCAGGAAACGGGGTCTCGACTTTCCCCAACCCCCAACCGTCCGGACCTTGGCGCCACGTTTGTTCAATTTTTGTTTCGGTCGTAACCCCTTTAATCGCGCCGGAACCGATAATGGTAGCTTCCAGCATGGCCTGTTTGACCAGCGCCTCGTATTTCAGATCCAACAGTTGATCGTCAATCTCCTGCTCCATCGCCTCGGACGCCGCTTGTGCGGTTGCTTCAGGATCCCATTCTGGGGCAATTATCAATGACGGAACCGGTGATGGGTCGATTGACCAGTGTTTGTCTTTACCAAATAGCAGATCAACCAACCTGGCATATGCGGTACGAACCTTGAGACGGGTCAGATGGACAAATACATTGGTTTCCTCGATGTCCAGCTTGGCGGCAATATTGGCCTCGTAAATGCCGTTATAGGCACGCAGATCTTTGAGCCATTCGTCCTCAATGTCCCTGCGCGCGTCCTTCCACTCCACATACTTACCGTGCAGATGTGCGCCGAGGTTGTCCAGGATCGATGTATTGAGATCATCGCCTTCCGATTCCGGCGGCTGTTCTAATTGAACTGGAATTAAACCCACTGGTTATTTGTCTCCTTCGGCTCTTGGGACTGGCCAACACCATCTCGCCGGCAATGGCGCGTGACATTACCCGGTCGTCGTACAGCACTCCCGGCGCACCAATGCTCCCGTCCTCTCGGATAATGAAGTGCTGCATCTCCTGAATTGTCTCGCGGCAACAAATCCTATGCTCGTCGTCGCGGACTTCCGCGGCCAGTTGGTCGCAGATCTTGATTTTGCTTTTACGGGTTGTCAACCATCCCAGGCGCTTGGTTTGATGACCCTCAGAACGTCGCTCGATGTCTTCTTGGGCATACAGAAACGGATAGCCCTTGTTTCGTAGAATGGTCAGCGTTGTCAATCCGTGGTTGTTGCGCTCCACGCCGACTAATGCTTTGTTGTAGTAGTACCCCAGGGCGAACAGTGCCTCGCCGAACAAATCCGGATCGATATGACCGTGCCACTGTGCAACCTGTCGGCCGTCAGGCAATGCCAAGACATCGGCGCACGAATAATCACCGTGCTCAAGCCCCTCTGCCACGTCCGCGCCGATCACGTAATACGTCCCACGCTTCGGTTGCTCCCACACCGACAACCTGCCATCCGGGCGCTTGTTGATGCCGCCCATGTACTGAATCTCGGCTCTGAAATCGGGCGAGAAACACTCATCGGCGGCATCAATCAGATGGCTGGGCGAGAAAAATACCCGACCTGAAAAAAGGAACGCCTCAACTGGATTACAGGGATATTCCTGCTTGAACAAATCTTCCGGGTTGCCGCCTCCCGACGACTTTAGCTCGCCGATTTTGTACCGGCGCCAACACAGTTGTTCGTTGTCCAAACTGTATTGTTTGGCAAGCTGCTGCTCAACTTTGGTGCGCCTGAAGCCAGCGAACACCGGTCTGCGGTACTCGTCCTGCCAGTACCACGGGATAAACACCGGGAGATATTCGTTTTCCTTGGCTACCGCTGCGACCCACATATCGTGGAACACGCCGCCGAGCCTGTTAGCTGTCGATTCCAGAATAATCTCAGTCCCTGGCAGGTCCGGAACCGCCTGTAAAATTCCAGCCTTATGCGCATCGGCGTTTGGCCAATACGCCACTTCAGATCCATGAAACAGTTGCAGTGTGAATGACCGGCCTACTGCTTTGTTGCCGGCGGTGCCTACACGATAACCGCTGTCCTGATCAGTAAAATGCAATTCCTTAGCATTGCTGCGGTCCGGTTCCACGGCAAAGGGCGATTCATTGCAAAACCGCTCGGCGATCTCGAACAGGTTGTTTGTGGCGTCCTGGTCATGCGTCAGGATAAACGAACGTAACCCACGGCTCGGCAAAATACGCCAAAAAAACCGGCCTTGGACATACGTTGAAAACCCTTGTTGTCGTCCTTTGAGACCGATGACCCTGACGCGCCCAGTTCGTTTCCGTTGCTGCTCTATCTGACTGTGGAGATATTGCTGCGCTCGGTTCAAGATCAATGGGATAGTTTTGCCGTCTGCCCCCCGGATCTTTAGCGCATGCTCGCTGAAAAACGGAAATTCCTCCAAACACCGACGCTTTACGTCGATTATTTTGTCAGGTCTTCTGCCCATTCCACGAATGATTTTTTCTTGTCATCGCCAGTTTGATGCATGGCCACCAATCGTGGATGCACATAAGGCGCCGCGTCTTTTGCCGCATCTAATCGGAGCTTATGCCACCCGGATAACGCGCTGATAACGTT
>FXBF010000729.1_pt1 | contig 11440 bp, 9 predicted proteins | sample 5335321 | NCBI WGS metagenome assembly FXBF01 (sample SAMEA103928391, study PRJEB20085) | sediment metagenome | isolation source: sediment | reverse complement strand
TTTACGAGTTGGTCAACCGCCCCAAACCTGTCTAAAAACCCGCAAATAATTCCTGCCCATGATCTTCGCCACTTCGTCCTCACCATAGCCCCGGGCGAGCAGCCCCTTGGTCAGGTCGGGCAGTTGTGCAACACTCTCCATTCCCTTAACCCGGAAAGACCAGGAGTCTTCCCAGTTCTTGATATTGGGCCAGTATTCGGGTTTGAAAATACGGTTGTGGCGCTCGGGAGGGAAGCTGCGATCCGACATCACCCCTCCGGCAGTGAAGGCCAATAGATTCTCGCTTGAGTCCAGGCCAATTCCAACGTGATCTATGCCAACAAGTTTCACTACGTAATCCACATGGTCGATGAAATCCTCGATCGTGGCTGGATCATCTTCGCTCAGGTCATCTTTCAGGAACATGCCGTAAGGGCATATGCCCACCACTCCGCCGATGTTCGCCACAGCCTCGATCTCCTCATCGTCAATGTTGCGGGGGTGTTTACACAGAGCCTGCGGATTGGAATGGGAAAAGACGACCGGAGCTTGTGATATTTCCATGGTCTCCATGCAGGTGCGTTTGCCCGTATGGGAAAGGCTGATAACGATGCCAAGTTCATTCATCCGTTCAACGACCTGAATCCCAAGATCGCTCAAGCCTGCGTTGGAGCGTTCCTGGCAACCGTCGCCTACCAAGTTGCGCTCGTTATAGGTCAGTTGCATTACGCGCAGCCCCAAGCGGTGGAAAATGTCGATCATGTGCAGATCGCCATCAAGCGGGAAGGTGTTTTCAAACTCCATGATGATGCCGATCTTGCCCACTTGGCTTAGCTCCTCGATCTCCGAGGCCTGGCTGATCAACAGCGTGTCCTCCGATGTTGCCTCAAGCATGGAATAGAGGAAGGCAATATCGTCCAAGGTGTTCCGAGCGTTTTTCATCCAGCCGATCGGGAGGCAGTAGGCGTCCATCCCGCCTTTCTTAAGCAGAGGAACATACTCAGGAGTCAAACCGGAACCGGTGTGGCCGTCTATGACCAAGAGATCGTGGTGGAAACCGGGTTTCATATGAAATCGCTCCCTTCGGAGATCTTGAGCATCATCTCGTCCCACGGGACCTTGGATCGAGCCTAAAACGCAACCAGTCCCCCGTAAGGTTGATCCCAAGCGCGAGAATCATGATCGCAAGTCCGGGAAACAGTGCCAGCCACCAGGCGGTGCGCAAATATGCACGACCCTCAGCCATCATGTTCCCCCAACTGGGGATAATGGGGGACACGCTCAACCCAAGGAAGCCAAGGCTCGCCTCCCAAATCACCATCGCCGCCATCTCGAAGGTAGCCATCGTTATGACAGTCCCAATAATATTGGGCAGCAGGTGAGTGCGAATGATTCGCCACCGTGACGCTCCGGTGCAGACGGCTGCTTCAACGAACTGGCTCTCCCGCAATGAAAGCACCTCACCGCGAACAAGTCGTGTAAAGAGCGGGAAGTCGGCAATGCCAAAAATGATGATGACGTTCAGAAGACTCGATCCCAACACACTGACAACAAACACAACAAAGAGGATATAAGGTATTGAAAGGATGACATCAACCGCGCGCATGAACATGATGTCAACCCATCCACCCAGATACCCCGCTAACAAGGCGGATACAATTCCCAGGACACTGGCGATAGTGACGCCTCCTATGCCCACGATCAATGAGACCCGCGCTCCATAAATAATCCTGGTGAGGGTATCGCGGCCGACGTAATCGGTGCCGAGAGGGTAGTCAGACCGACCGTTTTCAACCCAAGCAGGTGGTAAATAGGCCACGCTAAGATCTTGGTCGAGCGGGTCGTGTGGCGTCAACCAAGGAGCGAAAAGTGCAGCGATTATCGCCAGGAGGACGCTCGAAAAGCCAACCCTAATAGTCCAATTAAATGCAAGCGTCCGGCGCCACCTCCCCAACAGGCTTTCACGGTTCTCGGGTTGGCCTAATCTCGCCGCCTCGACGGAATCCAGCATGACTATCTTCCTGCCTCGAGACCATATGAAACGCGAGGATCTAGTACTCCATAGAGGAAATCGGTGACGAGACTCAGCAGGAGCACAACCCACGAAGTGAAGAGGGTCACCGCTTGGACCAGAATGAAATCGCGTGATTGAATTGCCTGGAATGTCAACCACCCAACACCGGGCCACGAGAACACAGTTTCGACGATAATCGAGCCGCCCAGCATGTAACCCAAAAAAATACCGATCAGAGTCACGATGGGGATGGCGGCGTTTCGCAGCGCATGGCGAAAGTTCACTATGCGCGGTCTCAGCCCTTTTGCCTTGGCTACCAGCAAATAGTCTTGGCGCAGTACTTCGAGCATGGTAGCCCGTGTGATGCGCGTGATCTGTCCCACGCTGGTGAGGCTCATGGTGATCGCCGGCAGCACTAATGAACCTGGCTCCCCGCGGCCGGCAACGGGAAAGATGCCCAGTTTTACGCTGAACAGGATGATAAGAATCAGGCCAGCCCAAAAAGGCGGTATTGAAAGCCCCAGTATTCCAATGGCGCTCGAAAGCCCTCCCCAAATCGACCCCGGATGTGCAGCACCAAGGACCCCGATCGGAACACCGACTATGACGGCCAATGCCATTCCGGCGAGCGCTAACTCCAACGTGGCCGGTAATCGTTCCAAAAGCAAGGTGGTAACCGGTAGACGATAGCGATACGAGAGCCCAAAGTCGCCCCGGACGGCATCGGCGAGATAATCTGCCATTTGTATGAGAAGGGGTCGATCTAGCCCCAGTTGCTGCCGCAGTTTTGCGCGCGCTTCATCTGGTGCCTCTTTGGGCAACATGGCTGCAGCCGGGTCGCCCGTCAGCCGAAGCATGAAAAAGACGATGAAGATCACGCCAGCGGCAGTGACAAGCGCCTGAATCAGGCGGGTCGCGATGTAGCGACTCGTTAGCTCATCCCCTCTCTACGATTCACCCCATCCCTGACTGCAGATCGTGTGGCTGCAAACCCAATAATTGACTCTCTCCTGGCGCGTTTTCAACTTTCATTTCTTATGGAGAAGCGGGCCTCGCAGAGGTTTGTTAGGACACTACTGTTATGCACTTGTGCCCCCATTGCTGGAATGCTCTCGTGGGCTTGACTTAGAGTTTTCTTCTTTGTCGCTGCTTGTCCATACCCTGGTTCCCTCATCTCGATTGCCAGTCTCCCTATCCTCCAACCCCTGCGCCAACAATTCTGCGGTTTTGCGCAGATGAAGCACCATTGCTTCTTCTGCGCCGCTTGCATCTCTGTTGATCAAGGCTTCGATTACTGGTCTATGCACTTCCAGAATGAAGCTGGGCTCCAATAGGATCTGGTCCGCCAGGGTCATGACCAGCCGAACTTGCGAGGCGAGCGTGTCCCAGATCTCGAGCAAGCGTCCGTTCCTGGACACGGAGCACAGCTCGCGGTGAAATGCGAAATCTCTCTGCAGAATGGGTTCCAAATCATCCTCTTCGATGAGGGTCTCGATTTCATCATGTAATTCCTGCAAATGGGCTAACTCATCAGGTGTGGCTTGTTCTGCGACCAGACGGGCTGCGTGACCCTCGAGCAGGCTCCTCAGCACATAGATTTCATGAATATCCGATGCGGTGAACGAGGCGACGAGCGCTCCTTTAAAGGGGTGGAGTTCAATCAGCTTCTCCCGAGCGAGTTCTTTAAACGCATTCCTGATAGGGACTCGGCTCGTCCCCAACTGCTCTGCAATCTCAGTTTCGACCAGATGTTCCCCGGTTTCGAACACCCCCTCCAGAATGGCAATTCGAAGGGTGTGTAGAACATCTTCACTAATCAATCTGCGTCTAACTTTTTGTAACCCCTTGCTTGGCATGGCGTCGGCCCTTTATGAATAAATGTGGAAGCAATACGAACAATTTCCTGCAGACCAAGTGGTCTGCCGATAAGCAAAAAAATCAATGAGCTGTGGTGACATACTCTGTCTTGATCTGACAACGGTGAGATGCTACCGCGAAGCCTTTAAAAACGAGTGGCACAATTGAACTGAAGGGCAAACACGGCTACAATATGCAGCATATAGTACTTTGATTCTTGTATACAATTATTGTGGATACTTTGTCCTTTGTCAAGTCGATTAGATAATGTCTCATGACATGGTGGACATCGGGGGGTGTCCCTACAAAAAAACCCATATATAAAGGCGCTGTCACTTTCGCCGGGATGCAGCCTGCCTTGCCTTGGGTCTAGGTTTCAACAGAAAGGGGGGATGTGCATGATTCATCTGAATGGAGAGTCACTCAAACTCGAAGATGTGGTAGCCGTTGCCCGCGGGGGGGCGAGGGTTGCGCCGCTAGAGGCAACGGTGCGGGAGCGGATGCGGGCCAGCCAGTTGTGGATCGATGAGTCCATTCACAAAAAGGGAGCGGTGATTTACGGCGTCAACACCGGCTTCGGCCGGCTGGCCACCACTCGCATCGATGATGATCAGGCGCGTAAACTATCGCGCAACCTAATCTTGACCTGCGTGTCCGGTGTGGGTCCGCCATTGTCAGCCGAGATGGTGCGGGCGATGATGCTTATTCGGGCCAACACACTGGCGCGGGGCAATTCCGGTGCGAGGCCAGTCATCGCCGAGACTTTGCTGGCGATGCTCAACAGATCGGTGATGCCCTACGTGCCCGCCAAGGGTTCGGTGGGCGCCAGCGGCGACCTGACACCTATGGCCCACATCGCGGTGGTGATGACCCGCGACCTCGAGGAGGGTGACGGCGGTTACAGTGGCCAAGCGTGGTATCGCGGCGAGCTGCTCAGTGGCGCGGAGGCCATGGCGCAGGCCGGGATCGATCGCCTTATCCTGGAGGTCAAAGAGGGCTTGGCCCTCACCAACGGCACCAATATGATGTCCGCTGCTGGAGCGCTGGCAGTGCATGACGCCGAGAAGCTGGTGCGTCACGCCGAGATCGCCGCCGCCCTGAGCCTGGAGGCCCTTCTCGGGCTATCCTCATCCTTTCACCCTGCACTACACAAAGCCAATTCCCAACCCGGTCAGGTGCATACTGCGGCCAACGTCCTCCGCCTTGTTGACGGCAGCCGTCTGATCGACTCGTGTCCCGAACGTGTCCAAGACGCCTATAGCCTGCGTTGCATACCGCAAGTGATCGGCCCCGTTCGAGACACCCTGGCCTTCCTGCGAGAGCGTTTCACCTGCGCCATTAATGCTTCCAGCGATAACCCGCTGATTTTCCTTAACCTGGAGGGGGAAGGCGCACGCGCCATTTCAGGCGGCAACTTCCATGGCCAGGGCCCGGCAATGTGGCTCGATTTCCTGGGCATTGCGATTACCGCGCTTGGCTCCATCGCCGAGCGACGGGTCTTCCGGCTGACCACCCCTGAGTTGAGCGATGGCCTGCCGTCGATGCTGGTGAAATCCAGCGGTTTGGACAGCGGCTTAATGATGCCCCAATATACCGCCGCCGCTCTGGTCTCCGACAACAAGACGCTGGCTCACCCAGATAGCGTCGACTCCATCCCCTCCAGCGGCAACCAGGAAGACCATGTCAGCATGGGCGCCAACGCAGCTCGACATACCTTGGAGATCGTTGACAATGTGCGCCACATCATCGCCATCGAATTGCTCAGCGCTACCCAGGGAATTGATCTCCGCCCGGATGGCCCCCAACGCCAGGGGCGCGGAACCGCCGCGGCCTACGCCTCCCTCCGCCGCTGTGTGGCGTTCCTGGAGCACGACCGCGAGACTTCTTCCGATATTGAAGCCCTGGCCAAACTGATCCATAGCGAGGTCTTGCTTGAAGAGGTGAGTCTGGCGCTGGGGGAGGAGTTCATGTGAACCAGCCATTGGAATTTACCTGCATCTCGTCCTCAATTTCTATGCCAAGATGTCGCACACTGGGTCGAGGCGATCTTCGGCCCGCCTGTGGGATAAGCGCGCCTCGCTCAGAGTTTTTCCTCTTTGCTTCATGGGCACAGGAGCTGGCCAGGTGAAACTGTATCTCGTGGGAGCTGGTGGTCCAATACCCACCAGCAGAGGCTTCGGAAGCTGTTTTGTCCTTCAGCTTGAGGATGATTTCCTGATGATCGACTGCGGGCCCTCAGCCACCCAGAAGATGGTTAAAATCGGTCTGTCCCCCATACAAATCGACCAGCTTTTCTTCACTCATCACCATTTCGATCACAACGCAGACTACGCTTGCTTTCTGCTGACACGTTGGTGTCACCTGGAACGCAGTGAACAGCTGCTGCAAGTGTGGGGACCGGCATACACTGAGCAGATCACAGATCTCCTGATCGGACCGCAGGGTGCGTTCTCAATTGATTGGAAGGCACGCTTGGCGGAATGGTCCACCAGGCAGGACGACTATTCCCGACGCGGCCCGCCGGCGGTTGAGGCACATGACATCAAACCAGGCCTGATCCTTGAAAAGCGCGGCTGGCGGGTGACGGCTGCTCAGGCCAAGCATCAAGAGCCGGAGATTATTTCCATGGCCTACCGGGTGGATACCGAGGCGGGCAGTGTCGCGTTCGGCGGTGACACCCTCCCATGTCGCTCGGTGAGCGCGCTTGTTTCCGGCGCCGACGCGCTTGTGATTTCCTGTTGGGACCTTCAGGAGGAGATGAGCAGACGCCCTTACCCTCTCGTTCTCAGCGGGACATTGGAAGTCGCCGCCTTGGCAAAGGAGGCCGGGGTCAAGAAACTCATCATTGTGCATACCCACCCCAGATTAATAGAGCCGGGTCACAGGGAGAGCGCCATCGATGAAATCGGCCGTGTCTTTGATGGAGAGATTGTTATGGGGGAAGAACTGCAGATCATCCAGCTTTAAGGGCGACTTTTTCGTGCCTTAAGAATTGCGAATGCGCGACGAAAACTTGATTTTCGAAAGGGCCATGGAATCGATTTGTGGCGCCATCCAATTGATCCAACGATCTCTTGAGAGGGGCAGGGAGGCCAAGATGAACATAAGCAGACCGAACCTTGACGATTCATACAGCTCTCCAACCAGGCAAGCATAAATCGCGCAGAATCGAAGCTCTCCTTTGAGGACACGTTTGCTGGAGAGAGATGGATCTTCATATGGCGTTACACAATGTCGATTGAGCGGAATGGAACCCGATTGGAGCACAGAAAAATGACCTCAGACCTCACCGCATTTGATCCCGATTTGGCAGAGGCGGTCGCAATGGAGAGTGAGCGATTAGCCTCCAGCATAGATCTCGTCGCTTCATTAAATGTCCCCAGTCGGGCTGTCCTAGAATCGCAGAACAGCGCATTCACCTATCGCCGCTGTGAGGGATATCCAGGCCATCGCTATCATGGCGGCACCAAATATCTAGATATCGTCGAGAACCTGGCCCGTGAGCGCGCGAAGCAGCTCTTTGACGCAGAATATGCCAACGTTCAGCCACACTCAGGCGTTAATGCCAATATGGCGGTCTATTTCGCCGTTCTTCAGCCTGGCGACCGTCTTTTGAGCATGAACCTGTCGCAAGGTGGGCATTTAAGCCATGGTCATTCTGCAACCGCCAGTGGAAGGTTTTACTCGTCCTCCACCTACGGCGTGGATCCCTCCACTGGGCTAATTGACTATGATCAGGTTCTAGAGCTCGCCCAGCAGATCCAGCCGCAGATGATCATCTGCGGCGCCAGCGCCTATCCGCGAGTTATCGATTTCGCCAAGTTTCAACAGATCGCCGAAGAGGTAGGAGCCTATCTTCTCGCTGATGTATCGCATTACGCTGGGCTAATCGCCGGAGGGGCTTATCCGTCCCCTGTTCCTCACTGTGATTTCGTAACTTTCACCACGTACAAAACCTTAAGGGGCTGCCCGGGCGGGACCATACTAGCCCGGTCCAAATACGGCAAAGCGATCGATTCGGCCGTCTTTCCCGGCACCCAGGGAACGATGCACACCGAGCTGATCGCAGGCAAGGCGATGACATTCCGCCTGGCGATGACGGAGTCTTTTAGCAAATATGCCCACCAAACGGTCGCGAATGCGAAGACGCTGTCGTCAGCTCTTCAAGACCGCGGGTATCAAATCGTCTCATCGGGCACCGATTGCCACATCGTGCTAGTTGACCTTCGGTCTCGGGACATTACAGGCAAGCAAGCTCAAGAGGCGCTTGAAAAAGCAGGGATTGTCACCAATAAAAACCTTGTCCCCTTCGATACGCGATCACCAAATACGACCAGCGGGCTGAGGCTGGGCACTGCAGGAATGACGACCCGTGGCTTCCGCCAGGCGGAGATGGAGGAGACAGCCCGTCTCATCGACGCCATTCTGGAAAAACCCGAAGACAGCGCCACCTTACAAAGCGTCCGGGAGAAGGTGGTGGATTTTTGCGCGAAATTCCCGTTTGACTGGGAAGGCAAATCGAGCGAGCAGTGTGAGGGATAACTGTCTGAGAGCCATATACCTAACTGAGCACCCAATTAAGGAGGTCATTGATGAACCATATTCAAACAGCGTACGATGCAATTCTAAAAGGAGACACCGATGCTCTGCTGGCCAGCGTGGAGTCTGGCTTGAACGAAGGTCTAGCTCCAGAGGAAATCCTTAATCAAGGACTGATCGCAGCGATGACCGATGTCGGCGATCGCTATGAACGTGGCGAGTTCTATGTCCCTGAGATGCTGGTTGCGGCCCGAACGATGCAGAGTGGGCTGAAACTCCTCAAGCCACATCTGATTGAAAGTGGCGTGGAGTCAACTGCCAGGGTGGTCATTGGCACGGTGCGCGGTGACCTTCACGAAATCGGCAAAAACTTGGTGGCAATGATGCTTGAGGGAGCCGGCTTCGAAGTCACTGATCTTGGCAATGATGTACCACCGGATGAATTTGTCAATGCTGCACGCGAGCACGATGCTGATATCATCGGTATGTCGGCCTTGCTGACCACCACGATGCCGCATATGCAGGATGTAATTGCGGCCCTCGAAGATATCGGCCTACGCGATAAGGTTAAGGTCATCGTCGGTGGCGCACCCATCACCCAGGAATTCGCAGATCAAATCGGAGCCGACGGCTTCGGAGCTGATGCTAGCGCTGCAGTCCGACTCGTCAAAGCTTTGCTGAACTAATCGACGGAAAGGCAGCACGACCGTCCGTTACGCTATCAGTTCTTGTCGTGTACAGATTCCTTGTTCACTGACAAGCATTGAAATGGACATCGCCTGCCTTCTGCCTTGTCATTGCGTGCCAAGCCCAGGTCCATTATCAACCCTTTGCTCCGAGCGCAAACTGCCGGAGCTTGTGCCACACAATTTTGATTGGAGGTCAGTCATGAGACATGAGGTTGCCCGACCGCGTTTCCAAATGCTTAGCGAGGAACAATGTGAGTTTATTCATAGAGCCTCTCTTGAAATCCTTCGCCGCACCGGTGTGCGAGTCTTCCACGATGAAGCGCTCCAATTGCTGAGGGAGGCAGACACCATCATTGCGGACGAAAATCTTGTTTACTTTACCCCGGGGTTAGTCGAGTGGGCCTTGAAACAAGTGCCGGGGCGAATAGCTCTATGTCGCAGGGGTGGCGACGAGGTCGTCGTGGATCTTGAAGGACGGAAAGTCAGTTTTGGCACCGGATCTGATTGCTTCAACTATCAAGATCCGCGCACAGGCGAACGTCACCGCCCATCGGTTGCCGATATAAAGGACGCTATCCATCTGGTGGATGCTCTGCCGGAAATGACTTTCACGATGTCCATGATGCTCCCCGTCGATCTGGGGAAGAGTAACGCTTACCGGCATCAAGCGGCGCTGATGTTGGAACACACCGATAAGCCGATGGTATTTGTATGTGACGATCGTGCTGACTGTGAAGCCATTGTGGCGATGGCATGCGCCACGACAGAGAGCATGGATTCCTTGCGCAGGAGCCCCAACCTGCTGCTCTATACAGAGCCATCATCCCCGCTCCGGCACTCAGAAACCATGCTTGGCAAATTACTCTACATGGCTGAGAGCAGTCTGCCGATTGTTAACTCCCCAGCCCCGGTTCAAGGAGGCACCGCGCCGGTCACACTTGCCGGAGCGCTCGCTCAAGCAAACGCCGAAATTCTCTCGGCTCTTGTCATTCATCAACTCAAGCACCCTGGTGCACCAATCGTATACGGATGTGGTATGCACCACTTGGATATGAAGACGATGGGGAGCGTATTTGGCGGACCAGAATTTCAGCTTGCCCGTGTCGCTGTGGCGGAAATGGGGCGATTCTATGGGATGCCGACCTGGGGGTATGCGGGGGATTCAGATAGCTGTGCGCCGGATGAGCAGGCAGCTGCAGAGGCAACCTTCGGCATCTTCGTAGCCCTGTTGGCAGGCAATAACTTGACCCATGATGTCGGTTATTTGGAGCAGGGGATGACCTTTTCTCCAGAGATGATGGTTATGAGCACCGAAATCATCCGCGAATTGCGCCAGTTCATGGATGGGATATCTTTTGACAAAGACTCAATGGCGATGGATGTCATCCATCAAGTTGGCCCTGGCCAAGATCACCTGACAACCGATCATACCCTGAAGTTTTTCCGCAACCTGTGGGAACCGATGTTGTTCACACGCCTGCGTCACGACCAATGGAAAGAACGGGGCGGCAAGAGGATGATCGAGCGAGTACGCGAGCAGACTGTAGCCATTTTAGATTCGTATCAGCCCAATCCATTACCTGATCATGCTCAGGAGGAGATTGCCTACATTCTGAAAGAAAGCGAAAAGGTCGGAAGCTAGAAACTGATCCGCACCAGGGGAAGCGGGAATCCCTTGTCTGCAGTACTCACCAGGTGAGAGATTTATCGTTGCAGATCTCCCACACGCTGGGTGGTGGAGCTTACGCGAGACGCCGGTCTCTTTCTATCGCCACAACGAGCTGACCGCCAACCCAAGCAAATGAAAGCGCCCACCTGCGTGGAAAGCTATGCTGCGAATAGGTTGGCGGTATCACCCAACGTTTTCGGGCAGGCTGTGGGTAAACACTGGGTAGTTGTCTGATTGAGAGGTGCGGCTTTTGCACATTGCCTGACGGTGCGCGGGTGACAAGGATTGGGCACAGTCGAAGCAGAAGGAGATTTCCGAAAAAAAAAGGAGGCCAACCTGCAACAGCGCTTCTTGTTGTGGGCCTCGAATCAGGCACCGTAGGAGCTCCGGGGCATCTTGGTCTCTGCCCCGGCTGAGCTGCTAAAACGCGAAGATCAGGGTTGGGCTAGCATCCGCTGATCCGTTTGTGCAACTCATGAACAACAATGTATTTCAGGCATTGAGGCGGCTTCCTGGCTAATTCCAGGTTGAGCCAGATGCGACGAGCCTGGATGATCAGTCCCCCATTTCATGCGGGTTTATAGGAACTGTGCAACTATCTGCAGGCCATGGATACTATGGAGGACCGTATAGAATCACTTACACAGAAGAGGTCGCAGGTTCGAGTCCTGTTCCGCCCACCTTCGGCGTCCG
>FXBF010000728.1_pt1 | contig 11463 bp, 10 predicted proteins | sample 5335321 | NCBI WGS metagenome assembly FXBF01 (sample SAMEA103928391, study PRJEB20085) | sediment metagenome | isolation source: sediment | reverse complement strand
GAGCTCGTGCCGGGCGCCCGGTGGATGATCGAGCGGGCGGGAATCAGAGGGCTCATGAAGCGCGCGGATCTCGTCATCACGGGTGAGGGTCGCTTCGACGCGCAAAGCGCCATGGGCAAAGTGACGGGCCGGATCGTTGAAGCGGCCCGGTCCGCTGGCGTCCGGGTGCTGCTCGTTTGCGGACGCGTGGATGGCCCGATCCCGCCGGGAGTCGAGGCCGTCGACGCCGCTGGCCGGGCCCTGGATGAACGGGATCTGGCCCGGCTCACAGAAGGCGCTTGCCGCGGCCTCGTTGGTGGGGATAGACTTTGAGGCCCCGGGTGCCGATTGTGGCTCGAGCTTGCCACTAAAAGCAACTGAACAGTAACAGAGGATTGATGTCGAACGCCGATCTGATGGACAAGCTCGTCTCGCTATGTAAACGGCGAGGTTTCGTCTTCCAGTCGTCCGAGGTGTACGGGGGACTGGGTTCAGTCTGGGACTACGGCCCCCTGGGCGTCGAGCTGAAGCGGAACATCAAGGACATCTGGTGGCGGGACATGGTGAGCATCCGTCGCGACATCGAGGGTCTCGATGCCGGGATCCTGATGCATCCCGAAGTCTGGGTGGCGAGCGGCCATGTTGAAGGGTTCACCGACCCACTCGTAGAGTGCAGGAACTGTCATCATCGCTTCCGGGCCGATGAGGTCGAAGATCAGTGCCCGAGCTGTGGGATGAAGGGCCAGTTCACGCCGCCGCGGATGTTCAACCTCATGTTCCGAACCTTCATGGGACCGGTGGAGGAGGAGGCGGCGCAGATCTACCTGAGACCCGAGACGGCGCAGGGGATCTACGTCAATTTCCTCAACGTGTTGAACTCGTCGCGCCAGAAGATCCCCTTCGGGATCGCGCAGATCGGCAAGGCATTCCGCAACGAGATCACGCCCGGGAACTTCATATTTCGCACTCGTGAGTTCGAGCAGATGGAGATGCAGTTCTTCGTGAAACCTGGGACCGATAAAGAGTGGTTCGACTACTGGAGGAACGAACGACTGGAATGGGTGAAGTCACTCGGTGTGCGTCCTGAGAGATTGCGGCTCCTTCAGCATACGCGTGAGGAGTTAGCCCACTACGCCTACGATGCGTACGACATCCAGTACGAGTTCCCGTTCGGGTGGCAGGAATTCGAGGGAATTCACAACCGTACCGACTACGACCTCGGTGCCCATCAAGAGCGATCCGGCAAGAAACTGGAGTACTTCGATCAAGCATCGAATGAGAAGTACATCCCCTACATCATCGAAACCTCGGGTGGTGTGGACCGTCTGATGCTGGTGATTCTGGCTGACGCCTATCGCGAAGAGGACATCGGAGACGAAACCCGCGTGGTCCTCAGTCTTCAGCCTCAGCTGGCGCCCATCAAGGCGGCGGTCTTCCCTCTGGTCAAGAAAGACGGCATGCCCGAGGTGGCGGAGAAGATCGCGGAAGACTTGCGAACTCGGTACCCGATCTTCTACGACGCCACCGGTTCCATCGGGCGCCGCTATCGACGCCAGGACGAGGCGGGAACGCCGTTCTGCGTCACCGTCGACGGGCAGACGATCGAGGATGATACCGTTACGGTCCGCGACCGGGATACCTTGAGGCAGGATCGTATCGCCACGGACAAGCTGGCTGAATATCTAGCCGGGGCGATCGGGTGAGGACTCCGTTGTGAGACCTGGCTGGCTCCTCTGGCTCGGCGTCGGAACCGCGGCGGGCCTGTACCTGGTCGATAAACGTCGCCGTAATCTGGCGACGGAGCCGCGGGCCCTGAGGGACCATCGCGGTCGCTTGTTGGAGCCGACCCTGGTGGAACTGGCGGGTGGTGAGTGCGTCCCGGTCATCGATACGGGCGAGGGCCCAGCGCTGGTGCTCATCCCGGGGCTCAACGGTGACAGCCAGGTTTTTCGTCACCAGTTAGCCGCTTATTCCGCCGGCTACAGGGTTATCGCGCCGAACCTCCGTGTGGAATTCGAGGGCGTGGAACGGCGCTTCGACCAGTTCGCTGATGACATCGCCACCGTACTGGATGCGCTTGCTGTGTCGTCGGCCTGCGTCCTCGGGCTGTCGTTCGGAGGGCCCATCGCCATTCGCTTAACCACGCTTTACCCGGAGCGTGTGTGGGGGCTCATACTCACGAATACGCTGGCGAAGCTCGATCTTTCCCACGTCGGGCTCAACCGGACGCTGCTGATACCGGTCGCCCGTTGGACGTCCCGATTCGCTCCCAGGCTGTTGATGCGCAAACTGGCGGTACTCTGGGGCCGTTGGGGTATCTGGGTGTACGATCCCTCTCCTGGCAACGAGCGAATCATCGAGTATGAAATGGAAGCGCCGTTGCGGGTGCCGATGTCTGTGGGTAGCAATCGTATGCACACATTCAAAGACCGCGATCTGCGGGACGACCTGCGGCGGATTCGGCAGCCCTCTCTGGTGATCGTCGGTGCGTCCGACACCTTCACGCCCCTCGAGTGGCAGCGTGAGATCGCCGAGCTGTTGCCGAACGCGACCTATATCGAGATGCCGTACGGCGGGCATCTCGCACTCATGTCCCACGCGGAGACTTTCAACAAGGCGGTGCTGGACTGGCTGGAGCAGCAGTGCGAGAGCGACCCATCGATCGCTCATCACTCGCGGCACGCCGAACGCGCGTGAGGTTCTATCGCCTTGGCTTCACGATCTGAAGTTTTCGGTTCCCGCTGGGGAATGATGCTTGCCATGCTCGGAATGGCCGTCGGTACTGGCAATATCTGGCGTTTCCCGCGCATCGTAGCGACGAACGGTGGCGGCAGCTTCCTGGTCGCGTGGGTCGTCTTCCTTCTGATCTGGTCGATTCCGTTGATACTCGTCGAATTCGCCTTGGGCAAGGCGACCCGCTCGGGCACAGTCGGCGCTTTCGGCAAGCTCATCGGAAAGAAATTCGCTTGGATGGGCGCCTGGGTGGGATGGTGCGCCACCGCGATCATGTTCTATTACAGCGTGGTGATGGGCTGGTCCATCCGCTATTTCGCGGCGAGCCTCACGGGCGAGATTCCGGGGGCTACTCCCGGAGCGTTCTGGGAGCGCTTCGCGAACTCGCGCGGCGCCCTGTTCACTCACGCGATCGCCATAACCCTCGGCGTGATTGTGGTCGCTCGCGGCGTTCGCGGAATCGAAAAGGTGGCCCGCGTACTGATACCCAGCCTGGTGATTCTCGTGCTCGTACTCGCGGTCCGGGCGATCACCCTGCCAGGGGCGGTGCGTGGACTGAACTTCATGTTCACGCCTGACTGGTCGCAGCTCGCCAACTATCGTGTCTGGCTGGCTGCCCTGACACAAAACGCGTGGGATACGGGCGCGGGCTGGGGTCTCATCTTGACCTACTCGATCTACATGCAGCGCAACGAGGACACGACGATCAACGCCTTTATGCTGGGGTTCGGGAACAACGCGATGTCGCTGTTGGCGGGGATCATGGTTCTGGGTACCGCGTTCGCCCTGCGCCCTGATATCGCGAACGATATCGTCGGCGCTGGCAACGAGGGGCTGACGTTCATCTGGGTGCCGCAGCTCTTCGCGACGATGCCCGGCGGCCGATTCTTCATGGCCCTCTTTTTCCTCGCGCTCGTCTTCGCCGCCTGGACCAGTCTGATCTCGATGATCGAGCTGGCTGCACGCGTGCTCATGGATACGGGCATCCCGAGGAGGCACGCCATCTGGTGGGTGGGGATCGTTGGCTTCCTGGCTGGCGTGCCCAGCGCTCTGTCGCTCGGGTTCTTTCGCAACCAGGACTTTGTCTGGGGTGTGGGCCTCATGCTTTCCGGCTTCTTCTTCGCCTTCGCCGTGTTGAAGTTCGGCGTCCGCCGGTTCCGCACGGAGCTGATAAACGGTCCGGGCTCCGACATGAAGATCGGACGCTGGTGGGACTGGGCCATCACACTGTGCCTCGTCGAGGCCGTGGTGCTTATCGCCTGGTGGTTCTTCCAGGTGCGAGGCGAAGGTTGGCGCGCGTCGCTGAACCCGGCCAGCACCTTCAGCATTGGCACTGTACTGCTTCAGTGGGCCATCGTGCTGGTGGCGCTCTGGCTCATCAACCACTGGTTCGCTCGTCGATCGGGGGTGCCGGAAGAGAGCGGAGAGTTTCGCGTGTAGGGTGATGATTCGTAGAACAACAGGCCATCGGAGCAATAGATCCTTAATAGTGTGGAATCTCGAAGTGCGGACTGGCAATACCCGGCGAGTTTGAGATTCGTTGCCGTCTGCCATGGCCGATGAAGCCGGGACGCTTCGCGTCACGCCCTACGAGGCGGTATTCGGCGTAGATCGCCTTGCCGAGCTTGAGTTCCCGCAGATCGCCGAAGAGGCGGAGCGGCGCGGTGTTCTGCTTTCGAGTCGTGACCAGTTCGCCGGGCTTCAGAGTGTTGGGAAACTGTTGCAGCATCTGGTCCCCGAGGATGCCGATGCGGTCGCGGTCGATCACCACCTGGATATCCTCTACCACTGCTTCGCTTTCTGGGAGGCCGACTGCCCCGTGTACGCGCTCGAGGCACCGGCGATCCGGAGCCTCCTGGGCGATCAGCCCGGCCTGGCTGGCTGGCAACCGTGCCTCGCGCATCCGTCGTGCTACATCGAGCTTCCGCGGACCCTGTTCTGGGCGGCCGTAACTGAGAACGAGCCGCCCGAGCCCGCTGAGGGGCTGTTCGTGAAGTTGGGCCGCGGTCGGCGCTCATCCGAGGCCGAGCTTCTTGTCGTATTCGGGATGCGCCCCGACCGGCCGGGCTTCAGCGTGGCGGGGCTCACGGTGGACCTCCAGCAAGCGCGCGAGCTTGAGGAGCCCAATGCGTTCGCTTCCGACATCCCCGGTGCCGATCTGGCTGGGTTATATTTCTTAAGTCGACCTTCAGAGGTGGTCCTCCTAATGATGCAGTTGCTCTGGTACATCGACTCCTACCCGGAGGCGATAGAGAGGGTAGAGAGCGGCCATGCGGGGAAGTTGCAGGAGTCAGGCCCCAGGGTGCTTACGACGCTCGGTCATTACCGGGTGCGTCTAGTTGAACGGAGCCGCGGATGAGTGCCGGGATGAGAGTAGCTCGCTTCTTTGGTTTTGATGTCCGCTTAGATCTTTCCTGGTTCGTCATATTCTTCCTGGTCCTGTGGACCTTCGCTCGGGCCGTCTTCCCGTACCGGACACCCGGTTACAGTAGCGGCGTGTACATCGCGATGGCGGTCGCAGGCGCGCTCATGTTCTTCGGCTCGGTGTTGCTGCACGAGCTCGCGCATTCGGCGGTGGCGCGCGCGCGAGGCATCCCGGTGGAAGGTATTACGCTCTTCATCTTCGGAGGCATGGCCCGCATCCGCTCCGACGCGGAGAACCCGAAGGACGAGTTCCTGATCACGATCGTGGGGCCGCTATCCAGCGCCCTTATCGGCCTGATCCTGCTCGGGTTCGGGCGGCTGGGCGAAGCGGTCGGCTTGCCGGAGCCCGTGACCGGCGTGGCGGGCTACCTGGCCCTGCTCAACTTCTGGCTGGCCGCTTTCAACCTGATACCCGGCTTGCCTTTGGATGGAGGCCGGTTGTTCCGGTCACTCGTCTGGCATGTATCAAAAGACGTTCGCAAAGCGACCCGTTGGGCATCCTACATGGGGCGGACGTTCGGCCTCTTGCTGATCGGCCTGGGCGTCATCAGTCTATTCGGCGGCGGGCTGGTGAATGGGATGTGGCTCATCTTCATCGGCTGGTTCCTGTCGCAGGCGGCGGGGGCGAGTTACCGACAGCTGATACTACGGCGGATTCTGGAGGGCGTGCAGGCGTATGAGGCGATGACCCGCATGCCGGAGACGGTGAGGCCGGATCTCCCCCTGCGTGACATAGTCGACGATTACTTCTTGAGGCGCCGTTACAACGCTTTCCCCGTCGAGGATAGCGACGGCCGATTGCTGGGCCTCATCACGCTGAGTCAGGTCAAGGAAGTGGAGAGGGATCTCTGGCCGACGACGCCGGTGGAAAGTGTTATGATGCAAGTTTGCGAGGCGGTGACGGTCCGGCCGAAGGATACGCTGGCCGATGTCTTGTCGAAACTGGAGGGCGCCGGAGTAGGACGAGCCCTTGTCGTCGACAACGGGAATCTTGAAGGAGTGATCTCGCGGGCTGATGTGGCGCAGTGGCTCGATCGATATCAGCAGTTACACTAACCGGGAACAGATCAGTTGACATGATGGAGCCGTCCGCCGGCCGCAGGACGAAGTCCGATGCCGAGCTTCGAGACAGAGCGCGCGAAATCGTCGACCGGCTTGGTGAGGCCTATCCTGCGCGTATCGAGCTGAAATTCGGCAACCCGCTGGAGCTGGCCGTTGCGACTATTCTCTCGGCGCAATGCACGGACAGGCGGGTCAACGAGGTCACTCGTGTCGTGTTCCGCAAGTACCGGACGGCGGAAGATTATGCGAGCGCCGATCCGGAGGTGTTCCAGGAGGAGATCCGACCGACCGGGTTCTTCAGGAACAAAACGCGCTCGATTCTCTCGTTTGCCCAGTCCCTGCTGGACAGGCATGATAGTGTGGTGCCCGATACGATGGATCAGCTGGTCGAGCTCCCCGGGATCGGGCGTAAGACGGCCAACGTCATCCTTGGGTCGGGGTTCGGAAAAAACGAAGGCATTGTTGTCGATACTCATGTGAAGCGGGTGGCGGCGCGCCTAGAGCTCACGGAAGAGAGCGATCCAGAGAAGGTGGAGCGCGATCTCACAAAGCGGGTACCGAGGAGCGAGTGGACGGACTTCGGGCTTCGCATGATCCAGCACGGTCGCTACAGGTGCACCGCCCGCAAACCGGAATGCGACGGCTGTCCCTTGGAGGATATCTGCCCGAGCGCTCATGCGTTCGAGTAGAGACAGGGCTCAGCTGTAAACTCCACCGGCCGAACGGATCGTGTCGGCAACAGAGATGGGAACTGGTTCAATGCAGCTGAATCGTGATGACGCGCTGAGTCTCATGCGCGAGTACACGCAGAACGAGAACCTGCGGCGCCATATGTACGCGGTCGAGGCGGCGATGCGAGCCTACGCCCGGAAATTCAGAGAGGATGAGGAACTCTGGGGGATCACCGGCCTGCTGCACGACTTCGACTACGAGCGTTGGCCCAACGACGAGCACAAGCTGGACGACGAGCACCCGAGCAATGGTGTGAAGATCCTCCGGGAGAAGGGCTATCCCGAGGAAATGTTGCAAGCCATTCTCGGGCACGCGGAATACATGGGCGTGGCCCGTGAGAGCCTGGTGGCGAAGACTCTGTTCGCGGTCGACGAGCTCACGGGCTTCCTCACCGCGTGCGCCCTCGTGCGGCCGACGGGCCTGAACGATATGAAGGTGAAGTCGGTGAAGAAGAAATTCAAAGATTCGAGTTTCGCTCGGGGAGTGAACCGGGATGATGTGAACAGAGGGATAGCCGAGCTGGGCGTCGATTTCGCAGAGCATGTGCAGCTCGTCATCGGTGCGATGCGCGAGATCCAGGACGAGCTGGGCCTGGGAGGCAGTCGGAGTACCTAGCCGGGTTGGTGATGTCATGGCCATCAAGACGATCATAGAGCCGTTCAGAATCAAGACGGTCGAACCCATTCGGGTTACGACTCGCGGCGAAAGGGAAGCGAAAGTGCGGGAGGCGTTCTACAACGTCTTTCTCCTGCATGCCGAGGATGTGCTGATTGACCTGCTCACCGACAGCGGGACGGGTGCGATGAGCTCGGATCAGTGGGCCGCTGTCATGAGGGGCGACGAGTCGTACGCCGGAAGCCCTTCGTATTACCGTTTCGAGGAATCGGTCAAGCGGCTTTTCCCCTTCGAGCATATCATCCCGACACACCAGGGCCGTGCAGCGGAACGGATACTCTTCTCGGTGATGTGCAGTGCAGGCCATGTCGTGCCGAACAACACGCACTTCGACACGACGCGTGCCAACATCGAGTATCGGGGCGCCAGGGCGGTGGATTTGCCGTGTGCGGAGACGCGTGAGGTCGGAGAGCCGCATCCATTCAAGGGCAACATGGATCTTGTCGCGCTCGAGAAGCTTCTGGTACAGGAGGGCAGGGCCGCGGTGCCGCTAGTCATGTTGACGGTCACCAACAACTCCGGGGGCGGCCAGCCGGTCTCTATGGAAAACGTGCGGGCCGTGTCCGAGATGTGCCGCCGTTACGACGTGCCGCTCTACATCGACGCCTGCCGCTTCGCCGAGAACGCCTACTTCATCAAGCTTCGCGAACCGGGCTACGCGAACAGGACGGTGGCCGATATCGCGCGCGAGCTCATGTCCTATGCCGACGGATGCACCATGTCGGCCAAGAAGGACGGCCTGGCGAACATCGGCGGATTCCTGGCCACCAATGACGAGGAGCTGGCGCAACAAGAAAAAGAACTTCTAATGCTGACGGAGGGGTATCCTACTTACGGCGGTCTGGCAGGTCGTGATCTCGAGGCGATCGCCACGGGCCTCGAAGAGGTGGTCCACGAGGACTACCTGCAGTATCGGATCGTCTCCACCGAGTACCTTGGAAAACACATCGCTGAGGAAGGGGTCCCTATCATTCAGCCGCCGGGTGGCCACGCGATCTACATCGATGCGGGCGCCTTCCTGCCGCACCTGGAGCAGCTGCAGTATCCGGGAATCGCGCTCGCCGTGGAGCTGTATGTGGAGGCGGGCATCCGCGGGGTCGAGATCGGCAGTGTGATGTTCGGGAATCGGGATCCGCTGAGCGGTAGGGAGGAACCGGCGGAGCAGGAGCTGCTGCGGCTGGCAATTCCGCGGCGGGTCTACACGCAGAGTCATGTGGACTACGTTGTCGAGGCGATCATCGAGGTCTGGAAGCGCCGCGAGCAGATCGGTGGTTATTGTATTACCCAAGAGGCTCCGTTCCTGCGCCACTTCACGGCCAGGTTCGAGCCACTGAAGACGTGACCGTAGTGCGATTGTCGGCCGACAGCAACACTTAGGCCACACCCCAGCCGTAAGGGATAACGGAGACGATCAGTGAACACGTCAGCGATCGTTGCGATGATACTCACCTGCGGCTTCGTCTGGGGCGGGTTTGTTCTGCTTCTCGCTTATGCGATCCGACGGGAGAGAGAGAAGAAGAAGGGAGGCCGGGCCGGATAGCCTGGCAGAGGATTGCTTCCGTGCCGTCTTCCCCGCGGCGATCGCCACGGACGCGCTCACCGGTCTTGCCAGCCTACCGTCCTTTGTTGAGTTACCAGGACCAACGTAATCATCGCGCCGACCGAGGGAGGAAACTTGCTGTTCGACCTGCCGACCGCCTCGAGGGGCGGCGGCCAGTAAGCGAAACTTGCGTTTTGGGCGCCTCGTATTGAAATATGTATGGGGCGCCCAACCTTTGCAGGAGGCGGTACACCGATGAGCGCGCGGTTCGGCAAGGTTTGTGTCCCGATGACCGCGGTTCTGCTGGCTGTCCTGGCGTGCAGTGGGAACCCTCCACCTGCCTACGACTCACCCCCGGTTCTTGCCAATCGAGAAGAGATCACGGCAGCGATGAGCGCTGTTGGCGCGGGACTCGAGGCGCGCGTCGTTCTGCAGGTGCGCGTTGATGAAGAGGGGTACGTGCGGGAAGCTCGCGTCGTACAGAGCTCGGGCATGCCCGAGCTCGACGATGCGGCTCAGTGGATCGGAGAGAAGATGCGCTTCAAACCGGCGATGCACGAAGGCAAGCCGGTTGCGGCCCTGGTGCAAATTCCCGTGAGATTCGATGTAGTGAGTCACGTAGTCCGCGCACCGAGGTTGAGGAACGCGGCTGAGGTCGAAGCGATCATTGGCCGGGATTACCCCGACCTGAGGGGGACAGCTCGGTTCCGGATTCAGGTGGGTCCCGAGGGCTGGGTCAGAGAGGTGAAAACCCGCCAACCCAGCGATCGTGAGGTGATGAGCGCTGCGCAGAAATTGATCGGAGATTGGATCAAGTTCTGGCCGGCCTACAAGGAGGGCAGGGAAATCACCGCCTCGGTATACCTGACGATCGAGTTCGCCGGGGAATACTCTCGGGTCTATCTCGAATCGGATGAAACGTAGAACGAACGTTTCAGCCGGGAGGCCGGGCCGGCCGGATGGTGGGGACGAAGCCGGACAGGAATCCTATTGCGCGGTGCTCCGACCAGTAATACGGCCGCCACGGTAAGGCGCCCGCGATGAAACCGGCATGTCCACCGCCCGCCGTGAACTCGGCGTGAAGCCACTCGGATCGTTCGACCTGCTCTTCCGGCAGAGACGACGGAGGGATAAAGGGGTCGTTCCTGGCGTTGATCAGTAGCACGGGCCGGCGGATCCGACCGAGATAGAAGATGGAGCTGGACTGCGCCCAGTAATCCTCTGCGTCCTTGAAGCCGTGCAGAGGGGCGGTCGCGGCGTCGTCGTACTGGCGCCAGGTCCGGGCACGGCGAATCGCCCCGGCGTCCAGGAGACCGGGGTTTTCATCGGCCTTTTGCAGCGCCTTCGGCTTCAGCGTGCGCAGGAAGAAGTAGCTGTACAGCCGACCTGCTCCGCGGCTCATCCTCTCGGCGGCGGCGGCCAGGTCGAAGGGAGTCGAGATCGCCACTGCCGCCCGAACTTCGTCGTCGGCGCCCTCGCCCTCTTCACCGAGCCACTTGAGGAGCACGTTTCCCCCGAGCGAGACGCCCACGGGCAGGATCGGGGCGCCCGGTTCCCGCTTGGCCAGCTCGCCTATCACCCAGCCGAGGTCGCCCGTATCGCCGGAGTGGTAGAGCCGGGCGGTGCGGTTCGGCGTGCCGCTGCACGATCTGAAGTTCATGGCGACGCCTCTCCAGCCGTGCTCCGCCGCGAGGGCCAGGAGGCCCCGAACGTACCGCCGATTCGAGGAGCCCTCGAGGCCATGGATCACCAGCAACCGAGGCGATGCGACGGGTCCGTCCATGAAGTCGAGGTCGAGGAAATCCCCATCGGGGGTCGTCCACCGCGCGCGGGTAGTGGGAACGTAGATTTCCCGCCTCAGAAGCCGGTTCCACACGGTCTGAAAGTGGCGACTTCTATTCCACCAGGCGGGTCGATAGCCTCCGACTCCGCTGACGGAGGCGCGCTCGTCCGAGCCTGAAGAGCCGGTTTCTGCGTATCTCGAGCGATCCAAAGTCCAGTTTCGTTCGCGGAGCGGCCGCGTAGATGCCGGTCCTTACGCTCGCCGGGCGCGGGAGAGAGCCCGAGGATTGCCGAACAGAGCCCGAAGCATGCCCGTGTCGACCGTTGTCCGTAAGTCGGCAGCCTCTGACACTTTTGATATATTGCGGCGGGTTGCGGGCCGGCGCCAGATTGGATGCATTGGAGAGAGCGAAGACGACGGCACGCTTCGACCGGCACCTCGTGTGCGCGGCCAGTTATACAAATAGGAATCAATAGTCAACACACAGATGAATACCAAGGCGAAAGTCGAATCCGACGCTTTGATCGAGGCGGTT
>FXBF010000727.1_pt1 | contig 11476 bp, 11 predicted proteins | sample 5335321 | NCBI WGS metagenome assembly FXBF01 (sample SAMEA103928391, study PRJEB20085) | sediment metagenome | isolation source: sediment | reverse complement strand
CTCGGCTCGGCGAAAGGCGCCCAAAAAATACCAACACAAAACACCGCTCTTCGTCTTCGCCCGGGGCTCGGCTTGACCAAGGGGTTCAAAGCAAACCTCTCAGTCCTAAGTCCTCCGTCCTTAGTCCTTATTGCTCCTCACGCCTCACAGAATTAATCCCCTCTCCCCTTGTGGGAGAGGGATAGGGTGAGGGGATCACGGATTGTCAAACGGATGGTGAAACATGATCGTGTCGCCGCGCTGTGCGCCGGTGGAGATGATCTCGATCTTCGTGCCCACGGCCTCTGCGATCCGCTGGAGGTAACTCTTGGCATTAGCGGGCAGGTCACCAAACTGCCGCACGCCGACTGTCGACTCCGTCCATCCCGGCAGGTCCTCGTAAACCGGCTCGACTCGTTCCAACGCACCGGCATCAGTCGGCATGGTGTCTCGCTCGACATCATCGATCCGGTAGGCCACGCACATGCGCACCGGATCAAGGCCGTCCAGCACATCGAGCTTGGTAATGCCGAGTCCGCTGACGCCGTTGATGCGGCACGCGTGGCGCACCGCCAGCACATCGAGCCAGCCACAGCGCCGCGGCCGCCCGGTGGTGGCGCCGAACTCACTGCCGCGCTCGCTCAATCTCTTGCCGACCTCATCGCTCAACTCGGTGGGAAACGGGCCGGCACCGACACGGGTAGTATACGCCTTCGTGATTCCAAGCACGTAGTCAAGATCCGCCGGCGCCACACCTGCGCCCAGCGCCGCGGCAGCAGAGCAGGTGTTAGAGGAGGTGACAAAAGGATAAGTGCCGTGATCGATGTCCAGTAATGTGCCTTGTGCGCCCTCAAACAGCACCGGTTTGTGCTCGCCAATGAAGGCGCGCAGCATCTCCGGAACATCAGCGACTATGCGCCGAACGCGATCGCCAAACCGTAAATTCTCGTCCAGCGTACGCTCATAATCCACGGGCTCGCACCGAAAATAATTCGCCAGCGCGAAGTTATGATAGTCGACGACCGGCTCCAGCCGTTCCCGGAAGCGCGCCTCGTGAAGTAGATCACCCAGGCGCAAACCCCGCCGCGCAACCTTGTCCTCATAGGCGGGACCGATTCCCCGGCCTGTGGTGCCGATTGCCGCCTTGCCGCGGGCCTTCTCCCGCGCCGCGTCAAGTGCGATGTGATGACGCAAAATGAGTGGGCAGGACTCGCTGATGCGCAACCGCTCCGTTACTTGCACGCCATTGCGCTCAAGCTCATCTATCTCGGCAAACAAGGCGACCGGAAACACGACCACACCGTTGCCGATGAGGCACATGACTCCCTCGCGCAGGATGCCGGAAGGAATCAAATGCAGGATAGTCTTGGTGCCGTCGATGACCAGCGTATGCCCGGCATTGTGCCCGCCTTGAAAACGCACGACGGCGTGCGCCCTTTCGGTGAGCAGATCGACGATCTTGCCCTTGCCTTCGTCCCCCCACTGCGTACCAACCACCACCACATTTTTTGCCATGACGACCTGCTTCTTTTATTCGGCAATCAGAGCACGCCCGTCTACCTGTAGCGCAGACGCGGTCCCCAGCGAGGAGCGTGCGCCGGCACAAAAAATAGACGCCGGCAACTGGTAATCGGTGGCTAGCGACTGGCGCCAGCGCCAACTGGGAACGTAAGGATTCGGATCACCGATCACAAATCACCAATTTCCGACGTGCAAAAGCTCTGCGTCGCTGCGTTCATTGCGTCTTTTCCAGGGCGCTCGCTGTGTGGGTACAAACTACCCAAAGCTTCTATTGTCGTGTTTTCACCACAACCCAGCGACCGTCTTTTTGCACCAACTCCCGATCGCACCCGGTGTCGTGTGCACTTAGGCTCGCGCCGGGAAGACATACGACCACGCGCTCACCCGTGGCGCGCAGACGCGCGATCTCCGCGCGCACTGCCGCATCGTCGTCGCACGGGGCCAATATTCCGTGTGGCTCGGATTCTTCGGCAACTAAAAGTTTAAGCAACTCGCGAAGATCGGCGCCGAAACCGGTTGCCGGCCGCGCACGCCCAAAGGCCTTACCGATACCATCGTAGCGACCCCCACGAGCCACGGCGCGCCCGTAGGCAGGCACGAAGGCGGAGAATACCACACCGGTGTAGTACCGATAGCCGGTAAGCTCGGCCAGATCGCAGTATAGCGGGAGGTCAGGCAGTTGCCGGTTCACGGCAGCCGCTACCGCTTCAAGGTTTTCCAGCGCTTGAACGACCGCGGGAGGCGCCGACTCGAAACACTTCCTCGCCGCGCGCAGGACCTCCGACCCGCCGTTGAGGTCGATCAACGACAGCAGCATACGCTTGATCGGCGCGCTCGCCCCGCACGCCTCCAACATCCTGGAAACATCTACCGCGGCCTTCGCCTGCAGCGCATCGAACAGCTCGGCCTCATCGTCCTCGTCCAAGTTCGCCGCGGCCATCAGACCTCGAAAAACCCCGACGTGCCCCAGGTCGATGTGCAGGTCCTTGACACCGGCGAGCTCCAGCGTCGCGACCATCAGACACAATACCTCCGCGTCGCTCTCTATTCCTGCGTGTCCGAATAGCTCCGCCCCCAGCTGCAACGGCTCGCGCGATCCTGCGAATCGGTCGGGTCGTGTGTGCAACACCGGACCCAGGTAACACAGCCTCACGGGCACGGTGCGCTTGAGGTAATGCGCGTCAATGCGTGCTGCTTGCGGCGTCATGTCCGGACGAATACCCATGAGACGGCCGGTCAGCTGATCCGTAATCTTGAAGGTCTGCAGGTCCAGCTCCTTGCCCACGCCCGTGAGCAACGAATCAAGGTACTCGATCATGGGCGGCATCACGAGATCGTAACCCCAGATATGAAACAGATCGATAACCTGGCGGCGCATGGTCTCCACCCTGCGCGCCTCATTGGGGAGCAGCTCTTCGAACCCTTCGGGCAGCAACCAGCGGTCTTTTCCGGACATGGGCGTCTGGGAGCAGGCAGAAGTTCTGCGGTTGTGAGTTATTGTCTGATGAGGTAAAGCAGGACGAGACCCAGCAACATGCTGATCGCTCCAACCACACGCAACGGCTGGTCGGGTAGCTGGCTGATCGTCGATAAGGTCCGGCGCATGCCGCTCGGGTTGATAAAAGGGAATATACCTTCCAGCACCAGCAGCAAAGCGACCGCCGCCCCCAGATCACGCCACATGGTCGCTACAGGACTCGTCGAGCCATCATTGCCGCGGGTTCTTCATGAACTTAAAGAACTCGGCGCTCGGATCGATGATCAGGACGTCGTCCTTCGAATTGAAGCTCGCTCGGTAGGCGATCAGGCTGCGATAAAGTGAATAGAACTCCGGATCGCGATTGTAGGCCTCGGCATAGGTCGCTGTCGCCTTGCCGTCGCCCTCACCGCGGACACGCTCGGCCGTGCCATAGGCTTCAGCCAAAAGGATCTCGCGTTGGCGTTCTGCATCGGCACGGATCTTTTCCGCCTCTTCAGCGCCACGCGCACGGAACTCCTTGGCGATGCGCGCACGCTCCGCCACCATACGCTGGTATACCGATTCGCTCACGTCTTCCGGTAGATCCACGCGCTTGATACGGATGTCCACGACCTCGATCCCGAGGGCGCTCGCCTCTTCATCAGCCCTCTTACTGACGATATCCATGATTTCGTTCCGGTCGCCGGAGATCGCGTCGCGCACCGTGCGCTTGCCGAACTCGGCCAGCAAATCACTTCTGACCCGCTGCTCGAGCCGTCTTCGTGCCTCGCTCTCTTGACCGCCGACCGAGACCCAGTACTTCAGCGTATTGCCGACACGCCACTTCACAAACCAGTCAACGATGACGTTCTTTTTCTCTTGTGTCAAAAATCGCTGCGGCTCCGCATCGAGCGTGAGGATCCTTGAATCGAAGAAGCGCACATTGTCGATGAACGGCACCTTGAAGCGCAGCCCGGGCGTGTCGGCGGTACGGATAACCTTACCGAACCTGATAACAAGAGCCTTCTCGCGTTCATCGACCGTATAGGCGAAAGACATGACGCCGATCACTATCACGCCGACAACGACGAGCAACCCAATGAGTTTCGTCTGGCTCATTATTGCACCCCCCGCGTACGCAAATCCGAGCGTGTGCGACCCCGGCCAAAGTCCGGCTGGGCCCCACCGGTCTCCGCCGCGGTGCCCGCCTGACCCTCGCGCTCGAGCCCCGCCCGGGCTCCCTGGGCGATGATCTTATCCAGGGGCAAATACAGGATATTGTTGCCACCCTTTTGATCTACAAAAACCTTGGTCGAGTTGGAGAGCACTTCCTCCATGGTCTCCAGATACAGGCGCTCGCGCGTCACCTCCGGGGCCTTGGCGAACTCGGCCGCGATTTGCGTGAACCGGCGCGCATCGCCTTCGGCGCGCGCGATCACGCTGGCCTTGTAGCCCTCGCCTTCCTGCACCAGCCGCGCCGCCTTACCGCGCGCACGCGGGAGTATATCGTTGGAGTAGGCCTGCGCCTCGTTCTTGAAGCGCTGCTCGTCTTCGCGCGCCTTCACGGCGTCGTCAAAGGCCGCCTTGACCTGCTCGGGAGGCTGCGCCTTCTGCATCTTGGCCGTCGTAATAAAGATACCGGTCTTGTAGCGGTCGAGGATCTTTTGCAGCACGACCTGGGTCTTGTTGGCCACATCGCTACGCCCTTCCGTTATGACGAAGTCAAGCGTGCTCTTACCAACGATCTCGCGAATCGCCGACTCGGTCGCCTGGCCGATCGTGATCTCAGGGTTCTTGACGTTAAACAGATAATCGGCCGCGTTAGAGATTCTGTATTGCACCGCAAACTCAATATCTACGATGTTCTCGTCCTCGGTCAACATCAACGCCTCTTTGGGCAAACGGCTGACGCGCCCTGTGCGCTCATTACTGCGGTAACCCACCTCCATCTGGAACACCTTTTGTACGTCTACCTTCTCGACGCTGTCGATCGGAAACGGAAGGCGCCAACCCAATCCCGCCTCAGTAACATCCTGCAGCTTGCCGAAACGCAAGATCACGCCGCGCTCCGCCTGTTTCACCACGTAAAAACCACTAAGCAACCAAAGGCCGATAACGATTACGATAATCACACCAATACCGATGCCGCCGGCCTTCCCCATGCTCACCTTGGCGCCGCCGCCGCCGCCTTTGCCGCCACCGAACAGGCCCCTCAAACGGTTTTGAATATTGCGCACAATCGCGTCCAGGTCCGGCGGGCCTTGCTGCGGCCCCCTGCCGGATCCCCCGGACCCCCAGGGGTCGCGATTGCCCGAGTTACCATTACCGGGCTTATTCCAAGCCATAACTATCTCCGATTAATAAGCAGTGTTACCGACGGCGCATTCTAGGGTTAAGAGCCGGTGGGGGCAAGGACAATCGCAGAATCGCCGGCCCAATACTCGGGAAGAAAGTCGTCTTGTTTCTGCAGCCATTCGAACTGGGCGGGTTCCATGGCCACATCGAGCAACCAGCCGCCAACTTGTGTGCCGCGCTCATGCACGACGTGCAGGTGCTCGTGGACCTGCGCACGCAGACGTCCGGCGTAAGGCGGGAGTACCAGCTGCCGCCGCAGGCGCCGGCGCCGAAAATGCTCCGACAGCGCGCGCAACAGCAGATCCGCGCCCTCCCCGGTTTTGGCCGACATCCAGACCTTGACGATGGCACCGCTGGCATCACGCTCTATGCGCGGGGTTTGCTCCGTCGCATCGATCTTGTTAAAAACGACGATCTGCGGAACGTTTTCCGCCTGAATTTGGTCCAGGACCTGCTGCACGCGTTCCATGGCATCGCGCCGATCCGCACTGCTGGCGTCCACGACGTGTAACAGCAAGTCCGCCGCCACCACCTCTTCCAGCGTGGCCTTGAAGGCCTCGATCAGGTCGTGCGGCAAATGGCGAATGAATCCGACCGTGTCGGCAACAATCACAGCCGTATTTCCGGATAGCTCGATGCGGCGCATCGTCGGATCGAGTGTTGCGAACAGCTGGTCGGCAACGAATACCCCGGCCTGGGTCAAGCAGTTGAACAAAGAGGACTTACCGGCATTGGTGTACCCCACCAGCGAGACCGTGGCAATCGGTACCTTGTGGCGCGCCTTCCTGCGAATCGCACGCTGGGTCCGTACTTTTTCCAGGCGCTGATGCAGTTTCCTGAGACGCGCCCGCAGCAGACGGCGGTCAGTCTCGAGCTGGGTTTCACCCGGGCCGCGCAACCCGATCCCGCCCTTTTGTCGTTCCAGGTGGGTCCAGCCCCTCACCAACCGCGTCGCCAGGTGCTCGAGCTGGGCGAGCTCGACCTGGAGTTTTCCTTCGTGGCTACGGGCACGCTGAGCGAAGATATCGAGGATCAGGCCGGTACGGTCGAGCACCCGGCAGCCCAGCGCCTTCTCCAGGTTGCGTTCCTGAACAGGCGTGAGGTCCTGGTTGACCAGCACCAGGCTGGCGTCCTCACGTGCAACGAGCTGGCGAATCTCTTCAACCTTACCGGTTCCGACATAAGTCGACGCGTCGATCCGGCGCCGGCGAGCGAACAGGATTTCACATACCTGAGCACCCGCGGACTCCGCCAGTCGGCGGAATTCCGCTGAGTCATCTTCCCGGCTGTCGCGGGAAAAAGGCAGAGAAACGAGAACTACGCGCTCCGCCGCAGCGGCGCGCTGGCCTGGGCGGGTTCCCGAATTATTCGTTTCCAGGTCCTTTTTCGGGTTCTTCGTCGCTGTCAAGATCAAGTTTTACGGCACGACTGGGGACTACGGTCGAGATCGCGTGCTTGTAGATCATTTGGCTGACCGAATTCCTCAACAACACCACGAACTGGTCGAAGGACTCGATCTGTCCCTGTAGCTTTATCCCATTGACCAAAAATATCGAAACCGGAACATGTTCCTTGCGCAACGTATTCAAGAAGGGATCTTGTAAGGCTTGCCCTCTCTGCTGACTCATGGCCGTTCTCCTGTTTTTTTATGTATCGCCCTCAAACCGGGTACTTATATCGTTATATATGCCTCCGGATCGACAAGATTCCAAGACATTGACAAAATTTTATTGTAGCCCGTTTCGATTCAATCTAGTGGCCACGTGATCAACACACGCAGCTTCCAGGTCTTTACCGCTGCTGTCCATGTGTTGCACGTCGGGGTAGCTGCGCAACCAGGTTAGCTGGCGCTTGGCCAGCTGGCGCGTGGCGGCTATCCCCTGCTGGACCATTTCATTATAGCTGAGCAAGGCCGTCAAGTATTGCCACACCTGGCGATATCCGACCGTGCGCATGGACGGGAGTTTAAGCGAAAGATCGCCCCTTTGTCGCAGCGCCCCCACTTCGGCCACGAGCCCCCGGTCAAGCATGGCGTAGAAGCGCGCGGCGATTCGTCGATGCAACCTCGCCCGTTCCCGCGGGTAAATGCTGATTTTCAACAGCTTGTAGGGAACAGGGCCTGCGCCCGGGTGCTGGTACCAATCACTGGGCGCCCGTCCGGTAAGCTCGACGATTTCCAGGGCGCGCTGAATGCGCTGCGCGTCATGGGGATGAATGCGCTCGGCGACCGCCGGATCGGCAACTTGCAGGCGCTGGTGCAACGCCGGCCAACCCAGGCGAGCGGACTCCTGGTTCAGCCACGTGCGGATCTCGGCATTGGCCGGCGGCAGCGGCGATAGCCCGTGCTCGAGCGTGTGAAAATAGAACAGGGTGCCGCCCACGAGCAGCGGTATACGCCCGCTGCGTGCGATCTCGGCCATCTCACGCAGGGCGTCGGCACGGAAATCCGCGGCCGAGTACGATTCGGCGGGATCACGAATATCGATCAGCCGATGCGGGACGCGCGCCCGTTCCGCCGCCGTGGGCTTGGCGGTGCCCACGTCCATGCCGCGGTACACCTGCGAGGAGTCGACGCTGATCACCTCCATCGGGAAACGCCGGTGCAACGCCAGCGCCAGCGCCGTCTTGCCGGCCGCGGTCGGCCCCATCAGAAAGATGGCCGGGGTGAACTCTGCGCCAGGCATGCCGAATCACCCCCCACCGAGCCCGAATACTTCAGCGCACGGCACCCACGGACGGCGGAGAGACCCGATTCCGAACACTTTTATTCCTACTGTCAAACGAAACGCGGGTTACCCTTGCTCGCGACCGGATTCGGGGCGCATGTGGGGGAATAGCAATACGTCGCGGATCGACGCGGAGTCCGTAAATAACATCACCAGACGATCGACGCCGATCCCCTCACCCGCCGTGGGGGGCATCCCGTGCTCGAGCGCCCGTATATAATCGGCATCGAAACGCATGGCCTCCTCGTCACCCGCCTCCCTTTCCGCCATTTGTTTGCGAAAGCGCTCCGCCTGATCCTCGGCATCGTTGAGCTCGGTAAACCCATTGGCGATCTCGCGTCCGGCTATATAGAGCTCGAATCGATCCGTGACCGACGGGTCCCCGTCGTTGCGCCTGGCGAGCGGCGAGACCTCCACTGGGTAGGCGGTAATAAAAGTGGGGTCTTGTAGTCGCGGTTCCACCGTTTTCTCGAATATTTCGAGCTCGATCTTACCCGGGCCGTAGTTATCCTTAAGCGGTATTTCCAGGCGTGAGGCGATTTCGCGCGCCCTGTCCCTGCTGCCCAAATCTGCGGGCTGAATATCGGGGTTGAAACGCGCAATCGCCTCACGCACGGTCATAGTCGGGAACGGCTTGCCAAAATCATGCTCTGCGCCCTGATAGCGCAGTGTGGTCGCGCTCAGTACCTCGTGCGCCAGGCCCCGCAGCATTTCCTCGGTAAGCCGCATCAAGTCACGGTAATCGGCGTAGGCCTGGTAGAACTCCAGCATCGTGAACTCAGGGTTGTGGCGGGTGGACAGTCCCTCGTTACGGAAGTTGCGATTGATCTCGTAGACGCGCTCGAACCCCCCGACGACCAGCCGTTTCAGGTACAGCTCCGGGGCCACGCGCAGAAAAAGGCCCATGTCGAGGGCATGGTGATGCGTCGTGAACGGGCGCGCAGCCGCCCCGCCGGGGATGGCCTGCATCATCGGCGTTTCCACTTCCAGAAAGCCGCGCTCGTTCAAGAACCGGCGCAGATACTGCACAATAGACGTGCGCACCCGAAACGTCTTGCGGGTCACCTCATTCATGATGAGATCGAGGTAGCGCTGGCGATAGCGAATCTCCTGATCCGCGAGCCCATGGTATTTCTCGGGCAGCGGCCGCAGCGCCTTCGTTAACAGGCGAATGCCGTCCACCTTGACGGTGAGCTCGCCGGTCTTGGTCCGGAACAGGGTCCCCTCAGCCCCCAGGATGTCGCCGATGTCCCAACTCTTGAACGCCTCGTAGCCGCCCTCAGGCAGGACACCGCACTGCAGATACAGCTGAATCTGGCCCGACATGTCCTGCAGATGGGCAAAGCTGGCCTTGCCCATGATGCGCCGCGTCATCATGCGTCCCGCCACCTTAACACGTACTGCCTCGGCCTCCAGCGCGGTGGCGTCCTTGCCCTGGTACTCGGCGTGCAGCTCGGCCGTCATGACGTCGCGGCGGAAATCGGTCGGGAAGGCATTTCCCTGGGCACGCAGCTTTGTCAGCTTTGCGCGCCGTTGGGCGATCTGTTCCTGCTCGTCGTCGGAATTTAACATTATCTTTTAATAACAAATAGTTATTACTACTTCTTAATGTTTTACCTTATTAAATTCCTGCCTTCAGGCTGGCCTCGATAAAGCGATCCAGGTCGCCATCCAGCACCGCCGCCGGGTTACCGCTTTCCACATCCGTGCGCAGATCCTTGATTCGTGATTGATCCAACACATAGGAGCGAATTTGGCTCCCCCAGCTAATGTCCGCCTTGGATTCTTCCAGTTTCTGCTGCTGCGCCCGGCGCTTTCGCATCTCGTGCTCGTGCAGGCGTGATTTCAGCACTGACATCGCTGCCGCCCTATTCCTATGTTGCGAGCGATCGCTCTGGCACTGCACGACGATGCCGGTGGGGATATGGGTGATACGCACGGCCGAATCGGTACGGTTCACGTGTTGTCCACCTGCGCCACTGGCGCGGTAGGTATCCACACGAAGGTCCGCCGATTTAATATCGACGTCGATGCTGTCGTCCACCTCCGGATAGACGAACACCGAAGCAAACGACGTATGCCGCCGGTGCCCCGAGTCGAATGGCGACTTGCGCACTAATCGATGCACACCGGTCTCGGTTCGAAGGTAACCGTACACATAGTCGCCCGTAAACTTGACCGTTGCGCTCTTGATTCCCGCGACCTCGCCCGCAGACAGCTCCACCAGCTCGGTTTGGAGCCCATGTCTTTCCCCCCAGCGCAGGTACATGCGCAGTAACATGTTGGCCCAATCCTGCGCCTCGGTGCCCCCGGAGCCTGCCTGGATATCCATGAACGCGTTGGCAGCGTCCATCTCCCCGGAAAACATGCGCCGAAACTCGAGATCGGCGAGTTGCCGCTCGACATCGACTAGCTCACTCGCAATCGATGCCATCACCTCGGCATCGTCTTCTTCGCGTGCCAGCTCGAGCAACTCATCGGCCTCGCGCAAGCGGCTGTCGAGCTGCGAAAACGTGCCGATTTCCTTATCCAGGCGAGCGCGCTCGCGCCCGAGGTCCTGGACTCGCTGTGGATTATTCCAGACTTCGGGTTTCTCGAGCTCGCCTTGAAGCTCGGTCAGACGTTGCAACTTGGCCGTATAGTCAAAGGAACCCCCTTAGCTCGTCTGAGCGCTCCTTCAGGCCGCTGATTTTATGAATGAGGAGACTGAGGTCTTCCATCGAGAGTAGAGAGAAACGAGTATTGCCGGATTAATGGGCGCTTGATTGGCGACAGAATACCGCATATTCACTGGGATTTCACGGCATCGATAGCGCTTCGTGGCCGCGCTGCGGGCAAGCACCGTGGCTAGCCAGGGCTAATACAGGTTGAGTAAAATCGTCCGATCCACAGTTAAACACATGTTCTCGATATCATGTTCCCGATACGAGGCACGGAGTAGGTCGCTATGGCTCGAAAGATCGTCAAAACGGATTCCGAATGGCTAAGCCAGCTCACGCAGGAGGAGTTTGCGGTCACGCGAGATAAAGCGACCGAGCGCCCCTTTGCCGGTCAGTACCACAACTGCAAGGATGCCGGGATCTATCAATGCGTGTGTTGCGGTGCCGGCCTCTTCAGCTCCGAGGCGAAGTATGACTCCGGCACCGGTTGGCCGAGCTTCTGGGCTCCGGTTAACCTGGAGAACATCGATGTCGAAGAAGACGCGAGTCTGTCTATGCGCCGCACCGAGGTCTTGTGCCGGGATTGTGGCGCCCATCTGGGTCACGTCTTTGCAGACGGCCCGGAACCTACGGGTCAGCGTTACTGTATAAACTCGGCTGCGCTCAGGCTTAAAAAGAAGGTCCCGCGCTAACGCTAATATTACATGAACTCACACCAGAGAGCGCAGAGATCGCAGAGGGAATAAATCGTTAAACAGCGCCCGTGGTAAGCGGCC
>FXBF010000726.1_pt1 | contig 11483 bp, 13 predicted proteins | sample 5335321 | NCBI WGS metagenome assembly FXBF01 (sample SAMEA103928391, study PRJEB20085) | sediment metagenome | isolation source: sediment | reverse complement strand
CAAATCGCCCACGTCCTGCCTGGCAATGAACTTGCCCCGCGCTGCTCGACAACCGGAAATAAGCGCGCTGGTGAGTCCCTGGTGCGGCTGGTGAATCACCCTCACCCTTGGATCGTATTGTTCGACCTGGCCCAACAAAGCCGCCGTACCGTCGGTTGAACCGTCATTCACGATGATGAACTCCATTTCGACCCCCCGCTGCCCCAGCACACTGTCCAGCGTCTCCGGCAGCAGGTCCGCTGCATTGAAGGCACCCATCACCACCGAGACTTCAGGGCAGGTCATGGGCGCAATGATTCGACGAGGGATCCAACTCGGGCGGCCGTCCTCCATCCCAACAGGCGCGCAAACCGACGATAAAGCCGCAGATCCAGAGATTCGCCGCCTGCTTCTGCCGCCAACCTCAAAAGACGGCTCGCATCGTCAGGAAGGCCCTTTGATCCTGCGTCGCGTGCCAACCGGAACAAGTTACGCGCGAAGCGATTGATTTCTGCTGTATCGTCAAGAACGCCCGCTTTGCGCGCGTGACCTAGTACGGCAATATGCGCCTCGAGCATATCCTTGAACACTTCGACATCCTGCTGCCACTTTAGCCCTTCCCGCGCCCCCTTATGATGACGAACGTCAGACACAAACTGGACACAGTAATGCAGTTTGACGCCAAGCGCTCCCAACCGACATTCATACTCCCAATCCTCTAACACGCGCAATGCTGACCACGGACCTATTCTTTCTATTACGTCGCGCCGGAACTACGGCGTCTCGGTCGCCCATAACCGCCCATCCAGTGCGGCGGGAAACAGCGTTTCGTGGCGCTCGCCGGTGCGTCTGGCCGGGATGTTTTTTGGCGACTCACCGATGAAATACTCGCGGGTCTTTCCGTAAGACAATGCACATTCAGGCGAAGCTCTCAGTCCGGCGACCTGCAACTCGAATTTCCGGGGTAATAGCAGATCGTCGCTATCGAGAAATTGAATGTATTTACCGGCCGCCATTTCCATGCCCTTTTGCCGCGCGAGACCCTGCCCCACGTGTGTAACCCGAATGCTACGGACAATATCGTGGTTCTGCGCGGTCAACCGGCTTATTTCCACGGACGTGCCCACGTCGGTCGAGCCATCGTCGACGATGATGATCTCGATTGGCCGATAGGTTTGGCGCAGTACGCTCTCCACCGCCTCTTGGAGCATTTTGTCGCGGTTGAAGACGGGGATGATGGTCGATACCAAACCAGTCATTGAACAAACATCACCATCCGAGAGTTATGCGAGAGGATCAAGGAGGCGATGGCTTTATGCAGATGACCCCAAGTCGGTCAATCCTGTTAAGAAGCGGAATCGGCCCAACCAGGTTCTTAAGGAATTCATCCGTGGCTTGTCGGCACCCTTCCCAATGCCCGTAATCATCAATGATTAGCACTCCGCCCTTGCACAGCCGCGGGTAGAGATGAACAATTTCGTGCTTTGTCGAGGCATACCAGTCTGTATCCAGTCTGAGAAGCGCGACTTCTTCTGGTGTTTCGCCCGGTATGGTCTCCTCCACTTGGCCTTTTATAAAGTGCAGCTTACCGGGCGGGTACCCCGTGAGCGCCATATTCCCTTGAACGGTTTCAAGGCTCGCATAGCACCACTCATTATGATCGTCCGCCTGACTTGACGCCCACTGCACTCTTGCCAGGTCACCGCGGTAGTTCACATCCCTATCTGTCGGTTCCGGCATTCCTGCAAAGGTGTCATACAACCAGATCTCCCTGCTCGTATTGCCGTTTGCGATGGACGTCAGCGCCGCCATCATCATGGAACCACCCGCGGCAACCCCGCACTCCACGATGGGTCCCTCAATCCCGTTGATATCAAGGTAGTTCACTGCCCTATACAGCGCAAACATCTTCTCCATGGAGGTCATGGTATAGGCGCTACATTGTCGATAGAGCGGTAAAAATTCCTCGTCCAAACCCTTATTTTTATGTTCCGGTACCTCACTCCAGCGTCGTGGAACAATTTCATACCCCATGACCCCGAAAACATTTTTGATAATTGCCTTTAACATTTCCTCTTCTCTGTCCGCACCTGACTGATCGTCACCCCGACCGATTGTCCTTTCCTTCGTTCGCCGAATAACCTCTTATATTCTCGCAGTTGATATATTTTGCGAAGGTCTACCGCCACCGATTCTTTGGCCAAGACGATCATTCCTCTTTTCTTTCCCGTCTCTTTGATGGCAGGACAACTAGGGGAAAAACTAACTAGACCAAGTCGATCAATGGTCTCGGATAGGTAATCGACCGTCAGCGATCCACTCTCGCCATAATCGTCGAAAAAATACCCCGGGTCGTCGGGGACCTCAAAATCGTCAATCATAACCACAGCTGACCTATGGGCTCCAAAAATCAGCCGAACCTCCTCCTTGAGCGGTAAATGAATATCCCAATGAGCGTCAAGATAAAAAAATCCAGCCCCCTCCGGAAAGACATCATTGTCAATCAGACGCCTAAGAACCTGAGCGCTATCGCCATAATAAAGTGCTATCTTCCTTATCCGTCTGAGCCGTGCACGCGCAAAACCACGGCATCCAGATGGCCGCAGTTCGTAACGATGGCGATGGCGCAACTGGCCGGTCGAAACAGTCTCCGTGACATCGTGGACAATATGACCGTACAGGCCCATCGACTCTACCATCTCGGTAGTGCAAAGCTCTCTCGCTCAAATTTGTCTCGCATCAACGAAGACAAGCCTTGCAACTTGTATGAGGCGTTATTTGGAAAACTATTGAGCCGTTGCCAGGGTATGGCGCCTGGTCATGGTTTTCGTTTCAAAAATCCACTCTATTCACTGGACGCCTCGACCATCGATCTGTGTCTGTCGGCTTTTCCATGAGCCGATTTCCGAACGACCAAGGGCGCTATCAAACTCCATGTCGGTTTGAATCATGATGGCTATCTCCCTGAATTCGTCACCGTCACGGAAGGCAAGACCAGTGATATTGAGATTGGCCGTACCTTGAAATTCCCTAAAGGCAGCATGGTGGCCATTGACCGGGGTTACACCGACTATGCCTGGTATAACCAATTGACAGAAAAAGGAATATTCTTTGTTACCCGGCTCAAATCCAACGCCCAATATCGTGTGGTCAGTCGCCGTCCGGTCTTGAAAGACAAGGGGCTGACCTGCGATCAAACCATCGAATTCATAGGTAGACAGACCGCAAAGAAATGTCCCATCCAACTACATCGTATCGGTTATCGAGATCCGGAGACCGGCAAGCACTATGTGTTTCTGACCAACAATTTCAAGCTGGCTGCCAAAACCATTGCCGATATCTACAAGGCGCATTGGCAGGTGGAGCTGTTCTTCGATGACCTGTCATTGTGCACTCCTTCGTATGTTATTGAATTTCAAGGACCAACTGATTTGAATTGGCTGTTTGCGGACTTTTTGATGTATCGGATGCTGCCAAGTAACTGTCAACGTCATCTTTACGCAAAACCCAAGGCGCATTCGGGCAAGCTTGCGTAGCGGGAAGACGTTTATGACGAATCATTCGCAATACCGTTGTCGTCGATACACTCAGTATCATCGCAACTTCGCTAACAGTCAATTCTCCGCGGGCTTGTCGGTCATCCTCGTTAAAAACTGGAATTGCGTGATTATTGCGAAGCGCACAGACACGACGCGCTGTCCACGCTTTGTCATGTGCCGTACGGCGACGTATGCGGTTGAGTATCGAAGCAATCATTGGGTCCGGTTGTATCTTCGCCAAGGAACAAATCAGCTCGACGGTGTCAGTATCGGTGACATAGCGGTGTTGACCAGTTCGCACCTTTTGGAACTGTACCTCGGTATGATCGCCACCCTGCCAATGCAGCACGAAGTGAATGACATCATCCTCAGATCGGGCGATGATTTCCTTCAGCACAACACGCAGTATACGCTTTTTGAATACCGGCGAACTGTCGGGGTGATTCCAGAGTTGCGGCAAATCTCCCGCCAACGCCAGGAGCTCTTCCTTAGTCGTGGCGCTCAATGGACCGGGCTGCTCGCGCGTCAACGTAGCGAGCTCTTCTTCCAGTTGCTCTTGTGCCTGCAGCGCGTTATTCCAGCGTCTTTCCAGTTCGGCCGCCACCAACCGGTTGGTGCAATCCACGGTGTCATATTGGCGATGTGCGCGCGCCACCTCATAGCGTGCCTGTTCCAGAGCCAGCTGCTTCTGATGAAGCCGCTCATCGCTGTTGTCCTGCAAGTTCTCTATTGCTTGAAGCGCGGCTTGTATGCTCAGCGGCTGGATAGCCTGGAGTACTTGCTCGGCAACCAGGCGATCGGCCCGCAAACCACCGAACATAATGCAGCAGGTGGTTTCGCGATGGAGGATGTAGTTACCGCACTGATAACGAATGACGCTGGGGCCGGGATATTGGGTCAACAACTTAGCGCCGCAATGACCGCAGCGCAACAATCCCGACAGCAATGCGCCACCGCGCTTGACCGACCCTTGGACCATTGCTCCTTTTCGGTTGGCATTGTTGGCAATCAAGGTTTGATTACTTTGATACTCTTCCCAGCTAATGTAACCGTCATGGTGATCGGTAATCAAGACGGCCCAGTCCTCGCGCCGCTGCTGTTTGCTGCGCACGATGCGTTTACGCCCCTGTTCGAGTCGCACGGTCGTCTTAGTACGGCCATACGCGTACGCACCAGCATACATCGGGTTTTTCAACACGCTCAGCAGAGCGTGGTAGCGCGGGTGTTTCCAGACGATGGGCGGTGGGTTTCCGGCACCTCCAATCGCCGGCAGTTTGATCTGTTGCTGATCGAACCAGAAATACATCTGACGCACGCTCGCGAGCTCGGCAAATTTGCGAAAGACCAATTCGATCGCATCGCGGACACGTTGATTGGCATCTTTCTCGACGCGATTGTCGGCGGCACGTGCATAGCCAATGGGTATTCGTCGAAACAACTCGCCCCGCTTTGCCTTTTGATGCAGCGCCGATTGCGCCCTTTGGCGGAAACTGGCGAGTTCCATCTCGCTGATGGTGCCCTTCATCCCCAACAACAACCGATCGTTAATTTCCTTCGGATCATAGACGCCGTCCGCGTCGATCAGCAGGGTACCCACCACGCTGCAGAACTCCAGCAGCGTGTGCCAATCGCGACCGTTACGCGCCAGACGGGAGGCTTCGATGCTGAATACCGCGCCCACCGCACCTTCGCACAACATGGCAAGCAATCGTTCGAATCCTGGACGGTGCGTACCCGACCCCGATCTACCCAGATCGTCATCGATGACCTCAACTTCTCCCCAGCCCAGTGCCTTGGCACGATCAACCAATGCGTATTGCCGACGCTGGCTTTCCACATTGTTGTGCACCTGTTCAGGCGTCGATTGACGTATGTAGACGCAAGCCCGGCGGGTCAAGTGCTCAGCGCTGATCTTGTTCATCGAACACCTCCGCGTCGATGGCCTTTGCCAGTGCCTGCATCCACTGTACCAACAGCCCCGTTACCCTTTTTTGAACCTCCTCCTCCAGTGGTGGCAAGTAACTGGCGACGTTGTCGTCGAACAGGTTCATTTGTCGCATCCGATGGGCTCGCATCATGTTCTCCTCCAGGATTTATGGAATCCATGGAGGATAAACAGTTTGCTGTCAAACGGCGTAGCGCTTGCAAAGCAGCAAGGGGCAAACGAGGTCGATGGACGATTTCGACCAGTGTCGCTGCGGGCCTCGTCATTCAGACTGGAAACGACAACGGCGTGCCATCAGCGCGCTGTACGATATAACATGCCTCCTCATGCACGTAATGTTGTCGAATTACGGGAAAGCTTTTGTCGCGAAGCGGGTGAAACCGGTATCGGATCGTTACTTCGGAGGGATAAGGTTTTTGGGCAGTATGTCGCCTACTTGTTTAAATGGATCAAGCAAAACCTGAAGATCAAGACCTTCCTCGGAACCAGTAAGAATGCAGTAATGACGCAGATCTGGATTGCCCTGTGTGTTTATCTACTGTTGGCGTTTATCAAGTTTCAGTCGAAACTGAAGAAAAGCATGCAGCAGATCTTGCGGCTATTGCAGCTCAATTTATTTGAGAAGCGAGATCTGATGGCCTTACTACGAGGTGATCCCCTGCATGACAAACAGACCGCCATCAATCAAATGGCTTTGTTGTGAAAGTTAGCGGGACAGCAGTGGTATCAAGCATATTTATTAACTCACTTGTAATAACCGCGATCAACGCGAATTTCCACAGCAAGTCAATTGATTTATGGAATACGCTATCCTGTAGCCAACCACTTTCCAGGTGTATTCTTTCATAACCCTCCGTACCGCCTTCTGTACAATCATTTTCAGCTGCGCGGTATCATTTAATGACTCACTTACTTTTTTGGCAATATCCGCTTCGTTACCCGGCTTGGTCAAGTAGCCTGAGCGACCATGTTCTATCATACTTGGGTTCCCTCCGGTATTGGAGGCTATCACCACGCACCCGCTAGCCATCCCTTCCAGCACCACGTTTCCTAACGGCTCGCTAATGGAGGGCACACACAGAATGTGACTTTTCAAATAATATTTACCCAGTTCTGTGCGAGATTTAGCGCCGTAAAACTTCACTTGCTCTTGTAATTCAAGTTTCAAAGTAAGGTCTTTCAGACTTTTCTCATCGTTTCCTGTGCCAATCAGCGTCAATGAAAAAGGGAATGACTGCTGTTTTAACAGGTGACAGGCACGTAACAGAACATCCACGCCCTTTTCTACACTGAACCTTCCAACGTAGAGCAGTCGATAAGGAGGTAGCGGGGAAAAATGTGCGAGCTTCCTTGTGACCGTTTCCTTATTTAAGCCGATATCGATGAGGTCCAATCCGTTTGGAGTTATCAGTAGCCGCGACCGTTCCGCCCCTACGCCGATAGCCAATTCCGCTTGGGCTGGGGAAAGGGCGAACAACCGATCAGCCTCCCGGTAACAGATCGGCGCGATGGCTCGGTAGAAGGCGGTCACCCGCGGGTCGTACATACCCTTAGGGCGTTCGAAGATGTGACCGTGCATTAACATGCCGAAGGGTATGCCGGTCTTCTTGCGTATCCAGCGTCCAACGAAATAGGCCAGGGTATAGCCGTGGCAGAGCACAAAGGCGACGCGGCCGGTCGAACAAAATTCGAGCAACGGCTTGCGCACCGCCCAGGCGAAGCCGAGCTCGTTGGGTACGTGGCAGAAGCGCCGTAGGTAATCGAACCTCGGTGGCTCCACATGCACCGCTTGCACCACACCGGGCATCCGATCAGGAAAGCTGTCAGAGAGGATCACCGGATGGAATTTGTCGGCAATCGCCTCCGCTCGGCGGATCGCGTTGTCTCCTATCGAACGTCCCCGGCATGCCGGGAGCACCATCACGAAGATTGGCCTGTCCTCTTCCAACCTAGTCTTGCCTTAGTAACCGCTAGGCGTGCAACGGCGCGCGCCTATGTTCCAAAATCCGTGCCACCCGTGAGACCGTGCGCCAGCCTGTCAACTCGGCCAAACGACGGTAGAGCACGACCTTGCGCTGCAGCGTCGGGTTCTTCGTTTCGCCCAGAACGATTTCCGACAGCCTCCGTGACGTATCTACCAGCCCCACGCCCCCGCAGTCCCGCGCCAGCATAAACAACCCTCGGAGAAAGACCTCCATCTCGGGGGCGGTGGGCGTTGCACCCCAATGTTTGGCGTGCCTGTAGATGCGCATCCTCGCCTCCGCCTGGCTTAAAAGCGTCCGTGGATCATCACGTCCCTGCTGGCTGAGCCGCCGCCCCACCAAGCCGCGTTGCCAGGAACCCACCCGGTTGATGTGGAGAACCTTGGCACCTAGTGCACCGATGCGGCAATCGTATTCCCAGTCCTCTTCCGACCACATCTCGCCCCAGGGACCTATTCTATCCACCACGGAGCGCCGATATAAGGGCGACGAAGTGCCCCAACGCCGCCGCACTAGAAAGGCGGGGAAGACCCGCTCAACCGGGCGATCGGTCTCGGCAAATACCTTTTTTTTCGCCTCCTCGCCAAGGCGGTAATACTCCGTGATGCAGTAACAGAGTGACGCGTCGGGATCTTTCTGCAACGCCGAGACTTGGTCGGCAAACTTCTCCGGGGACAATAGGTCGTCGCTATCCAGGTACTGAATAAACTCCCCCTGCGCCACTAGCCGGCCCGCCTCCCGGGACGGTCCCGGACCGCTGTTGTCTTTGTGGACCGCCCGTACCCGGTCAGGATAGCGTTCCGCCAAGGCATCAATAACGGCCGGTGTTTCATCGGTGGAGCCGTCATCTACGATCACTACCTCCACTAAAGGGTATTCCTGGCGAAGGACGCTCTCCACCGCCTCACGCAACAATCCGGAGCGGTTGTACACCGGGATGATGACCGATACCAGGTGACGCAAAATGGAGTTCGCGATGCTACCGCCCTCGCCTCGTTCCGGTCGAGTCACCGCTGGAATGCCCGCCGCAATCTGCCCGCAAACCGAGCCTTGAGTGGAAAACGTGTTTCGAGGGTGATCTGCCGCCCCGTATCGCCATCGGACAATATTCTGGCCATCATACTGAAGGCCGAATTGTTCTGACTGATTAGGTAGTCGCACAACGAGAGCATCCTAGCCTCAACCAAGGCATCCCGCGTGCTCTGCCAACGATCCAGACAGCTTGGTTCGAGATGTAGCGGCACCCCAGGGGCGGGATACCACTTGCCTCTCGTCACAACATTGTCGTAACGGGCGCGAAACGCCTCTTCGACACGGTAATTATCCGTCGCCAGGACCACTGCTTTAACGGGCACCTGCTTTTTGATCCGATCGATCGCCTTGAAATAGTCACGGAGCGCCACGTACCCCTTTTGGCTGACTGCTTCATCCGTGAGACGAACGTGGACACCGATTGTGCCAGGGGTATCCGGCACCTGCCGTCGCCCCTCTTCATCGATCTCCGGGCAGACTTTAAGATGAGCCCGGCGGACCCACCGCAGTATCCCCTCCATGTGCAGATCCGCAATCGACGGATCGAGCCGAGACCGCAATTTGTCCAGTTGGGTAAAGTCCCACATGACGAGCACCGGCTCCACATAATCCATCCGACCGAGGTCGAAGGAATAACGCCGGACCGTAGCTGCTCGGTCCCAAACCGGATTGCCGTCCTCGACATAGACCTCGTGTAGAGATTTATGCAGGCGCCCCTGCCAGGCTTTAGGCACCACCGTCTCCCGTTCGTACTCGGCTGGCAACTCCTGCAGCCAATCGATCTCGCCAATTATCTCGAAGAGCGTGTTGAAGGCGTTGACCCCTGCGTCGCCCAACCGGCCATCCCGCCAGTCGACGTATAGCGCACGCCCGGACAGACGGCAGTAAAGGATGCCCGTAAAGACGCCCAACAAGCGGTCCCCAAGCCCGCCACCACCAGACCCTTTGACGACGACAACACCGTTATTTGCAGCTTCGATATTAGTGGCCCACCTGCTTCTCGATCACGAAGGCTAGTACTCCATCAATATAACATTGACGAGTAGCTATTGTCCGGCGTAGGCCCGATCAAGCGTAGCGGATCGGGCGTGAATCGTATCGTAGCAGCCTATTTTGCCGGATCCGTTACGCTTGATCCGGCCTACAAATTACCCGTCAATATAAACTTGATGGAGTACTAGGTTCACGGCCCTATTGAGCCAGTCGATCTCTTTCTCCTTTCCCGGCTGATGCATCTTGCGCGGCACCAACCATGGGAATGCATGTTGCAGACGATCGAGCGCCTTCATTCCGGCCCGAATCACTCTGACGTAGGCACCCATGCGCGAAAGCGCGGCCATGGTATTTCCCGTCGGCCAATTCATCGAAATGAACAACCCCTGTACACAAAAGGCAACGCAGCAGGTCAAGGTAGCATTCCTGTCTTTGTGCCAGTTTATGCTTCCCAGTGGGCAATTGGGCTCACCCCCGAGCACTCCGGTATCCCAAGCCGCCGATGGCAATGGTTGAAATGATAATGAGTAACCTTACTTGTTCGTTCATATTGGGCGCTGTATTACAAACCTCAATAATTTCGCCATGTCATATCCATAGATACACATTCTTCATCCTTCCTAAAGGCGCCCACCGACCTGCTGAAGTTACTACTATAGGTACCGACGAAGAATGTCGCGTCAACGCAGACTAGAAAATCGGCAAGCAGCCTAATGATACGTCGTTTCCTCTCTTTCGGATCCATATCGAGAAACTGCGTATGGAGGTAGCCTGCACTGCCCTCTTCAATTCGATGAATCCAGCGTCGTTCATTATCTGCGCTAAGATCGCTGATAACTCTACTATCATCCGCAACAACAAACACGGTATCCAATTCACTGTGCTCATTTATGCAGCGCACGAACTCGTCAATACCTATATACACCGCCCCCGCATCGTTCATCTCGATCTTGTCACCACGCCTTACCTGCAACGCAACGTACTTTTCCGGCAACCCTAATAACTCATTTTGTATACGAATGCTCTGTGCGATATCTGCCCGCAGGTTCTCGTAAATCATACGCATCAACCATGCATATCCTTTAATGATTGGTCCCTTGACACCTAACTCTGGCCACTCGATATTCTGTTTGTTGTATTCAGCACTGCGTAATATCGGCCAGACTATATCCTTTGTAATTGTGCCGGGATGAAGCATTCTCAACGTCCGCTGAACCGTCCTTTTGCCGCGTGCAGACCAAGAATCGCCAACAATCCAGCGGAAAGCGCGCGATCTTGTTTCATCAAATATCGGATTCCAGTAATCCTCCCATCCTAGGCTGCCCGCGCAACCGAAGGTTGATGAATCAATTTCGAACCGCAACCGATTTGTCAAGGCATAGCACATGCCACCAATCATCATATTCACTTCGGAAAAGAATCCCGATCTTCCCAATTGCCAAACCAAACGCTTATGATAACGCTGGTTCTGGCTCGTGTACTGCTCCGTGAGGTGCATATTAATGTCTACATCACGTAAATTAAAAGGGAATATTACCCCTTTTCCGCTACAACTATGAGGTTGCTAGCTTCTGGAATATTCTTGCATTTGATTTCGAACCCAATATTTTCCAACACCTCGTGCAGCTTTGACGGAGTTAAAATATTCAAATGCTGATTTAACTTGTTTCCAGAAATCGCCCACAACCAATGGTAAAGCCCATAGAGATCTTTATGATACCAACCGTCCCTCTCGCAATAAAATGCTTCATCTTCGGGATATCCGTATGCGAGAAACTTTTCTCTTTCTGTCTCCGGGTGCTGCCCAAAAAAGAAACCATAGCAAACTCCGAGCGAATTAGGACATCGGACCGACACTTTACCTTTTTCTTTTAATATCCTATAGTACTGCTGAAATTGCTCAATTAATTCTTCTTGGGTCAGATGCTCAATAAAATGATTCGAGTGGACCTGAGATATGCTCGCGTCAGGGATAAACGAGAGGTCCAACACATCGGCGACCACTTCACGTTC